>JGI11705J14877_10000883_pt1 | contig 17993 bp, 20 predicted proteins | sample Etolaghawater15m_FD_14877 | JGI IMG/M metagenome (IMG submission 14877)
GTTGTCAAGTTATTTATTTATTTATTTATTTATTTATTGTAAGTGAAAGACTCTATTTTTTTTACAAATATCAGAAGTATAGAATGATCATTAAATTACTTTAAAGAAACAAAAATATCTTTACTATATTACCTTATAGCTATACCATTCAATATGATGCAAGTATATCGACTCATGTTTTTTTCAACAACAAGAACAAAAGTTGCAGTAGGTAGTAAAAATACACTATTATTTTCGATCAACAATAGCGACTATTGAAAAAAACAAGTTTGCTCTGGAGGAGGCCAGTTACATCGCATAAAAATCACTTCCTCGCTCCCTTTTTCTCGGTAGAGCGCAGTAGCAAACAGGATGCAAGATTGCCAATTATTCCCACGCTTGTGCGCATTTAGCCAGACATAGCGTGTAACATAGTGCGTATTAAAACTTTTCTTGCATATGATGCAAATATGATGTATGTTTGCACCAAAGACCATTATTATGACTAGACAAAGTATTTCATTTACTGAACCAAATGATGAATGGTTAAAAACTCAAGTTGAAAGTAAAGAGTATTCAAGTAAAAGCGAACTTGTAAATGATTTAGTGCGCCAAGCGAGAAATCAACAATGTCAAATAGATTGGTTAAGGTCTAAACTGGAAAGTGCTGAAAATAGTGGATTTACCAATGACAGTAAAGAGCAAATTTTACTAGAATCTAAGGCTTTATTTAATGGGTAGATACATTTTGAGCAACGTAGCCAAAGAGGACTTAATCAGAATTCATCATTATGGAGTCAAGACATTTGGAGTTGCACAAGCTGACAAATACTTTGAATCATTTTTTAATTATTTTGATATTATTGCTCAGCGTCCGTTTTCATTTGAATCTATCGATTATATAAAAACTGGATATAGACGCTGTGTGTGTGGCTCAGATAACATTTATTTCAAAGTCAATAATGATATCGTTGAGATCATGGCTATTGTTGGAAGACAAGACTTGAAGCGTATTTTAAATGACTAAAATTTCAGTTGCTAACATGTAATTATTGTGACCAAAAAGGCTTTCCCATTTTTAAGTGTCGCAGATACTGAGAAAAGGAATTCCGTCACTTAGACCACCTCCGCCACCACAAAAGTACTCCCGCCAACGTAAACAACGTCGTTTCCTCCGGCATTATTCATGGCGGCATTATAGGCCTGTCTGACAGAATGGTAGCTTTTACCGTTGAGTCCGGCTTTGAAGGCTTCTTCCTGTAATTGGTTTTCATCGCGGCCGCGTGGTATGTCGGGCTTGCAGAAATAGTAGGTGGCATTTTTGGGGAGCAATTGTAATATTGCAAATGCCTCTTTGTCGTTTACCATACCAAAGACCATATGTAATTTTTCGTACCTGAGTGTGGCCAGCTGACCGACGACCATTTTAATTCCATCTGAATTGTGGGCGGTGTCGGCAATGGTTAGCGGATTTTTGTGCAAGATTTGCCACCTCCCTTGTAGTCCGGTGTTGACAATCACATTTTCGATTCCGGCTCGGATTTGGTTGAGGTCGGCGGCAAGGATTTCCTGTTTTCTCAATACGGCCAGCGATTGACTCACGGTGACCATGTTTTCGATTTGGTAATTTCCCAGCAGTGGTAGGTCGACAGAATCTAAAAACAGTTGATTTTCAATCCATATATCGCAAGTTTGCTTGAAGACGTCAGCGGTTTGCATTTTGCGCAGGTCTACGCGATCTTCTGCAAAATACAGCTCTGAACCGGATTGCATGGCTTTTTGTTTAAACACGTCATCGGTTTGGGGCTGTCGTTTTCCAACAACAACTGGAATCCCGGGTTTGATAATGCCGGCTTTTTCGAGGGCAATTTTTTCGAGGGTATCTCCAAGAAATTGGGTGTGATCGAAGCCGATGTTGGTGATGACGGTAATCACAGGGTTACAGCGGTTAGTGGAGTCGAGCCGCCCACCCATCCCGGTTTCCAGCACCACGAAGTCGACTTTTTCATGAGCGAAATGATGGTAAGCCATCGCCACGGTCATTTCAAAAAAGGACGACTGGATGTGGCCAAAAATCGGTTTATACTGATCGATGAAGTTCACAACCTGATCTTCAGAAATCATCTCTCCGTTTATTTTTATTCTTTCCCTGAAGTCTTTCAGGTGAGGGCTAGTATAGAGTCCGGTTTTGTATCCTGCCTCCTGTAAGATGCTGGCCAACAGGTGCGACACGCTTCCTTTTCCGTTTGTGCCGGCGATATGAATGGCTTTAAACTTACGTTCAGGATGACCGATGGCTTCTAAAAGGGCATCGGTGTTGTCGAGGTTGGCTTTGTAAGCCGCCTGACCAATTCGTTGATACATGGGAAGCTGGTCGTAAAGCCATTGAAGTGTTTCTTTGTATGTCATGAACTTAACCGTGGAGGTTGGTCTATTTCATTATAATAAAGTTGTAAGTAATGGTTCCGCGTTGCAGTTCGGCAGCTTCCTGATCGCGTGTGAAAGTGGAGTTGAGCGCGGCATCCACGGCGGTTTGCCTTAAAGCAGCATCGAGAATGGTAGTTCCTTTTGGGTTTACCTGTGCTTTTTTCACATTTCCTTCCCGGTCGACCCAGATTGAGACTACCACAGAGCCTTGTTCGGTAACTCTTGTAGAGGGTGTTTCAAGGTGTACGCTGCCGCGTCCGCCCAGAAAAAAGGAAGGTCCGTTGCCCTGACCTCCTCTGCCGTCGTATTTCTCACTTTCTTTGTCGCCGTGTGGTTTGCCTTGATCTCCGGGACCGTCGGTAATGCCCTGACTGCTTCCGGTATCGGTGTTGGCACTTCCTTTGTAAAGGGCACGGGGGTTAACCGTTGGTTTGGGTTCTTCTGCAACCACCACTTCAGCTTCCGGTTCGGTAACAGCAACAACGGTATCGCGCGGCATTTCTTCTGGTTTGGGATCTGGTTTTTCCTCTGGCACAGGCTCAGGATCAGGTTCCGGCTCTTTAACCGGTTCTTTCACGTCTTCTTCAATGATTTCCTTTTTTTCTTCAATTACAGGTGCTTCTTCAAAATCCTGACTGATGATTTCTTCTTCTGTAATCTCCGGCTCGGGTTGGGGTGGAGGAGGGGTTTCCACGGCTTGTGTCGGCAAAGGTTCAGCCTGCGGCGGTGGGGTGTCTTCCTGTATTTGGCCGTAGCCACGATCGTCGTATCCCAGATTTACTTCCACACCTTCCTCACCGGGCAAAGGCAAAGGCGTGCGTAAGGCAATAAAAAGCAGCGCCAGTACCATCATCACGTGGACGAGAATAGTGCCTGCAATGGCTTTACGTTTGTCTTTATCCAGTTTTTTTGCCATATCAGTTAAATCAGCGTTTTGGTGAGGTGGCTAGTATGACTTTGTGTTGTGTGTCGTTTTTTTGGTTGATGCTGTTTACGGCGTCTATCACCACCACAATGTCCTGAACGGGTATGGTTTTGTCGGAACGTAGCACAACCGAAGCGGCTTGTTCATTCCTGATAAGGCTGAAAAGCACGTTTTCCAGGTTGGTCGGATCAACTTTCCTTTCTTCTACATAGATATTCCGCTCTTTGTTGATATAAACCGTTACACTCTGTTTCGACATGGTTTTGCTCTGACTGCTCGGCAAAAGGAGTTTGATGGCGTTGGGAGCCACCAGCGTTGAGGTAAGCATGAAAAAAATCAACAGCAGGAATACGATGTCCGACATGGACGACATGCTGAAGTTTGTATCGCGTTTGTTCCGCATTTGTATAGCCATAGCAATACCTTTCTAATTATTTTGCCGGTTCGTTGAGTACATCCATAAATTCGGTGGCCGAAATTTCGAGCGCGTAGACAACCGATTGAACCCTCGAAACCAGTATGTTATAAAATATATAAGCGGCAATTCCCACAATTAACCCACCTACTGTGGTGATCATGGCCTGGTAAATTCCTTGCGACAGCAACTCAATGTTGATGTTGTTGCCGGCCATCGACATATCGTAAAACGCACGAATCATGCCAATTACAGTTCCAAGAAATCCCAACATCGGGGCAGCTCCTGCAATGGTAGCCAGTCCGGCCACGTTGCGTTCAAGTTTGGAAACTTCCAGCTTACCTGAATTCTCAATGGCGGTGTTGATGTCGTTGAGCGGACGTCCGATTCGTGATAACCCCTTACTAATCATTCGTCCTATAGGCGAATTGTTGGTTAAACACAAGGCTTGCGCCGATTCAAGTTTGCCATCATGAATAAAATTCCGGATGTTGTTCATGAAACTTTTGTCTTGTTTCCGCGCTTTGCTGATGACAAACATGCGCTCGAAAAAGATATAAAAAGCAATGACCGACAATACGCCGAGTACGATCATAATCACTCCGCCTTTCATCACCAAATCAAAGATTGGAAGGGTGATTTCACCTTCACCACCAATCACCGCGGCTGTTTCCTGAATCTGCAAAATAATTCCTTTAATCATAGGTTTGATTTCTGAATAAAAATGTAAAATTAGTGCTATTCAACTTTCCTTCCGGGCGTAAGCTGCTATTTTGTAAACAAACGCCTGTTAATACAAACTCCATTTTATCGGGGTTAGTATGTTTGGGGGTAAAAAATCAGGTGGGAAAGGGTGACATAGAGACGAAGAGACATAGAGACGAAGAGACGAAGAGACTAAGTGACGAAGTCCATCGGTGGAGAATGAAAAATGCAAAAGTAAAAATGCAAAAGTAAAAATGCGAAAGTAAAAATGAAAAAGTAGCATCTCGAAAGTGACGGGAGTCTAGCCAAAGCCAAAGCCAAAGCCAACTAGACAATAGCCCAGCAAAAACAAATAAGAAGTGTAATTTTATCCTCAATTAATCGTCTGGTAGATATGACAGCAGAAGAATTTACACATCGCCTGTTTCCTGTAAAAGAAAAGCTCTTTCGCTTTGCTTATCGCTTGCTTGGCAACAAGGACGATGCGCTTGACGCTGTTCAGGATGTGTACTTAAAAATGTGGCAGATTCGTTCTCAACTTATTGAAATAAAAAGCATTGAGGCTATGATGATGACCAGTACACGAAACTTGTGTCTGGACAGGTTGAAACGGAAAAGCAATAAGTTCGAAACCCTCGATGAGAATTATGGCAAAAGGTATCCTGATAACCAACAACCGAATCTAGAGCATGCCGACTTGCTCCATTGGGTTAAAAAGGAGATGGAATTGCTACCTGAACAACAGAAATCACTGCTTTTCTTGCGTGATATGGAACAACTTAATTTCGAAGAAATTGCCGAAATAACCGGTTTCGACTTGAACTATATCAGGGTGAACCTGTCGCGTGCCCGAAAAAGAATAAGAGAAAGAATTCAGGAAATGACTGAATTTGAGATGAGTAGAGATCGGGGAGGGTAAGTGAAAATCAGTGAATGGAATGTGTAAAATAGGATATAATAAAGGAATTTGACAACATATAAACTTAATGACAATGAATGCCTTGGAAATAGCACAGTTGATTGAAAGATACTATGACGGGATGAGCACCGCAGAGGAGGAAAACCGTTTGTATTTTCACCTGCTGAACAGCCCTGATGGAGATAAATATCCTGAGGTGTTGAAGCAAATGCGTGCCATGCGCCGGATAAATGCTGATGTGGAGGGGGGTGAAGAGCTGGAGGAAAGATTGTTGTCGGTAATTGGCTCTTTCCAAGCCGAAAAGAAGAAAGCAATCTGGTCGCCTTACCGTTGGGCAGGGATTGCGGCAGCGGTGGTGTTGTTTTTTGCCTTGTGGATTGGCAGTGAACTAGTTAAACCTACACCTGTGTATGGTACCATTACTGACCCGGTGAAAGCTTTCAACGAAACCAATAAAATACTGGGACGTGTTTCAACGGAAATGAACAAAGGACTTGATCCCGTGCAGCAAACATCGGAGAAAATGGTTAACGGTGTAGCCAAAGTGAGTAACACCATTAGCAAAGCCGACAAATCGCAAAAAGTCGACAAAGCTTCTCAATATTTAAAATCATTTACCCGGGTCTATGTCGATTTGGGGAAGTAATAGTAAATCAGTTAAACTTAATAATTAAAACCATGAAAAAACAATTTTTAATCGCAACCCTTCTGCTAGTGGCTTTTTTGCCTGCCTCACTTCTGGCGCAAACAGCTATCGATAAACTGTATGAAAAATATGCCGGAAAAGAAGGCTTTACCAGCATCAATATCTCTCCCGAAATGTTTTCCATGCTGGGAAATATTAACACAGACGACAGTACGGGCGATGTTCAGGACGCCAAAATGGTGATGGAACAGCTAAAAGGACTCAAGATGCTGGCCTACGAACCTAAGCCTGACGCTTTGTCGAACGACAAAGAGGCTTTTATGAAGGAAGTAAGAAAAACCATTCCTCTCGACGAATATGCTGAACTAATGGCCATTAGAGAGGATAGTAGCGACATCCGTTTCCTCGTGCGCAAAAACTCGGGCAATCGGATTTCTGAAATGCTGATGATCATCGACAGTGATACTGATGCCATGATCATGAGTCTTACGGGTGACATCGACATGAATACCATCTCGAAAATCGGAAAAACGATGAACATGAAAGGGATGGAAAACCTGGATAAACTTGATCAGAAGTAACCGGTCTTTGCCTGAACTACTGGCGATAACCTGGAATGGAAAAAAATGGAGGCTGTCTCGCAAGGGCGGCCTTTTTGCTTTTCATCGGGGAATTGGAGGGACTGAGCCCCGAAGGCTATCAGGGGAGGGACTGAGGGACTAAGGGACTGAGTGATTGGGTGGCGAAAAGTTTACAGTGAAAAATTGAAAATGCAAAATGCAAAATGCAAAATGCAAAGTGCAAAGTGAAAAATGCCAACTGCCAACAGCTAAAAGTCAAAAGCCAACACCCTTGATGCCCAATGAAACCGCGTATTCCCCCCGCAGAGTGCTTACAGCAGTTTTTCGATTTCGATTATGCTGGTGGCGCTGCTAGGCCGTGGGGCGCTGGGGTTTACGATGTTCCCTTCTTTGTCGATGAGGACGTAGCGCGGGATATATTTTACTTGCAGCAGTTTGTTGTACTCCTGATGAACTTTGGTGCTGGCGAGATAGTGATCACCGGTTACCTGCAATTCTTTAATCATATTCTCCCATTTGGTGGCGTCCTGATCTGATGAGATGTAGACAAATACCACATCTTTGCCTTCCAGTTGCTTTTTCATACCGGGCGAGAATTTCATTTCCTGACGGCAGGGAGCACACCAGCTCGCCCAAAAATCCAGGTAAATGACCTTGCCCTTGTACTTGGCCAGAATGTCGTTAAAGGATACGTCTGCATAAGGCGTCTGACGCAGGTTCACCAGATTGGCTCCCTTTGGAAGTTCTGCCTGCTGGGCGTTGGCCTCTGCACCAAAAGCGATAAAGGCAAAGATAAAAATGAGGTTTCTTAAGTTCATAGTCAATTTTTTTGGCAAAAATAGTATCCTTTTTTAAACCTGTGAAAAAATAACAAGGTGTTTAAAATCATAAACGTCGTCCTGCTATTGAGAAAACACAAATTGAATGAGGTTCGCACCCATCTGCAATGCTTCCAGACGTTTGGTTTCTGAGTCGTGGTGCACACCGGGGTCTTCCCATCCATCTCCTAAATCACATTCGTAGTCGTAAAAACACACCAGCCGGTCTTCAATAAACAAGCCAAATCCTTGTGGATCACCACCATCATGTTCATGAATCTTGGGTAACCCATCCGGAAAACTGTATTTCTGATGAAAAACCGGGTGATTAAACGGAAGTTCTACAAATTCCTTGTCAGGAAAAACCCTTTTCATCTCGCGCTGTATATAGGGATCGAGGCCGTAATTATCGGAGATATGTAAAAATCCGCCGGATGCGAGGTAAAGCCTGAGGTTTTCTACCTCTTCAGGTGACAGTATGATGTTGCCGTGCCCGGTGAGGTGTGCCAGCGGATAGTTAAACAGTTCGCTGCTGCCGATGGCCACGGTGACGGGTTCTGGGTTTAGGTTGGTGTTGAGCTCTTTGTTGCAGAATTTAATCAGGTTGGGCAGCGCGCTGGGATTGGCATACCAGTCGCCACCGCCTTGGTATTTTAACAGGGCAATGGTGGTGTTCTGTGACCATCCTGTCCACGTGAGTAAGGAGAAAATGACAGGAAGTATCAGCGTTTTTCTCATGTTTTTCACGGTTTGGTTTTTAACATATTGATGAGGTGGAGGGTGTGACAGGCCGCGATGGCTGCTGTTTCGGTGCGTAAACGCGACAAACCCAGGCGTACAGGCACAAAACCAGCCTGTTTGGCCTGCCCAATTTCTTCGGTGCTGAAATCGCCTTCAGGACCAATCAATATCAGTGTGTTGCGCTTGGGAGTGCTAGCGGTGGACAGCTCTAAAGTTACTTCGGGGTGGATGTAGGCTATGTATTTGTCGCCATCAAAGGGTTGGTTTATAAGCTGTTGAAATTTTACCGGTTCTCGCAAAACAGGCAGGTTGCTCTTTAGTGATTGTTTCATCGCTGCCACCATTACTTTTTCGAGCCTGTCGGTACGCAGGTCGCGTCTTTCGGAGTGGAAGCTGTAATACGGAATGATTTCGTCGATGCCCAGCTCAGTGGCTTTTTCGAGAAACCACTCGTAGCGGTTAATGTTTTTAGTCGGGGCTACGCCCATGCTTAGCCTGAAATCACGTTGGTCGTTGCCGACTTTTTTATCAACCACCTCCATCCGGCATCCTTTAGGATGGGTGTCGAGGAGCTTACATTCATAGAAAAAGCCCTTCCCATCGGTGGTGGTAATGGTTTCTCCGGCCTGTTTTCGCAACACTTTCGTCAAATGCTTCGACTCTTCGGCATCCAGCCTGAATTGCGGCTCGATCAACTGTGGCGTGTAAAACAAATTCATGACAGCAGTCGGCGAGGTTATTTTATTACAATTACTTTTTGGATGAAAGTCCGTGTTTTTCCGGTGAGCTTAACCAGGTAAATGCCCTGAGCTAAATGCCCTTCGCTGTTTAAAATCACTTCTCCCGATCCGGTGAGCTCGCGCGTTTCCATCACCTGCCCCGATTGATTAGACAAGGTAACACTACTGATTTCCTGCTCTTCGGTAACCACTATATGTATGGCTCCGTTGGTAGGATTGGGGAAAATAGAAAACTCCTCTTTTTGGTCATCGTTTTCAATGCCCACATGTTGCGAAATGGAAATGTTGTCGATGATGAGGGCGTTGCCATAGAAGCTGAAGGTCTCGAAAGCTATTTTGATGTTCGACTGACCAGCCCATGTGCTCAGGTCTATCGCCTGACAAGGACTTCCCCAGCCGCTCCCGCACCAATCGGTGGCTACTTGTGGGAAAAATGGTTCTTCGGTAGGCAGGTGGGTAGCAAAATTACCCGATCCGTCTTCGCCTAACGCCAACAACCGTGTCCAGGTATTGCCACAATCGGCAGATAAATAGATGATGAGTGAGTCGGTGGCCGGAACAGCCGCATTTTGTGCGTAGGCATGTTGAAATTCGAGAAAAGCATTCGATAGGCCTTCGAGGTTGAACGGGGGCGAAATTAACCGATCGCGTTGACCGATAGCGAGATAAGTTCTGAAATCAACACCGGCAGCCAGGTGTCCGGGGCTGTTGCCTCCAATACTGAATATTTCCCATGTGTTACTGTGGTCAGGGTTTTCAATTTCCCAGGCATGGCGGTTCATTCCATCTATCTCGAAATCTTCGCTGAACCAAGGCACATAACCTCCGGCAGAGATCATATCGAATTTAGTCAACGATGAAGTTCCGTTGAGGTTGGTGGCATTCAGCGTTACCGAAAAGTTTCCGGCTGTTTCAAAAACCACCTCGGGGTTTTGGCTGTAGGCGTCTGTTCCGTTCACAAAGGTTACGTCAGAAGGGTCGAATTGCCATTCCCATAAATAGGGGCTGTACAAGCTTTTGTCGGTAAAAGTCACGGGCTGACCCACACAGATTTTATCCAATCCGGTTTCAAAATCGACTTCTGGTAAGATGCTGGCACTCACGGTAATAAAACCTTCTTTTATTCTGACAGCAGTGCCTAAAACATTGGTAACACTAAGACTTACGGGATAAACGCCGGCTTGTAGATACACGATGTTTTGCGGATTTTGCTCGGTTGAGGTAGCCGGTGTTCCGCCTTCAAACGACCAATTCCACTCCGAAGGCACACCGAGGCTCATATCCGTGAAATTGATGGTGTCGCCGACAGGGATAATGATTTCGTCGGAAATGAAATCCGCGATAGGGGGAAAAGATGGCTTTACCATGGCCCACCATGTGCCCCAACGGTCGCCTCCCGAAGGTGTCATGGCGTATTCCTGTATTGTCCAGAAATCGATGTCGTTTTCAGGATCGACGCAAGTTCCGCTGTAATCGCCCCAGCGGTTGCGGTCGCCACCATAAGTTTTGTAGTAGGGCGCTTCTCCGTCTTTATACTGGTAGTAGGTGCGCATGGTGTTTGGGTCGTCGTAATATGCTTTGAATGAATAGCCTGCTCCGGCATATTGCGTTTGGGAGAATACGTTGTGGCCTATAAAGATGTCTTCGTTGGCGTTGACCGCGATACTTGGAAACGCGAACGAAAAGTTGTTTTCTGGATCTTCGATGCGGCCATGTTGTAATATAACTCCTTCTGTGTCAAGTTCCCACCATTGCACGGCGCAACGCTGTGGATTGTTGGCGGGTAAAAAAACATGGTGCACAGCCCAAAGTTTGTTGTTGCGCAGAATCACCGTTTCCATGCGTGAGTCGACGGAGTTGATCAGTTGCGAGGAGCCCAGCTGCGGGAGGAAGTTTCCATAATCGCCACCCCATCCCGACCAGGGTTGCGGAATGCCTATCTCGCCTTCGTATTCAAATACCGGATTGTGTACCTCTCCCGAGAGTTTATATTTTTGGATGTACCCGTAGCCGTTGTAGTTTCCATCGCTCGTGGCGATCAGGTATTGGTCTTCGGTTTCGTTGTCGTAAGTAATCGATGGAACGAGTGTAAACCCCTGGTAGGTGGCAAAGCGCGTGAATTGCAGCTCCTCGTCACCGTTATAAGCTGCCATTTTGTCGATGGTATACACCGTGCGGTAATAATCGCCGCCAAACATATTCCCGCTGATGGTAATCCATTTTTTGTTGAAACCGATGCTGGGATAGTCGAACCACACCACGTTATCGGGGTCGGTATCAATCCAATACAAGTTCCATTCGCCCAGTGGGTCAGCCGTTTGGCTTACGCCGACATACAGTTTTGATTCGTTTACATTCGATCCGCTGCAGGTGGTTAGTATCCAGCGATCGTTGTACGGATCGAACAATATCTTAGGGTCGAAGGTATTGGAATAGCCGGGGAGGGGCTTCCAAAAAGTGCCCAGGGCCGTTGTCATCAGCACGTTACCTTCTTTGTCCTGGATACGCACCTCGGTGTTCAGGGTCGTCATCACATGATCTGGTCCGGCAGCACCGTTTACATCGGGAGGGATTGAATGTTGGTTATCTTCGAGTGCGGGGAAATTAAGGGTAGGCAGCGGAGATATTTCGCGCGACTGCGGTTGGTATGGAGTAAAGTCCTCAGGATTTTCCTGATAAATGATGCGGTCGGGGTTGACTTTCAGCTCAGGCGCTTTCCAGTTTTTGTTAGGTGTTTTGATGCCCGAAAAATGCTGACTGTTGTCGGGGTCGTTCATTTTTTCGCCCACGTTGACGGTAGCCCCTTTGATGGCTTTCCCGGTTTGCCGGAGTTGAGTTTGCGCCGAAACAGCCAGCGACAGCAGCAATATAGCGGTAAGGATGGAGATTTTACGCATAGTAGTAGTTATGAAGTGAATATAAACCGGCTGCAAATATAGCTTTTTGTGGATAATGTGGGGAAGAGGGGATTTGATTAGGGATGCACGGTAGCGAGAGGCCTAATGGAGAGTGGGAGAAAATGGAGCTGGATGTGTAGTGGTCTGGCAACGTGGTGGCACTTGTCTGCCTTAGGCATGAAACTAGGGTGAGTGGTGGGGTAATGTGATTTTTGCATATTCCAATAATTCAATTTCTTCCACTTGGTTTATTAAATGAGTTTTTCCATCTCGTATTAAATAAATGTCGTCGCTGATATCAATGATATGTTCGTATAAATGGTCTGTGATAATAATTCCCTTGCATTGACTTTCTTTTTTTATTAGATCCTTTATTCTGTCAACGTGTAAAGGCATGACATGCGAAAAGGGTTCATCCAATAAGCAAAACCGGGTTCTCGAAGAAAGGATAATGTATATTTCTATAATTCTTCTCTCTCCACCTGATAAAAGCCCGATTTTTGTGTTATAGTGTTTATTAAATTCCGCGAATTCATTAGTATACGAGTTGAAATCCAGGTCGAAGTCATAAAAGATTCTTTTTAATGTAAGCTGTTTAGGAATAAAGTGGAATTGAGGCAGGTACATGATATCTCCTGACTTTCGTTTCAGCCCCAATAACACTTGATTATTTATACGCACCACACCGTTTAACGGACTTAACTTGCCATAAATAATGTTCATTAAACAAGATTTTCCGGCTCCATTACGTCCAAGTAGTCCTGTTATTTTATTGGTTTCACATTTTAAGTAGACGTCGTGTAAAACCCTTTTGTTCGTAAATTCGAGGATTACACTATCAACTTCCAATGTTTGGATTATTTTACCCATACCATCAGAATAATTAGGGAAACGAATAAAAATAGGTCTAGACCTAACACATAAAACCACAACCGTTGTTTCGACAGTCCGAGGTTTTGATAATAATAAAACTCGTTCATCTTGTATTGGTTAATAAATAAGATTATAAGCACTAACGTAAGCAGTTTAAATATTAAAACAGCTGACAGTGCTTTAAGTCCGCTAGTGTGCAGCGAGCTTAAACAGGCCAATGTAATGAATCCACTTGCCACGATGAACGATTTGTAAAATGTAAATACAATTTTTAATTGTCTCATGTTTAAATAGTGGCTAGAGGGCGTACATACGGTTTAAGGCGGGGATTAGAGGGAGTCTCTATTCCGGGACAGTTTTTAGTCTTTTGACTTTTTGTTTTTATCTTTTCGCGGTTTCTTTTCATCTTTTTTATTGTCCTCCTTTTCACTCTTCAATCCCAACCCAAGCAAATATGGCTGAGTGATGTTGAAATACATTTCTTGTGGTATGGTGTCATTTTGTGTTCTAACATACAGAATATCAAATGGAATGTCATTTTCAAAAATCAAAGCCTGTGATTCAGACTCAAGTCCCAATTCCCCAACGATTATGTATTCATCATCAATACTTCTAACAACAAAGGCACTATCGGCTGAGTTTCCAGTGCCACTGTAATAGGGAATGCTCAAGAAGTCGTAGAATCTTTTATAGAACTTCTGCGCAGAAATAGTATCTCCTAGTTGTTCATAGGCGACCCCTAGAAAATAAAAAGGTCTAACAAATCCAGGGTTTGCTATAATCTGGCTTTTACATATATCTATTGCTTCCTTATACTTTTCTTGATTCAAAAACTCATAGGGAACAATTGTTGAAGATCTTTCCAGATAGGGAGCATACCCCTGTAGGTACGCACTGCCATAATAAAGATAAAAATACTCTTCTGTTGTGATTATCGTGTCGGGGTGAATTGTTTTTTGGTTCACCTGAGTTAGATATTCGGGATTATCAATAACATATTGTTTGATGGAGTCCAAAGGAATGTCATAAACTCTCACTTGACCTAATAAGGAATTACCAGATAGTAGTGTCAAGCAAAGAAGCAGCAATGTCGGTCTTGTGTTTTTTTTAAGGGTTTTCATCGCAAATGTATTTGGTGTTGGTATGACATGGGGTGGTGGGTTTTTTTGTGTTTAAGAAAGTGGCTGACATACTCGTTACCACAGCGTTCAACCGAGTACTAGAGGGGGTTATTTGAACAGAATAATTAGTAAAACTGTCACAACGACAGCAATTAGCAATACTTTAATTTCAAATTTAAAAAATGGTTTTATGTCTGCATAGGGTGCTGTTATTAATCCTAACTTTTTTGTAATTTCATCAACTTCCTCTACGTCCTCACTTTTGAAAAAATAAGTCTGCGTTGGGTAGCTATCAAGTTGAACTCCGATATTTTTGTCCTCTCTGAAAAACTGAATTCCTTCAGCCCCAAGTTTCGCTTCAAATTTTGGGATATCAGCAATTCTAACTTGAAAAGAATTGTTGTCATGCTTAAATTCTAAAACATTTTTATAATATTCTGCCTTTTCCTTAATTTCCTGTTCAAACAGTTCTGCATCTTCAAGGTTTTTCCTGTTCAGTTCCTCAATCCGGTTGTTGAGTTCGCTTGTCCAGTTTTTTTCAGCAATAATTTGTCGAGCTGTAATAACAGCTTCCGGTTGAAAGTCCTTTGGAGTAAGGATAATTTTAATAAGTTCGTCCTTGCTGTAGTTTTTATATCTCTCGTAAAATTGTGTCTTCATAAAAATACACCCCGTTACTTGTTAATTACAATGCTATTCATTTCATCTCCACGTTGCACCCATTCCCCCAATTCCCCAATTACCCCCTCATTCAATCCCTCGTATTTAATACCCGACGCATCTAAATGCTGATAAACAGGCGAATAATCATTTCCGGAGTGGGTGGTGGCCATAGCATGGTTTTTTATTACAGTGTAAAAGTAGGAATATTTGGGATTGGTATGACACGGGGTGCTGAGTTTTTTTTGGTTTTTTTAGACGGTATTTGGGTGTGATGCTTTGGCAGTAGTGATTTATTCTTCCTCTGATTCATTTTCAAATAATTCACGTAGTTTTTGCTTCAATAGTTTCTTGTCAGGAAGCTGAGTTTTATATTCTGAAACCATTGTGGGCGAAAGACTTCTGCTCAAGGCATATTCAACAACTTCGTTATCTTTGTCCTTGCAAAGTAAAACTCCAATACTTGGATTTTCGTTCGTTCTCTTTATATCCCGGTCAAGTGCTTCTAAATAAAAGTTAAGTTGTCCCAGGTGTTCTGGCTTAAACTTGTCTGCTTTAAGCTCAAAGGCTATCAAACATTGAAGTCCTCTGTGGTAAAAAAGAAGATCGATGTAAAAATCGCTGTTTCCTACTTGCATTTTATATTGTTCGCCAATGAACAAAAAGTCTTTACCAATTTCAAGTATGAAGTTTTTCATTTGCCTGACAAGTCCAAGTTGCAATTCTCTTTCACTGTGCGACTCAGGTATGCCCAGAAATTCGAAAACGTAACTGTCTTTAAATGTATTTGTCAGGTTCCGATTAGTTTCTCTCAACGCTGTCGGGAGTTTTGTTTTACCAATCATTGTCCTCTCGAATAGGCTTGCGGATATTTGCCTATCAAGTTCTCTAAAACTATAACTTTCTTGTTTTGAAATTGTTAGGTAAAATTCTCTTTCTTCTGCAGACTTGCAACGTGAAAATATTGCCAAATTATGCGACCAACTAATTTCTCTCAACAGTGTTGAGAGTTTTGGTAATTCCTTGTAGGCTTCGTAAAACTGTTTCATTCTCCAGATATTCTTGTCTGAGAATCCTTTTATTTCAGGTTCGTTTTGCTGAATATATTTCGCTAATTCCAGTACTACAGAATCACCCCATTCCGCCCTGTCAATTTTTTTACTTATGTACTTGCCAATTTCCCAGTATAGGTTAATGAGTTCAGCATTAACCGCTCGAATTGCACTTAATCGTGATTGCTTGATAAGATTAATTATTTCCGAAAATCCTTTGTCCATATTTTTAATATTTCATGAATTTAGTCAAATAGGTACTTTTGTTTTTCTGCTTTTTGGCTTTATTGAAATCCGCGGAGTATGAGCTCTTTAATCGTTGCTAACCCCAATCAATTTGTAATACCATCCCCCACATCTCCACGTTGCACCCATTCCCCCAATTCCCCAATTACCCCCTCATTCAATCCCTCGCATTTAATACCCGACGCATCTAAATGTTGATAAACAGGCGAGTAATCAATTCTGGAGCAGGTGGCGGCCATAGCACGGTTTTTATTANAGCGTAAAAGTAGGAATATTTNGGGTTGGTATGACATGGGGTGGTNGGTTTTTTTTGNNTTTTTGAAAGTGGTTGACATACTTGTTGCCGTGGCGCTCAAGACTAATAAGGGGGGGCTGTCTATAAAGTCAGTAGACTTAATATTCTTGATTTTGATGTAGAAAAAAAAACACTTGAAACTACAATAAAACAGGGCTTCAACCTTTTTATAATCATACGATTTTTTGGTAAACCCTGGTGTTATACCAATAACACGATAAAGTCATATTGGGCATGTGGCGGAGTTCAATGTTTAACTGTTCAAGAATGTCCTTTAAACGGAAAAACCAATAAGCCCTAAAATGCATTAAAACCACAACAAGTATTTAGCGTGAATACATACCGTGGTTTTAATGCAATTGGAAACGGTTTTTTAACAAGATTGAATTATTTCAAATGAACACTACGCTATCATTCTTTTCATCAAGTTTTATGGTCTTAGTAAATAACCACCTTCATCGTTTTGGCAGGCATTTGATTTTTGTATACCATCAGCTGGTAAAGGCCTGGATGCAGTTTAGACACATTCAGGCTGTGAGTATCGTCATTTATTATTCCTTCTAATAGGATGCTGCCGTTAAGGTTAAACAATTTGAAGCTCATCTCATGTTTTATACCCGTATTATCCTGTACGTTAATGGTAAGCTGATCGTGCGCCGGATTGGGATATAATTTAACAATCAGACTATTTCCCGGAGTATTGTAGTAGCCTATCATTAGGTCAAAATCGACATGAATGGTGTGGTTTTCGCTGACAGACCCAAAAGTGTAGTTTTCCATAAATCCAAGACTGTCACCATCAACCCAAACAGAAGAGATTATGTAACCTTCATCTGGAATGAATGAGAAGAGTTGATTATCACCATAATTCAAGATTATTGTGCCTTCAGGAGTAATACTTCCTCCTGTTCCTGCACTGGCATTGATGCTATAAGTCAGGATGCTGAAACTGGCCTCAATCGTATGGTTTGCCGTGATATTCCCGAAGGTGTATGTGCTCAACGCCCCTACGCTCACGCCATCAACCAGTACATCTGCTATCTCATAGCCTGTATCTGGAGTGATGCTGAAAGTCAGGTTTTGACCGTAATTTACGTTTACATTGCCGGAGGGCGAAATACTTCCTCCTGTTCCTGCACTGGCATTGATGCTATAGGTCAGGATGCTGAAACTGGCCTCAATCGTGTGGTTTGCCGTGACATTCCCAAATGTGTAAGTGCTTAACGCCCCTACGCTCACGCCATCAACCAGTACATCAGCTATCTCATAACCTGTCGCGGGAGTGATGCTGAAAGTCAGGTTTTGACCGTAATTTACATTTACATTTCCATAGGGAGAAATGCTTCCTCCTGTTCCTGCACTGGCATTGATGCTATAAGTCAGGATGCTGAAACTGGCCTCAATCGTGTGGTTTGCCGTGACATTCCCGAAGGTGTATGTACTCAGCGCCCCTACGCTCACGCCATCAACCAGTACATCAGCTATCTCATAACCTGTCGCGGGAGTTATGCTGAAAGTCAGGTTTGAACCGTAATTTACATTTACGTTGCCATAGGGAGAAATGCTTCCTCCTGTTCCTGCACTGGCATTGATGCTATAGGTCAGGATGCTGAAACTGGCCTCAATCGTATGGTTTGCCGTGACATTCCCGAAGGTGTAAGTGCTTAATGCCCCTACGCTCACGCCATCAACCAGTACATCCGCTATCTCATAACCTGTCGCGGGAGTTATGCTGAAAGTCAGGTTTGAACCGTAATTTACATTTACATTTCCATAGGGAGAAATGCTTCCTCCTGTTCCTGCACTGGCATTGATGCTATAAGTCAGGATGCTGAAACTGGCCTCAATCGTATGGTTTGCCGTGACATTCCCGAAGGTGTATGTACTCAGCGCCCCTACGCTCACGCCATCAACCAGTACATCCGCTATCTCATAACCTGTCGCGGGAGTTAT
>JGI11705J14877_10000885_pt1 | contig 17966 bp, 11 predicted proteins | sample Etolaghawater15m_FD_14877 | JGI IMG/M metagenome (IMG submission 14877)
CGGTAAAACAGAATGTTTTCTGTTCCCCATCCTTGATCACTGCCTACGGGAAAAGCAGAAAAACAAAAAAGGGATAAAAGCGATTATTCTGTATCCCATGAACGCCCTGGCTGCGGATCAGGAAAAACGTTTTGCTGAAACCGTATTAAGAGATCCTGCGTTGAGAGCAGCAGGAATACGGGTTGGTAATTACACTGGCCGGTATGACCCTGCAAGCCCCGGAACAGCTGCGACTTCCGGCTATACCCAAATGGGAGCTGAACAGGATGGGACGTACCATGGTATAACCAATCATGGTGTGCAGCAGGAAAACCCTCCTGATATCCTGCTTACCAACTATAAGATGCTTGATTTTCTGCTCATGCGTCCGCAGGATCAAGCGCTGTGGAGGTATAATGAGCCTGGAGCTCTACAATATCTTGTACTCGATGAATTGCACACATACGATGGCGCACAGGGAGCAGATGTTGCCTGTTTGATTCGTCGCCTAAAAGAACGGCTGCAGATTGTAAAGGGTGAGCTGTGTGTAGTAGGTACCAGTGCAACCCTGGATGACAGACAAACCGGAAAGACAAACAAAGCTGATGGCTCTGCCGATGCCCAGGAGACAGGCAAGGACAGGCTGGCAAGATTTAGTGGGACTCTATTTGAAGAGGATGTCCTGCCCGATGCTGTGATTGGAGAAGATCGGCTGGAAGTTGAAGAGATTGTCCATCCAGATCTTGAAGATATTCCACTCCCTGATCCTGAAGGTTGTATCCCGGTAGAAGATGAGGATGCGCTGCTTTATGCAAAACGTCAATCTCTTCTATGGGGAGGGCCGCTGGCAAAATCTGCGACAGAAAAGGATGAGCAGAACAAGTTTGATGAAGAGTGGCATATTGAGCTTGGTACCTGGATAACAAAGGTACATCTTTTCAAAGTATTGCTTGATATCTTTAGTCAGGCTGAGATGAATGGAGAAGATCCTCTGTTATGGAAGGAGTTTGTCGAACGCGTAAGCAGGAAGGAGCTTGCATTTAATAAATTTCCCAAGTTTGAAGATCGTGATGTTCTTATTGCTTCTTTTATCGCCATGGTCGGGCATTCCAGGGTGTTAAAAAGTGGAAAGTCCTTTCCATTGGTCCCGACCCAGGTACAGATCTGGATTCGAGAGCTTAGGCGCCTGGGAAGAATTGTCTCTGATACGCCATTGTTTGCCTGGCTTGATGAACCTGTGCAAGGAAAGGGCAGTTTACCGACCTTTCATTGCAGTGAATGTGGAGAATCCGGCTGGATTGGGCTACGCAATACTTCTCGGGAAAGTGAAATGGGTGCCCAGGGGGTTCATGGTTTTCAGCTCAAAGATGATCCTACAACCATTTATCGCAGCTGGTTTGATTCAACAGGTGGTGGTAGTGAGTATATTGTCATTATCAGCCCCTTGGCTGAGGGTGAACTCCTTGCGAAACAAGGACCAATACAAACAAATACTGACGATTTCCAAATAGGAACAATCAAACCGAAGGCTGGGAATATTTATTACTTTTGTCCAGCCAGCCTGACTTTACGGGAGGATGATGGCCCTTGTCCATTCACTGGTGATTCGGAACGATTCAGAGTGAGAATTGACAAGAATACCCGGCTGAATAAAAAAGGTAAATCGGTGGGTGACCAGGGATGTCCCCGATGCAAATCAAAGACGGGTATATTTTTCATAGGTAGCCAGTCTGCTACTTTGTCCAGCGTGGCTATTGATGAGATGTTTGGCTCCATCCTCAATAATGATCCTAAGTTGCTTGCCTTCACCGACAGTGTCCAGGATGCCTCCCACCGGGCTGGATTTTTCACATCCCGCACATATCATTTTACCTTTCGTACTGCCATCCAGCATCTGGTTGATAATGCTGGATCAACAGGTGTTCCTCTGAAAGAAGTGGGGAAACAGCTTCTGGAATACTGGTCACAGGATAAACCGGGATTTCCAGGCCCTGGTAAGGCAATGGAGGCGTTGATGCCTCCAGATTTGCAGCAGTATCAACCCTATCTTGAGTATAGAAAATCCTCCAAACGTTTTGTCCCTAAGACATTGAAAGATGAAGTAGAGACAAGGCTGGCTTGGGAAGCAACCAGTGAGTTTGGGCTGATGCTGGACCCATGGTCGAACACTGGAACATGCCGGTAGTGCCTGTCTTGGTTGGGATGAGGAGCGGATTGAGGAGACAGTACAGTTATTAAGGGAAACACTTCCCGGAATTGATACAGTTTTTGAAAAAGTTTCTGATGAAAACATCAAACTTTGGATCTATGGCTTGTTGTACCGTTATCGACAACGGGGAGCTGTTGGTCATCCGTACCTTGTGTCTTATGCCAGGCAGAGCTACTGGGGAAAATATCCTTTTGGCAGAGTCATTGCTGGGCGGGAAATTTATCCACCAGCTTCCCGTTATAAACCAAAACTACTGGTCACTAAGCGTGAGACAGGACATGAATTTATTTTAGCCGAGCCCCGTAGCGGGAGACTGCCCTGGCATATAGTCTGGTCGTATCGTGCCCTTAGTAAACCCATGGTGCCGGAATCGAGCATCCTTGATCTACTGCAGAAGTTTCTTCAAGTGGGAAATGAAGCAGGCTTACTTACACGCTTTCATCAGGATGGCCCCAAAGAATATTACGCAATTGCGGCTGATGCCTGCATTCTTTATTCTGATGGCGTGTATCTAGCTTGTGATGAGAGTGGTCGCACAATATTCAGGCCGCCAGTAGAAGCAAAGCTATGGCAAAATGCACCGAGTCTTGAATTTTCTGCAGATAAGGGCTGCTATCATCTCGAACATTTTACTCCAAGACAACAGTATTATCAGGATAGGTACAAAAAAGGTGCTTTACGACGGGTTGTGGCACAGGAGCACACCGGGTTGCTTGCAACTGATGAACGAGAGGCCTTGGAAAAAAGTTTTGCAACAATGCAACACGCTGACGATCCTAATATTCTGACCTGCACCTCCACTTTGGAGATGGGTATAGATATTGGGGATCTCTCCAGCACCATGCTCTGCTCTGTCCCTCCAACCACAGCAAGTTATTTGCAACGAATTGGACGGGCAGGAAGGAAAACCGGAACAGCACTCATTGTATCTTTTGTGAATCAGCAGCCCCATGATCTGTTTTTTTATGCCCGACCTGCTGAAATGCTGAAAGGTAAAGTGGAACCACCCGGGTGCTGGCTTGATGCCTCTGCTGTGTTGGTGAGACAGTATCTTGCCTATTGTTTCGATTGTGCCAGTGTTTCTAAGATACTGCCGGAATTACCCAAAACAGGTAAACAGCTTGTTGATGATCTTGAATCTACCAGTGGCCTCATCAGCAGTATGATGGTTTGGGTTACCCAAAATGAGACCGAGCTTACAAGTAAATTTTTAAATCGCTTTAATCAGATTGTGGTGCAACCTGATACCAGAGATAGATTCCTTACAGAAACAGACACGAACCTCCTGATTCAACGTATTCATAAAGCCGCCAATGAATTTAATCGTGTTCGAAAAGATCTTACGAATGCAAGATCGCGTTTACAGGATCAATTAAAGAAACTGGGCAAGGAAGAACATGAGGCAAAAAAGGAAATAGAGCAGGAACTGCGTATCGTTAAGGGGCGATTGAGCAGTCTTGGCAAAAGCAGTGCCCTTGAAATTTTAACCGATCATGGATTACTTCCGAATTACGCATTTCCAGAGCGTGTGCGCTTCTATGGAGCAATCTACAACAAACACAGAGACGGGAAACAGGAGCATAAACCTGTGGAGTTGTCGCGGTCAGCGGGTTCTGCATTGCGTGAGCTGGCACCCCATAATAAGTTTTATACCCATAGCAGGCAGTTTGAGATACAGCAAATTGCCATTGGTAATCCGCAAGAGCCAATTATTGAATCCTGGGGAATTTGTGGTCGTTGCGGCCATATGAGGCCAGTGGAAGAATTGAAAAAACCTGGTGCTTCTCCTGATTGTCCCCAGTGTGGTCATGGAGGTGATCAGGAGTCTCAGCAGGATCTGGGGCAACAAAAACAGTTTATCGAGTTCGTTCAGTCTCAGGCGCTTTCTTTTATGGAGCACTACGAAAGTTTGTCTGGAGACCGCCAGGAAGAACGTCATCGCGAATTTTACCAGGTGCTCAGTAGCTTTGATCATACTATTGAGGCTCCTGTTGGCGCTGTTGGTAACGATGCCCTGCCTTTTGGTATTGAGTACAGGGCGGCTATGATCAGACGTGATATTAACGTCGGCTATTTTGGTGAAGCTGGTTCAGTTCCGTTTGGCCATGATCAGGAGGCCCCTGAAGGGGGTTTTAAAGTCTGCAAGAATTGCGGGATTGTCGTCCCCCATGGTAGCACTGAAAAAACGAATCATAGAAGAAGCTGTAAAGGCAGACTTAAATATGAAAAGAATAAGCAAGCCGGAAAAAACGTTGATCCATACGAATGGGAAAATATTTATTTGTATCGTCAATTACGTTCAGAAGCTATTCGGCTGCTGTTGCCGCTCATCGACTCAGAACATATTAATACCCTGATTGCCTGTATTTACCTTGGCCTGCGACTCAGGTTTGAAGGCAATCCGGCTCATTTAATTATTGCACCCCAAATCCTGCCTGACCCTGCAACAGGTTTGGAGAAACATTTTCTGGTACTCATGGATGCGGTTCCGGGTGGTACCGGGTATCTCAAAACTTTGTTTCAGGAAAAAGATGCGGTATCCGCTCTTGAAGGAGAAGGAATACTTGAAGTTTTTCGCCTTGCCAGGAATGCGCTTGAGACGTGTACGTGTCGAAGATTGAAACAGCAAAATTCATCAGACGATACCGATGGCTGTTACAGGTGCATACGTAGTTATCACATGCAGTACAAAGCCGATCAGATCAGCAGGGAACGTGGAATCATTTTGCTCAATGAGTTGATTGAAGCTGGTGAGAAACGTGTGAAGGAAAAGGATCTCGATACCATTAAACCGGATGCTCTGTTTGGCAGTGTACTGGAAAAAAAGGTGGTCGATTATTTACAAGACTTTGTCACCCAAAATAAAGGGCAATGGGAAAGCACTATCATTAAAGGTGGAAGGGGATTTCGTTTTATTTTATCAGAATCTGATCAAATATGGGAGCTTGAATTACAACCAAAGCTTGGAGTTGCACAGGGGGTATCTGTGCAGTCTCAACCTGATTTCCTGTTGAGCTGTGACGATGAATACATTAAGCCGGTGGCAATTTTTGCTGATGGATTTGAATACCATTGTTCACCCAATAATCGTTTGGCTGACGATATGAATAAGCGACGTGCTATCATTGAGAGTGGTAAATATCATGTCTGGAACGTAACCTGGGAGGATTTAACAACAGCACTCCCAGATCACGTTATGGTTTGTCATCAGCAGATCGCAAGCACATTGCTGGAATATGCGAGTAAGGCAAAAAACAACATCTTTCCTGATGCAAGAAGTGTGGTTCGTAACGGAATGATACAGTTACTGGCTTTTATCCTGCGGCCGAACTCAGGAGGGTGGAAAAATCTAGCCCATTTTGCCAGTGCGTGGCCATTGACATTAATATATTCCAAAAGAAAAGTTTTACGAACAGATCTACAGTCATCATTGACCAGTTGGGGAAAAGGAAACGGTATGCCTGGAATTGGTCATACTGACGCCGGTGATTTGGTTTATAATGATAAGGCAAGTCTTAATCAGGATGTTGTGTCATACATCTCAGTTGAAGACGTATTGACAAACAAAGTTGCCAACACCCTTATTCTGGGGCGTTTAGGTGATAGCGAAACGGAGGTGACGGGCAGTGATTTTAAAGAACGCTGGAGACGTTTTTTAGCTTGTCTCAACTTGTATCAATTTAGTGATAATTTCAAGTTTTGGGCTGTGTCCGAAGTTGATGATGAAACAGCACCAGATATAACAATTACTGCGCAGGATGAGTTATCTGAAGATTGGCAGGAAATAATGAACGATGTGATTGGATCCTTGCAGCCTTGTGTGTCAGCCCTCGCATCATCCAAAATCCCTGTGCCCGTCGTAGAATTCTATAACGAAAATATTGATGACGATGCCTTTGCAGAACTTGCCTGGCCTGATAGTGTTCCACCTGTTGCAGTATTGTCAGGTGACCAGGCTGATTTTGCAGGGAATTGGCAAAAACAGGGTTGGAAGATTGTTGTCCTAAAAGAATTGCAAGTCAGAGGGAATGACTGGCTGGTAGGAATAATTCAAAATAGCGCCACAGGAGAATCGTAATGGCGAAATTAATGCTCCATCGTAATTTGTTAAAAAACTTTGGTAGTCTCCCCACAAAAGTGCAGAAGAAAGTTGCCGAGTGGATCGATGTCTTCCAAAAGGATCCCTATGACCCATCTATCGGCCTGCACTCTCTCAAGGCTACAATGGCCGACCCCAAAGTCAGAGGGGGGAATCTGCCCGGCGGATATAGAGCTATTATTGTTGCTCCGGAAAAGGGAGATACCTACCTTTTAGTTCATATCGATCAACATGATAAAGCATATGATTGGGCAAAGAATAAACATTTTGAAGTGCATAGTAAGACCGGAATCTTCCAGTTGTTTGATGTAGAAGAGACTAAAGCTGTTGTGCAGAAGCAAAATATCGTTCCTGACGATGTTGATGATTATTTACTGGGACAGCTTTCTGATGATGACTTTTTCAAAATTGGTGTGCCCAAACCATTAATTCCAGCAGTAAAAGCGATACAATCTGATAGTTCATTAGAAGCTCTGACAGACTATCTACCCCCTGATTGCAGAGACGTTTTATTAGGTGTGGCCATGGGGATGAGTATTGATGAAGCCCTGGAAGAAATGCTTGGTATGACAAAGAGTGCCGATGAACCTCTCATCGAAGGTGGTGGTGATTTTACACATATAGAAGATACACCTAATTTTGACCTTATACTGGTAGACGATGAGGAACACTTGAAAGATATTTTAAGTGCCTCAATGGAGGAGTGGCGAATTTTTCTCCACCCCTACCAGAAACAACTGGTCGAATGGCAGCCTCCAAGCAATGGCCCTATTAATATTAATGGTGCTGCTGGGACCGGAAAAACAGTGGCATTGATGCATAGAGCTGTCTATCTTGCCAGAGAAATTGAAAACCTTAAAGATCAGGTTTTGTTTACCACCTTTACGACCAATCTTTCTATTTCGATAAAGAACATGATTGGACGCCTTGGCCCTGATGTTGCCGATCGAATTGAGGTTACCAATTTACATGCTCTTGCTCGAACAATTTGTTTGCGGTCTGGCTGGAAAGGACGCATCGCAAAGGAAGAGGATTTTGCAGATATTTGGGAAGATACCTGGCTTGATCCTGGCCTCGCAGAGTTACCAATGTCTAAGGATGAATTGAAAGATGAGTATAGCTTAGTGGTTGACCCTAGTGGAATTGATGAAGAAGAAAGCTATCTAACCACTGTCAGGTCAGGCCGTCCACGTATCAGTCGGAAACAGAGGCGAGCAGCCTGGCCAATATTCAGATCATTTCAGCGAGGGTTGAAGAAACGAAATCTGCTCACCTTTGAGGGTGCAATTCATCAGGCTCGTTTATCCATTGAACAAGGGAACTTTCAGAAATATGCTCACGTGTTGGTTGATGAGATTCAGGATTTCAGCCTTGAAGCCTTGCGACTGATCAGAGCACTTAGTCCAATTGACGAAGGTACTAAAGCACCACTCTGTACAGCTGGTGATGGACATCAACGTATTTACAGAACAAAAATTCCCTTAAGCCGTGCTGGAATTGATATTCGAGGTCGTTCACGAAGGTTGAAAATAAATTACCGCACAAGTGAACAGATTAGGAAATTTGCTCAAGCTATTCTAAAGGGATTGGATGTAGATGATCTGGATGGTGGTACGGCCATAGTGGTTGGTGATCATTCTGCTTTTAAAGGCCCGGAACCGACTGTTAAAACATGTACGTCCCCTAAAGACGAAGCCGAGATCGTTGTGGGCTGGGTGAAAAGTCTGACAACTGATCAAAAACTGGCAACCCATGAAATTTGTATAACACCCTATAAACCAGAAATTCGTTCTGCTCTAACCGCTGCTGGCATCCAAACCCATCAGCTTAAACCGCGGGAGGATGATCCTGGCTCTGATATTCCTGGCATCCGCCTTGGAACTATAAAACGTATTAAGGGGCTTGAGTTTCGTGCCGTTGCTCTTGCATGTGCCGACCCAGATGACCCAATGAATCATTTGGATGAGGCTGGAGCATTGGAGAGGTGTGAACGCTATGTCGCTTCAACGAGAGCTCGTGAGCATCTTCTTGTTACCATAGCAAAAGGTTGATATGAATTTAGTCGGTATTGATTGTGCCGTTGACCCTAAAAAGTGTGGGCTTGCTATAGGTGAATCTACGAAAAATGGGATTATTATAGAGTATGTCGCTACGGGACTCAGGGAAGAGGAATTACTTGAATCTATCTGCTGTTCAATCAATAATAATTCAACGACACTGTTGGCAATTGATGCCCCTTTTGGCTGGCCTGTCAGTCTTGAAGAATCGCTTCAAGGGCATAAAGCAGGAGATGTGATTGCTCAGGATTCAAATACTCTCTTTCGGCGAGAAACAGACAGATTCATAAAAAAACATATTAACAAGCAGCCTCTTGATGTGGGTGCTGACAGGATAGCCCGTACAGCGTGGGCCGCCCTTCGTTTACTAGACAAAATTCGAATTAAAACACGGCTGGAGGTACCTGTCGCTTGGAGGCCTGGAAGTGTTGTCGATACTTCCTGTATAGAAGTTTATCCTGCGGCCACACTCGAAGCGTGGCAGTTATCCCCTGTGGGATATAAAGGGAAAGATGAAGAAAAAGCAACAGCCCGTTTACAGCTATTAGATAGGTTACGGGATGTTATCAAAGTCAATGAAAATCAGCAGCGTATTATGCTGAAAAGTGATGACGCCTTTGATGCGGTTCTTTGTCTGTTAGCCGCCCAGGATTTTACACAATGTTCTGCTTATAATCCTCCTGATTTAGCTGTAGCGGAAAGGGAAGGATGGATATGGGTGAGGAAGCCTAATAAAGATTAATGAACAAATAAGAAAAATATTTCCTTGAGTAAACTATGCAACAACAAGACGACAAGACCATACTTGCCCCGACGGATCTGAGTAATTTTCTGAGTTGTCATCATAGTTCCAAGCGTGATCTGGATGCAGCCTGTGGAAAGGTTAAGCGTCCGGTTCGCTATGGTCCGGTTCTGGATGCTCTCAAAGAACGGGGAAGAGAACATGAAAAGTCATATCTAGAGCACCTTCGTGGGAGCGGATTGTTTGTTGTGGAAGCAATCGATACGGGCGCTACTAATATATCACCGGAAACCAATAGCGAGAAGGTTGTGTCTGCAATGCAGAGCTACGCAGACATTATTTATCAACCTACATTGAGAGATGATACATGGTATGGGCGGGCTGATTTTCTTCGAAAGGTTGATAGGCCAAGCGATCTTGGTGATTGGTCTTACGAAGTAATTGATACTAAACTGGCTCATGAGACCAAGGCTGGCACAATTCTTCAACTCTGTGTGTACTCACATTTACTTGAAAAACTGCAGGGAATACGGCCAGAGTTGATGTATGTGGTAACACCGGGGACTGATTATAAGCCTATTGCATACCGAACAGACGATTATGCAGCATATTTCAGATTATTAAAAGGTGGAATTGATCAGTTCATAAGTGATCCCAGTAACACTTATCCTGAGCCCGTGACTCACTGTGATTTGTGTCCCTGGTGGGCTCAATGTGAAGAACAGCGTCGCAAAGATGATCATCTTGGTTATGTAGCTGGAATAAACAAAGGTCAAATCAAGAGCCTTCGACAACAGGGGATAGATTGTTTGAAGGACTTGGCCAAGGCAGAGGAAATCCAGAGGCCGGAAAAAGGGACATTAGATGCTCTATTAAGAATCAAAGAGCAGGCAAAAGTTCAACTGGTTGGCCGGGAAAGGAACGAGCCCTTTTATAAACTGAAGCAACCTATAAATGATGTTCACGGGTTAGCATTGCTCCCGGAACCAACTGCTGAGGATATTTTTCTTGATTTCGAGGGGAATCATTTTGCAGAGCATGGTGTCCAGGAATACCTGACTGGCTATATTTCTTGTGACTCTGGTGGTCAGATAACCTATACACCGTTTTGGGCTCGTACTCTTGAGGAAGAAAAGCAGGCGTTTGAACTTTTTATGGATGTAGCGATAGAAACCCGTCGGCGAAATCCGCTTGCACATATCTATCACTTTGCTCCCTATGAAACTGCAGCTCTCAAAAGATTGATGGGCAGGTTTGCCACCCGCGAGGTAGAGCTTGATGAGCTGCTTCGAGGAGGCACTTTTGTTGACCTCCACACTGTTGTTAAGCGTTCGTTAGTGGCCAGTGTGGAACGTTACTCAATTAAGGATCTTGAGCCGTTTTTTGGATATACCAGGCGACAGGATCTTCATGAAGCCTCGATGAGTCGTCGGCTTGTCGAATACGCCATGGAAATGAAATATTTTGACAAGACTTTGGATGAGCATTACCAGATTGTTGAGGACTATAATAGGGAAGACTGTGAATCCACTCAGCGTTTGCGTGATTGGCTTGAAAAACTTCGGGCTGATTGCATTTCTCAAGGCAATAACCTACCACGCCCCATTCCTCAAGATGGCGAAGCAACAGAGGCCATCAATGATTTAGACCGAGAATTGCAACGATTACGAGATGGATTACTCGATGGTGTGCCGACTGATGTAGAGGAACGATCTGTTGAGGAGGATGCACGCTTTATCCTGGCACATATGATGGAGTTTCATAGGCGGGAAGAGAAAGCGGCCTGGTGGGAGTATTTTCGTATTCTCGAGTTAGAAGAGTCTGAGTATGCTGATGAACGTCGGGCTGTCTCAGGACTTCAATTCTTTGAAGAATTGGCAGCTGGGCGTGCACCACTACATCGTTATCAATATGACCCTGGTCAAGAGCTTGATATACGCCGTGGAGATGAGGCCCTTGATGCTGATGGCAACAAATTCGGTAAGATTGCAGAAGTAAACTATCCTGAATGCACTGTTGATGTCAAAAAACGCATGGATACTGCAGCGGTACATTCATCTGCGTTACTTCTCTACAACAATATCTCTTCAAAGGTGCTACGGGAATCTCTTATGCGTCTCGGTGAAAGTGTTTTGGAGACGGGTTTCACTGGCCAAGAGGCATACAAAGCTGCTTTTGAATTGCTTTTAAGGCGCCCTTCTCCGCTGGTCGGAGAAAATGATTCCTTGCAAAGAGACGAAGAAGAAACAGTTGTCGCAGCTTGTCGACTTGTTGCTCAACTTGATGGCCATGTTCTTGCTATCCAAGGTCCTCCCGGTACAGGTAAGACTTATACAGGGGGGAAGATAATCTGTGCGTTGAGGCAAAAAGGATTGAAGGTCGGAGTAACTGCTGTCAGCCACAAAGTTATTGTCAACCTATTGGAGAGTGCAAAAAAAGAGGCTGAAAAAATTGGACTGGATCTTTCTGTAGTACACAAGCAGGCGGGAGCCTATGAGGGAGAATGGGATATCAGAAGAATAAGCACCTATCCCCCTATCAGAAACGGTCTTGCTAACGGGGATATTGATGTCGTCGGAGCAACTGCCTGGTGCTGGAGTCGTTCTGATTTTGAACAAATCGTTGATGTTCTCATTGTCGATGAAGCTGGCCAGATGTCTTTGAGCAATGTTCTTGCAGTTGCCCCAGCAGCACGGAGTTTGGTTCTGTTGGGTGATCCGCAACAGTTGGAACAGCCGATACAGGCAAGTCACCCTGAGGGTAGTGAGGTCTCAGCATTATATCATTTGCTTGATGGTGCGGAAACGATACCTCCAAACAAAGGACTTTTTCTTGGAGAGACCTACCGACTCCATCCTGCGATTGCCCAGTTTACCTCTGAGGTTTACTATCAGGGACGTTTGGAATCTCGACCAGGACTTGACCTGCAGTCAATACAACATCCAAAGGAAATGTACAGCGGCTCAGGGCTGAGATACGTGCCTGTGTATCACGAAGGCAATCAGGCTCGTTCCGATGAAGAAGTTGAAGTAATCAGCACTATAATCAATGAACTGCTAAATGGTGGCAAGTGGCAAGATAAAGAACAGAAGCTGCACCGATTGAAAGAGGACGACATTCGCATCATAGCACCCTACAATGCACAGGTCTCAGCGTTGACCGGAGCAATTCCCCAAATGAAGGATCATATCGGTACGGTAGATCGATTTCAAGGGCAGGAGGCACCTGTCGTAATATATTCCATGACATCCTCCAGTGCTGAAGATGCTCCACGTGGTATGAGTTTTCTCTATGATCCGCACAGATTTAATGTTGCAACATCTCGAGCCTCAGCACTCTGTATTCTTATAGGCTCCCCCGCTCTGTTTGAGCCGGAATGTCGAACGCCTCAGCAAATGAAGTTAGCAAATGGGTTTTGTCGGTTTAGAGAGTTAGCGCAACAGATCGATTATTAATCTTTCTTAAGTTCTCCTGTATATCAATCTTTTACTATGGATAATTATTCCTGATGATTTAAAACCGAGTTTACCCTCAATTAAAGAGATCGAGAAAGAACTGGAACAAAAAAGCACAGGCGCACACCATAAAAGATAAACGAAAACAGAAATTGACAAGGCTTGGGGCTGATAGCCTGGCGGATGCTTTGTTAGAACTTGCCATACAGTCAAATGCCGCCGATGACATGGTTGATCGCCTGATTGCCACGCCTCAGGAAAATACTGTCAGGTTTAGGGAAAAACTCTCAAGCTTGAAGCACTCGCGATATTTTGTTGATTGGAGAGAATCCCTGTCTTTTTCACGAGAATTGGAAGCATTGCTGCAGGATCTTAAGGCTGGTGTTAGTGATCCTATGACTGGAGTTGAACTTGTTTCTGCCTTTTATGAGACAGACAGAAGAGTCTTTGACAATTGCAATGATTCCAATGGTCATGTTAGTGGGGTGTATCAGTTTGACGCAAAATCGCTATTTGCAGAATATGCTTCGCTCTGTGAGGATAAAGAGAAAGTTGCTGATATCATACTTGTACTTCAGCAGAACGATGAGTATGGCGTGCGAGATGTTCTGATTGATTGTGCTGCGGATTGTTTGCCTGAAGCAACTATCAGATCAATGGTTACAAAGCTTCAGCAGTTGGTTGATAATGAAAAAGATGAATACAAGAATCGACATAATTTTCGTCTTATAGAATCTCTGGCACGGCAGATAAAAGATGCTGAACTGTTCGCAAAAACTCGGATTGCCTCCTGGGGCGAACTGACACCTGCCGCCCATATCGATATTGCCCGTGTCTATCTTGAGAGCGGTGATGTTCATGCTGCCCATTCATGGCTTAAAAAAATACCTAATGATGATACCTCTCAAGAATACGAGCGCGAGAAGTTATTACTCCAAATTGACAAGCAACTGGGAGACGATCAGGAATTAGCCGCACTCCTTTATAAACAGTTCAAGGCTTACCGCTCCACAGAACAACTACAGGAGCTTTTGGATGTTATCGGTAAGGATAAACGGGATGAAGTTATTTTAAGTGAAACTACTGAGATCCTCGCCGACAGTGGTTTTAGAAGTAGCAATGCCGAATTTTTAACTTCCATCGGGAAAACTGATGAGGCAGAAACCTATCTTCTTGACCGGGCTGACAAGATTAATGGCGATTTGTATTTAAGTTTGCTTCCACTGGCCCAAACCATGGAGACAGAAGAACGCAGCCTTGCAGCCACTATTATTTATCGCAGATTGCTGACCTCAATCCTTGAACGTGGTTATACCAAGGCATATTCATATGGAGCCCAGTATCTGAAGAAATTAGATACGCTGGCTGCTTCAATATCTGATTGGGGACATTTTGAAACCCACGACCTGTTTAAAGATAGAATTTACGAGGCACACAAACTTAAACGGAGCTTCTGGCCCAAATATGAGGGGAAATCATGAGTGAACGAATGTGTTTGCTGAAAGTTAGATTGCTTGATATCGAACCCGAAATCCGTAGAATATTTGTTATACCGGCAAGTATAACACAGGATAGGATCCACGATGTTATCGTGATGGGCTGCAAAACGAAATTACCTGTCTCGATGGTGCAAGAGCGTGCCCTCCTGTAGATGTTGGCGGTATTCCTAGCTATTTTGACTTTTACTGTGTTTCTGCTGATCCCGGCATGAAGGCCATGGAAGATTGATTGAATGGTTCGGCGGACATTATGACAGCGAATAATTTTATGCTGATTTTTTGGGATCATAAAGGAGAATGAGTTGAATATGGAAAACCAGAAAACAGATTTAATTATATATAACACAGCTGACGGTAAGACTTCCGTGGGTTTATATGCTAGGCATGGCATGGTGTGGATGAATCAGAGTCAGTTGGCTGAACTTTTTGACACCTCAGTGCCCAACATCAGTATTCACATATCTAACATACTGAAAGAAAAAGAACTAAGCGAAAATTCAGTTGTTAAGGATTACTTAACAACTGCCGCTGATGGCAAAGAATATAATGTTACTTTTTATTCTCTGAGCATGATTTTGGCCATTGGCTTTCGGGTTCGGAGCAAAAGAGGTACCCAGTTCAGGATCTGGGCAAATCAAAACCTTCAGGAATATATAATCAAGGGTTTTGTCATGGATGATGAGCGGTTGAAAAATCCTGATGGTAGGCCAGATTATTTTGATGAGTTCCTAGAACGAATTCGGGAAATAAGGGCCTCGGAAAAAAGGTTCTATCAAAAGATTCGTGATCTACTCGCCTTAAGCAGTGATTACGATAAAACTGATAAGCCGACTCAGATGTTTTTTGCTGAAACCCAAAACAAATTGCTCTTTGCCGCAACCGGACAGACTGCCGCTGAAATAATAGTAAGCAGGGCTGATGCCAATGAACCCAATATGGCACTTTCATCATGGAAGGGTCATGTGGTTAGAAAGCAGGATATTTTTATTGCCAAAAATTATCTCAACCACGATGAAATTGATACCCTGAACCGTTTAGTTGAACCCGGAAACCCTTGCCCTCAGGGCAAGGTCATTGTTCAGAGGCTTTGCCGAATGAACGTGAGATGAAGTAAATTGTTACTCTGCGGTTGGGTTACCCCGCTAAAGCTAACCACAACCGAGAGTAACAATGAGTAGATTTCGTAAATTATCACAAACGCTATGGTGTTGCCAGTACCATATTGTATGGGCACCCAAATATCGGTTTAGGATATTGGAAGGCCAGATCTCGAAAGATGTTGCGTCATTCATACGTGCATTTTCAGATCAGCAAGGATGTGAGATTGTTGAACTGAATGTGCAAAGAGATCATGTACACTTATTAGTGATGGTACCACCGAAATTGTCAATTTCAGAGTATGTTGGCAAGGTCAAAGGAAGAACCGCGATACGAATTTTAAACAAACATCGTGGATTGAAGAGAAAACCCTATTGGGGCAATCATTTTTGGGCAAAAGGCTATTGTGTCGATACAGTCGGTCTTGATGCCGATAAAATACGCAAATACGTCAAGTACCAAGAAGCGCAAGAGAAAAAAACTGAACAATTGACACTGTTCTAACCACAATAGGTGGGGTAACCTAACCGTGCCCCTGAAAGGGGCAAACGGCAAAGTATCCCCTTCAAGGGGTTAACAATACCGGCCCCTCTGGGGTCGGTTTTTTATTTGTTATCTTTCTGGAAACTGCTGAATTAAGGGTTAAAAACAGAACGGACATATCATTGGATTTCTGGCGTGATAATGTTGATAAAATTCTGGAGTTCAATGAAAAGCTATTACTTAAAGGTAAGGGGAAAATCAGTAAAGCTGTTATGGAGCAAAAAGTAAGGGAAATCTATCAACTGTTTGACAAGAAGCGTAAAGAGTACGAGGCACAACAGGCTGACCTTGATGACTTAGCAGAGTTGACACAGTTGGAGCAACAGGTAAAGAAGGATCATTGAGTCCGTGGAGGGTAATTATGAGTGAACGGATGTATTTACTGAAAATTAGATTGCTTGATATTGAACCCGAAATCTGGAGAAGATTTGTTGTACCGGCAAGTATAACACTAGACAGGCTCCATGATGCTGTTCAGATCGTGATGGGTTGGACCGACAGTCACCTTCACGAATTCACTATTGGTAAGAAACGTTACACTGAGTATCCGCAAGAAAGAGAAGATGGGCTGGAGTGCGGCAAATATCGTTTTGGAGATCTGGTTAAGCAGAAGAATAGAAAAATATTATATCTCTATGATTTTGGTGATGGCTGGATGCATGAGTTGAGTCTCGAAGAAAGCCATTATTTTGATCCCAGGTTACAAAACGAAATTGCCTGCCTTGATGGTGCCAGAGCATGTCCGCCTGAAGATGTCGGCGGTATTCCCGGCTATTTTGATTTTTGTACCGTTTTAGCTGATCCCGGACACGAAGACCATGAAAGATTGATGGAGTGGTCTGGCGGACATTATGACAGCGAAGAATTTGATGCTGATATGATAAATTGGGAACTGATGAAATATTTGCGCTGGTCACGGGACAGGTATAAAGATTGGGGGTGGAATCAATAGCTGAAGGTATGGGTAAGATGCGCTCTCATATGTAGGTTAGTCTGTTAGAGAGGCCACTTCTTCTTCGATCTCACTGGTCAGACGTTCAAGTATAAAAGAGTTCATACTATACGGCGTATGATCCGCAATGTACTTGAGCTTCAGATACAACGGCTCAGGTATCCTGAGAGGAATATTTTTTTTCACATCTTCACGAATATGGGGTTCCTCCCAAGGATATACAATATCCTGTTTCGAACTGCTGTTACCGGCACCTGCTGCAAATTTATCAAGATCAGCATCTGTTTTTCGCGATGGAGTTGAGCGTAGCGTGCTTTTCTTTTTAGTTGCCACCATAGACCTCTTCAAAAAGTTGTGTCATTTCCTGGATTGCTTTTTTGTCCTGTTTCATTTCCACTACGGATAATCCATCCCTGGCAGCTTTACGATATGATATGCGATCCCGAAGAACAGAATCCATAAGCGTAAGATTCTGAAAATCTTCCTGCTCAAAAAACGCTCGTGTTTCAGTTTCTTCCTGTATCGCTGGATTAGTGGAGGCTCTGTTCAGCACTATAAAAGCCTGCAGATTGTCATTTAATCCTTGAGCCATATCCACCAGGTCATTCATTTGTTGCAGAGTCCAGATGTCAAATTGGAAAGGCTGGATGGGGATATACGCAAAATCGGAGACACCAAGGGCGTAACGAAGTTCAGCAGAATCCCGACCCCCAGCGTCAATCACAATTTCATCGTATCGATCTGCCAGGTCACGCACTTGGGAAACTAAACCTTTACCAAATTTCTGCACACAAGCAATGCGTGGTTCTATTTCCGTTTCTTCTCTTACCGTTGCCCAAAAAGATGCCGTCCCTTGTCGGTCAGTATCCAGCAACATTACATCCTTACCCTGCAGAGCAAGCATAGCGGCCATATTAGTTGCCAATGTGGTTTTCCCAGTGCCGCCTTTTTCACCACCGAATAGTACGATTGCCATTGTTTATACCATATGGAGTCATATTAAATGTTACTATACTAAATGATATGATATCATATCTAAGTAACGTTGCAAGAACAAAGCAATAAAAAAGCCGTCCCCAGAAGGAGACGGCTATGGTTAGCGAGTTATGTCTTAAACATTCACGGCATTGTTTTCAAAAGATGTCTGCTTTAATTCAGCCATTTTCTCAGTTAAATACCAGAGAGCCTGGTTGAGTTTTACATTTCGCTCCAAGGCTTTTACCGGGCGTGTTGTTGTACGTCTGAGACGTCCATTGCTACCTCTGGTTCTGCCCTTGAGACCACCACGCATGATATTTTCCTGAATCACGTTGAAGGTTGTCCACAGATCATT
>JGI11705J14877_10000887_pt1 | contig 17956 bp, 26 predicted proteins | sample Etolaghawater15m_FD_14877 | JGI IMG/M metagenome (IMG submission 14877)
CAAGTCATTCACACACGTTGTCTGATGTGACCGACGCAGGGACAGCGGCAGCACTCAACGTTCCCGTATCTGGCAATGCTGCATCGGGTGAAGTCGTCAAAGGGAACGACACGCGATTGAGCGATGCACGGACGCCAACAAGTCATTCACACAATGAGTTTGTTCCGATTGGTGGGGTTATCTTTTACCATTCTGGAATCAGCGGGGCGAGTTATCCAAGCGGAACGTTTGCACGGTGCGATGGGACAAGCGGAACCCCTGATCTAGACGACAAGTTCCTGCTTCCATCCAGTTCGGCTGGGAGCACAGGCGGGAGCAGCACTCACACTCACACACCTTCGTTCTCGTCGGTCAACGTGACACCATGCGGGGGAGGCGGAACAGATGCGGCACAGGTTGACATAACGATAGGATCAACCAATCACTTGCCGCCATACTACACATTGATCACCTTGGCTCGTATCGCGTGAAAACGATGCTAATCATTCCGACTGCTGGCGACGTTCGCACAGAGACGATCGAAGCTGCAAAAATGATCGGGGCGGATCGGTCGCTGATCCAGGTCAGCAAGCCGATCCATGAAAGTGAGAATCATTTTGTCAGGCTATACAAAAACGCAACGCATACGCGGAATGAGGCCAGGGATTTTGCTTTAAAATCGGATTGTAGTCATTTCCTTTGGATTGATTCCGACGTTGTTCCGCCTCCCAACACCATCGAGCAGCTTGCTAAAATGCAAAGTGAAGTTGCCGGCGGGTGGTATCCGGTGCGAGACGGCAAAAAGATTATCGATGGGCGATGGGTGGCTGGCACATTCAACGAACAGGGTGAATTCACCAACTATCATTTCCCGTGGGTGATCAAAGATGGCGATCCTGACACGCATCCTTTTGGTGATCGCTGTCTTGACTTGAAAAACATGACTTACAAATACAAGCCCACAATAAGTCACCTTGCGCCGTTGGGGTGTTTGCTCATGTCACGCGAGGTTTTAGAGCTTCTAGAATTTCAGGCCGGGACGGATTTGCCTGTGACGCTGGCGGGATTCGGGGTTGAAACGATGCGCGGGGATTGTCTGCAATTTGGGCTTCAACTCCAAGACATAGGCGTGACCACACATATGAGCCCAAGGGTTTTGTGTAGGCATTTGCCATGAAATTTCCCCTAAAAAACGGGAACACAAAAAAATGAAAACAATAAAACTAAACATAAGCCAAGCAACCGCGTTAAGCGGAGCAATTCAACAACTCAGTGAGAAGGGCGACGATAAAAAGCCGGTGTATTCACTGCCATTCAAATTCGCATATGCACTAGGCCGAACGTTGACCAAACTCCAAGAGGCTCTGAAGCCTATCCAGGAAGCCAATCAAGAGATTTTTGATGGGTGGGACGAGGAAAACAGAAAGCACCAGGCACGCATCAAGTCAGCGACGGGTGACGCCAAGGACAAGGCGATTGCGGCGCACAGTAAAGCATTTAAGGTGAGGAACGACAAATGGAAGGCTGTTGCAAGCGGGGAGATTGAGGTGGAGATTTATGAGCTTCCGAAATTAACCGAGGATGAGCGCGACGAAATTATTGCGGCCAAACTTACGCCTTCGATCCTATCAGACCTTGACCCGCTAGGGCTGGACCTTTTTGACGAGGCAGCGTAAACACGCTTCCTGACAGTCAGAACAGGGCGCGGCATCCTTCGGGGTGTCGCGTTTTTTCTTGCCCATGCTTGCCCGGCTTTAAAAAAATAATCAAAAAACTTTTTGAAATGTGTTGACAGAACAATTGAATGAGTCGATACTGCGCACATGACAGTAAGCGACCCGTTTAAATACGAAGGACAGGACACCCCAACAATTAAGTCAGGCGCATCGCCTGAATTTGGGGCTTTATTGGCCCCAGACTTGGCAGTAGGGGGGCGGTTGGCCAAGTATGCCACAGCCATCGAAGGTATGCGGTGGAAGATTGACCCAAACCCTAACTGGCATTGGGCTTGGTTAGGGGCAATTGAGGGTGTATTGTCAGACGCTTGCCTTGTCGCCATGCAGTCTGGTGACATGACAAAGGCCAAGGAAATCGCCGAGCTTGGCAATGAATTTCTGGTCCAATTTGGATACGGGACAATTGGGAAGGCAGCGGGGCAAAAAGTCTCCCGTGCCATTCTCCGAGCATTCGCAGGAGAAAAACGTCACACGGTCAAATATGCTGACCGTGACGGGTGCATGGCAACGTCAACTCTTGACACACCAGAGTGGACTGAATGCCAACAAAAAGCCGAAGCAACCATGTGCAACATTAAAAAAGGATTGGACGAAAAATGAAAATCATAAACAAAACACCCCATCCAGTGAATGTTATCACTGTTAACGGAACCATCACGTTCCAAAAATCTGACGACCCGATTCGGTTATCGTCGGACGAAACTCAGACAGGAACCGTTAATGCAATCCCTGTTTTCTCGGTTGAATACGGCTCAGGAAATATGCCGGAGCCGAAAAACGGTGTTGCTTACATTGTAAGCGCACTCGTTAAAAACGCATACCCAGAAAGACCTGACCTTTTGATCCCTCACGGCCTCGTAAGGGATGCTGAAGGAAACATTACTGGATGCAAAGGGCTCGCCAAGTAATGCCAGCACCAAAGAAGAACAGAAACGCCGTCAAGCCTGAAGGTGAAAAAGCATCCACTTGGTTGCACGTGAGAGTCATCCTCAAGGACAAGCAGTCGTGGCAAAAAGAGGCTCGGGCTCTAAAAATAACGATGTCAAGCGTTGTCGTGGACCTTCTTAATCGTTGGTCAGGGAATAAATAGCGTTAATACAATTTGACATTCAAGAAAACAACAGTAAGATAAAAAACAAATGAGCTTCACAAAATCAATCACAATTATTGGGGAAGGGCATTATGGTTCGATGAGAACGGAACCAATCCTGGGCGATCCATATGCATTCATGGATCACACCCCAATTTACCAAGAGCCCATTGCCGACGGCAAAATCCGTCGAGCAATGAGCCGCAAGAATCAAGAATTTGTCCGATCCATTGAACGGGACGTTGCTGCTGGGACATTTAACCCAAAGGCAATACTGGAAAGACTTTCGAGCAGGCGGCAAAAATCCGCATGAATCCCGCCAGGAGTTCAACACACTGACCTCACAACATCCATCAAACCCTCGCCGCCTGCTTACTTTTAACCAAAACCAAAAAAAATGAAAAACTACATGAAAACATTACTCGCAACACTAACAGCATCAATGATTCTGTTTGCCGGAACCTTTGCAATCCTTTCCGAACCAGAAGAAAAAACACTGCTCAAACCAGCTTATCAACTCGTCATTTCAGACACGTTCGAGGGCTACCAATACCAACCTGTGAGAGGGACAACCGTCATTTTCTACCTTGAGAAAGTGACCAACGAAGCCGGGAAAACAGAATGGCGCATACAGCAAATCGCCGGACCTTGGGGCAACTCTGGAGGTTTGGTTGATCCAAAGATCGCATTCAATAAGGCATTCTCCAACGAATTCTTGATCGCCTTCCAGGAGGCAACCCGTGTTTCTCTCTGGCGTTCAGGGCTAACACCGAATTTCGAATGGACCGGGCGAACAATTGACGTTCGGCAACACATCGGAAAGCAACCGCAAACATACAACAAATGAAAGGTAATCAATGATTAAAAGCTAAAACCAAAAACTCTATTCATACGACGAAACGCGGGGAGGGCAAACGACACTCCCCGCAACTTAAATAAGCAAATCAATAAAAAACGCGCCCAAGCACACAGGCGAGGACGCGCAACAATTAATCAAATCATAAATAATATGTCACAGATACAACTTTACGACAAGCTCCAAAACCAAGACCCCATGAAAGCCGTTCAGACAATGGGCGCGATGCTGGCAAAGAGCGGCATGTTCGGATGCCAGAGAGCCGAGCAAGGCGAAGTTCTCGCAATGGTGTGCATGACCGAGAACATGACGCCCGTGCAGGTCCGCAACAAGTATCACATTATCGACGGCAATCTTTCACGTAAATCAGGATCGGCGCTTGCAGAGTTCAAGCAGCGGGGCGGAAAGTATAAATGGATTCGAACCGGGCAAGAGCCGGATCAGAAAACGGAAACACGCGATGCAATTGGCGAGTTCACTCTCGACGGTGAAACGATCACGGTTCGCTTCTCAATGGAGGACGCCAACAACGCAGGATTGATCAGGCCCGGTTCTGCATGGCAAAAGCTGCCTTGGAAAATGCTACGCGCCCGCGTTGTTTCAGATGCGTTGGGAATGATTGCACCAGAAATTTACTTTGGCGACGACATCGAAGAACAAGCACTGGAAGTTCGTGAAATCAAGCTTGGAACCGGTGAAGAACCAAAAGGAGGAAGCGTCGATTCGAAGGTGATTCCAATTGAGCGCGAGGAAAAGGAAACCGTATTTGAAGCGGAGATTGTCACCAAAGAAGAACCTAAGCCAGAAACCTTGCCAGCGCAGGAGCAAGAGCAGGAACCACAACCAGCGCAAGCATCGCCGGAAGGAGATGAATTGCCGGATGAGCTGGTTGTTGAGCTTCAAAAAGCAATCGGGGCGGATGCTAAGGTTGCAATGGCGTTCCTGTATCAAAAAGGATGGCTTGAGAAGGGGCAGAATCTTGAACACCTTGCGCCAGGTCGGGCGAAGAACATTATACGCAACTGCGACAAGTTCATTCAGAAAGCAAAAGAGGTGGTCGCATGAATCTCACAACAACTCTGAACATCATACGCGAACATTCACCTTGTGAGGATTCATGGCAAAAAGCCTTAAAGCTACTAGGGAAAACCAAAGCTGATGATGAACCATTAAGCTTTGAATGGATACTCAGTAACCTTGGCATCAATGACGCGATTTGGGGGCTTCGCGCAGTATCTAAAAAGGATGAAGCCGCGCGTGATAAGCTTGCAAGATTGTTTGCGTGCGACTGCGCCGAGCGCGTTTTGAAGGCATGGGACAAACTTTACCCTGCTGACAAACGTCCAGAACAAGCGATTTGTATCGCTCGCAGGTTTGCAAACGGTGAAGTTGGCGCATATTCCAAGAGAGCCGCAGCGAGTGCCGCATTGAGAGCCGCAGAGAGTGCCGCAGAGAGTGCCGCATGGAGTGCCGCAGAGAGTGCCGCATTGAGTGCCGCAGAGAGTGCCGCAGAGAGTGCCGCATGGAGTGCCGCAGAGAATGCCGCATTGAGTGCCGCAGAGAGTGCCGCAGAGAGTGCCGCATGGAGTGCCGCAGAGAGTGCCGCATGGAATGCCGCATGGAGTGCTGCATGGAATGCCGCATGGAGTGCTGAAGCAGAAGAACAAACCAAACTTTTCAAGAAATATTTTTGCACTGCGGAGGTGGTCGCATGAAAGACGCACTGGAACTAATCAACTTTGCTGGCGCTTCCGTGGCTGTCCATGATTCGGCAGAAAAACGCAAACAAGCGGCTCTGATGCTGGCGGAGGATGTAATTGAAGTTGCGGACGAATTTGACAATGAATGTGCGGTCATTGCATTTCTGGAAATCAAAAAATTGATGGATGACGTTGAGAAGTGCAGGAAGACAGTCAAAGCACCTGTTTTGCAGCTTGGGGAATCAATCGACGAAGCCGCAAAACAATTCGGAATCACGTTAGCGGAGGAAGGCAGGCGCATCGGAAAGCTGATTAACGCATATGCCGACCAACAGCGCCGGATCGCATTTGAAGCCGAACGCCAGCGACGCGAAGAACAACAACGCTTGGAACGCGAGCGCCAAGAAGCGGCGGAAAAGCTGAACCAAGCCGAAACCGTCGAGGAAAAGCAGGAAGCTCAGGCGACCGTTAAGGAAGCCGTCAAAGCGGAAGCAGACATCAAATCCGCTGTTGTGAAGCCGATGAAACCGAAAGGCGTGACCGTTCGTGTCGTCAAGGATTTTAAGATTCTGGACATTGAAGCTTTACACAAAGCACGCCCGGACCTCGTTCACGTCATGCCACAACGAAGCAAAATTCTTGAGGCAATCAAAAGGACGGATTCAATTCCTGGGCTCGAAATCTTCGAAGAAACCAAAACCAGCATCCGAAAATGAAAACAGTTTTTATCATTAAAAGAGCACGCAGAAGCGGCGGATCGTTCACTTCATGGGGGACTTGTCACACTGCCATTGTTGCAGGCGAAAACAAGACTGGCGTTTTCACGCGAGCAACCGGGGAGAACAACAAGCATCAAAAGCTGGAAGAATGGCATCCATTCAACGGCACATGCTGCAAGGTGGTGAAACGTGATTAGACCAAGTTCATTGCCGGCGCTGAAACAATGCCCGCGATTCGAATCAGGGGAAGCGCAAAGCTTCACCACTGAAGGAACGAAGCGGCACGAAGCTCTTGCAAGCGTGTTTGCCGACGAGTCAAACGTAATCACAGCGCTTTGGGCGGATCAACTCGATGATGAATCAATAGATGGTATCATGTGGGCTTTTGACTACATCAAGCTGAACGCGCCGATGCGTGATTACGAATTGCACATCGAGCGGCAAATGGAGATCACAGACAATGAGACCTTTGAAGCTGTGATGCGCGGAACGCTGGATTACCAGTGCGGTAATCATTTATTCGACATCAAATGGCGGAGGCGCGATTACGTTCCGCAGATGGCAGCATATGCTTTGATGATGATTCAAGAAACTGGGTGGAATATTGTTCATGTTCACATCCTTTTTATGGAGTCAAAGTACGCGCAAAAGCTCGCGCTAACGGAGGCGGAATGCTGGAAGATTATCAACGAAGCCAAGCATAAAGCCGAAGACCCAAACGCGGAGCCTACGCCCTGTGATTACTGCGGGTGGTGCAAACATACGCTGACTTGTGACGCACTCAATGAGCGAGTCACAGCGATCAACGAAGGTCGCGAAGATTGGCAACTTGAGCAATACCATGCAAGCGCCATTACTGAGCCTGAAGAATTGGCAAAAGCAATTCCGCTGGCAAAAGCGGTCAAGACTTGGGCCGATGCCGTCGATCACTTCGCCAAAAAGTTCATGATGAACGGCGGTCAGATTCCAGGCTACGAGGTGAAAAGCAAGCAGGGCAACAGGCAAATCGTTGACCTGAACGCTGCATTCAGTCGCTCGGGGCTCGATCAAGATCGGTTCATGCAATGCTGTTCGGTCGTATTTTCAAAGTTGGTCGATGAACACAAAACAATCCACAGCGTTTCAAAAACCGTAGCAACAAAAGAGCTTGAACGGATGCTCGGGGACGCTGTTCAACGCGGAAAAAATTCTTACCAAATCACAAAAACAAAACATTAGAATAATATGGCAAAATATCAATTCAAAGACAGTGAAGAACTCCATTTTGAGTTACTACCAAAAGGCGAATACGCTTTCAAAATCATGGACGCAGAAGAAGGCGTTCAGACAAAAGGCAAAACCAATGGCTCCGACTTCATAAAGATCACCCTGGCAATCGGTCGATCAGGGAAGGTTGTCGCACAGTGGCCGGAAAAAATCATTTTCCATGAGTCACTTGATTGGAGTACTGACCAATGGCTGAGGTGTATCAATTTCAACGGCGGCAAGCTCGGCAAAGGTGACATGGTGGACATCACGCCGCAAACGGTCGTCGGATGTCGTGGTTACGCTAAGGTTGTTGTGGAAACATACACAAACGCTAGCGGCGAGGAAAAGGAAATCAACAAAGTTTCCTATTGGTCAACAGGCAAAGAACCGCTTCCGCGTGACATGGAGCTTGTTGCTTTAAAGTTCCCAGGCGGCAAGGAAGCTGACCCATTCGACACAGGTTCAGACGAGCCCTTCTGATTATGGACGCCTCAGCAGCTTGGAGCGGTTTTCTTAGCGGAATCATTGTCGGTTTTTTTATGGCAATTTGGTTCGTGGTTTGGATCGCCTCACAAAAACCGCCTCGCACATGAACCTTCGGCCATACCAACAGCAAGCCCTGGATGCCGTCCTATCCGGATTCAGGGAGCACAGCCGGCAACTGTGCGTCCTGCCAACAGGGGGCGGCAAAACTGTCCTATTTTCGCACCTTGCAGAGCAAACCGATGGCCGAACGCTCGTCTTGGCGCACCGGGAGGAACTGGTTGACCAAGCAATTGATAAGATTCACAAGGTGACAGGCATCAAGGCCGGCAAGGAAAAAGCGGAACATAAAGCAACGCATGAACACGAAGTTGTCGTGGCATCGGTTCAATCAATGATCCGACGATTGGATCGTTGGCCGGATGATCATTTCGATTTGATTGTGTGCGATGAGGCGCATCACAGCATTTCAAAGAGCTGGCAAAAGGTTCTAAACCACTTTGACCTTTGGGCGAATGTGCTTGGGGTGACAGCAACGCCGGATCGCGGAGACAAGAGGAACCTTGGTTGCTACTTTGAAAACGTCGCTTTCGAGGTGTCCATGTTTGACCTGATAAAGCAGGGGTTTCTTTCGCAAATCGTGATCAAAACCTGTCCGCTCAAGCTGGACATTTCGGGCGTCAAACAGAAGGCCGGAGACTATGACGCGGCACAGCTTGGCGAATCGTTGGACCCATATTTGCGCGAGATTGCCCGCAGCATCAAAGAACACGCTGGAGACCGTCGTTCCGTTGTGTTCATGCCGTTGATCGCAACAAGTCAAAAGTTCGTTGCCATTTGCAAAGAGGAAGGATTGCGGGCCGAGCACATTGACGGATACAGCGAGGATCGGAAAGGAATCCTTGAGCGCTTCGCCGCTTCTGAATTCGACATCCTTTCAAACGCGATGCTCTTGACTGAAGGGTTTGACGATCCGGGAATTGATTGCGTCGTCAACTTGCGACCCACCAAAAGCCGGAGCCTTTACAGCCAGATCATCGGCAGAGGAACGCGCATCGCGCCAGGCAAAAAGAACCTGCTTTTGCTGGATTTCCTTTGGATGCACGAAAAGCATAATCTTGTCAGGCCGGCGCACCTTGTAGCGGAGTCGGACGAGATCGCAGAGGAAATGACGCAGATTTCCGAGAAGGCAGGCGGGCAAGGCGAGCTTGAACTTGAATCACTCCAAAGTGACGCACAGAAACAGCGCGAAGAAAAAATCAGGGAAATCATCAAGCAACGTGAACATGAAGAAAGCAAGCTGATCGATGCGATGACGTTCTGCGAGCAATTGGGCGATACTGAAGCGGCAGAGTTTCAACCAACTAAGCCCTGGCAGAAAAAACCAATTACGGAAAAGCAGGAAGCCATCTTGAAACGCAACGGTGTAAACCTTCGAACAGTCAATGGAAAGGGGCATGCAATGCAGATCATCAACGCGATATACAAGCACCACAATTCAAAGCCTGCCAGCCAGAAACAAATCACGGCAATGAAACGAGCAGGAATCAAGGACGCCGACAAGGCGACCGTGGCGGATGCCAAGGAGTTTTTTGCGAGACGCAACCAGCAACGAACGGAAACAGTTTATGCATGATTTGAATAAATTGAAGCAAATGCAAGCGCACATTATTTGCTGGGTGATCCATCACATTCCGGAAATCGAGCAGGAAATCCGCCGAAGCATTACTGAAATACATCAAGGCAATGTTTACATCTGGATTGAGCTTGAGGACTCCGGGGCAATCTTTACGCAATCAAACGCGGAACGGATCGCAAACCAGTGGACCGCAGCTTGTCAGCACTTTCAACAAATTTCCCACCTATTCATTCAAACAAACAATTAATCAAAATCAATTAATCAAATGACAGTAACAGAGCAACAACATTCGGACATGGTTCGACAGCTATCGAAACCAGGTGCAGACATAATCAGCGAAATGACAGCACAGCAAGCGCACTTGTTGCACATGGCGGTCGGCGTTTCGGGCGAAGCAGGCGAGCTTCTCGACGCAGTCAAAAAGCATGTCATATACGGCAAACCCTTGGATTTCGATAATATGATCGAAGAATTGGGCGACCTTGAATTCTACATGAACGGCGTTCGCCAGGCTCTATGCCTAGGGCGTCAACGGATTCTTGAAGCCAACATGAAAAAGCTGGCGAAACGCTACGGGGCGAAATACACCAACGTTGCAGCGCAGGAGCGGAAGGATAAGCAATCATGAAACAATATACTTTCTTTGCTCAAGGCGAACCAAAAGCACAGCCACGCCCGAGGGCATGCATTCGTGGGCGGCGTGCAGGTGTTTACGATCCGGGTACCGCGGACAAATGGAAAGCTCAAGTCAAGAAAGCGGTAAAGCCTTACATCGACGAGCAAGGCATGCTCGTTGGGCCGATCCGTGTTCACTTGAATTTCTTTATGCCACGACCGCAAGCTCATTGGTGCATACGTGGCGGCAATCGCTCAAATGAACTGAGCACGAAGGCCCCCACGTATCACACCACTAAGCCGGATCACGACAACCTTGAAAAAGCTGTGCTTGATGCATTGACTGATGCGGGCCTTTGGGCTGATGACGCGCAAGTTTGTTCGGTTCGAAAGGACAAGGTGTATTCCAACAACAAAGGGTTTTGCGGGTGCGAAATTACAGCAAAGGAGTTGGAAGAATGATTGTGAGAACTTGTCCAAATTGCATGTCTGGTTCAATCATTAAGAATGTGGAATTCTTTGTGTGCAATGATTGCGGTCTTGTGGTTCCAAAGGCTTTTTTGAAAACAGAAGTGACAGACATCATGGCGCAAAAAAACGCGCTCGTGATGGCTGTTCGGGCTTTGAAAATCATTGCTGAAAACGGGGGCAAGCAATCCGATAGCGGGCTCAACTGCAACGGCTCATGGTGCGCGGAGCAAGCAAGCGTTGCGCTTAGAAATGCGGGGATTCGATGACCGAAATCGAACGCTCAATTAAATACATACAGACCGCCGGCGGAGCAATCTCCGGCAGCGCTGGACATAATCACACCTTCGCGCTTGCGTGCAACCTGTTCAAGCAATTCAACCTCACGCAAGCGGACGTGTTGGCGCTTCTGGAGCAATACCACAATCCGACTTGTCAGCCGCCCTGGAGCGAAAAGGAACTGCGGCACAAGGTAGAACAGGCGGCAAAGGTCGAGGGTGGACTCGGACCCGTTGCACCGTTGCCAGCAGCGCCGAAACAACCGAAGAAAAAGAAGCCGGGAATCAAATACGTGTTCAAGGGTGACGCCAAGCGACCACTGCCGGATGAGATTGAGGACGGAGCCAGAAAGCTTTTGCGGACCTGCTTCCGCGAGGGGGAAGGGATTCGGCTTGTCCACCCTGACTTGAATGAGGAAGGCAAGGAAGTTCCGGATCAGGGAATGTGCTTCTCGCGTGAATTCTGGCTGAAAAAGCTGGACGGCAAAAAAGGGAAGGTAAACGACGGCGGGTTTCTGAGCAAGTCGGGAAACCCTGGGGTTTACGTTGGGATTAATCCGCTCAAAGAGGGCGAGACGCTCGACAAGCATGTGACCGAATACCGGCACGCGCTCCTTGAGTTTGATGAACTGGACATTGACAAGCAATGGGAGCTTTATCATCAAAGCGAATTACCGATTGCCGCGGTGATCCATTCCGGCGGGCGGTCGCTGCATGCTTGGGTGAAAGTAGACGCCAAGGACCGGGCCGAATACGACGAGCGGGTGGCGGCGATTTACGATCATTTTTCGGAATACAAGCCGGACACCAAGAACAAGAACCCTGGCCGGCTTTCACGGTTCCCGAACTGTATCCGCATGGGGGCTCGGCAAAAGCTTCTGGCATTGGCCATCGGGAAGAATTCATTTTCCGAATGGATGGCGGACAGGGCGTTGGATGACATTGGCCAACCGATTGAAATCGATGAGCTGATGGCGTTCAATCCGGATGACGATCAGAACAACGTCCTAGGTGAGCGCTGGTTGTGCAAGGGTGGCTCATGCATTATTGTTGCTCCGTCTGGCGTCGGCAAGTCCACTCTGGCAACGCAGGCGGCTTTCACTTGGGCGCTCGGGCGTGACCTGTTTGGGATCAAACCATTCCGCCCACTAAAGAGCCTTGTAATCCAAGCTGAAAACGATTTGGGCGACATCGCAGAGCAAACGCAAGGCGTCGTTCAAGGGATGGGGCTTGACATGTTTGACGACGAAGAAGAATTCGACACGCTTCGGAGAAATGTTCGTTTCGTCCGCGATTCGATCCACACCGGCAAGGCATTCACTGAAGCACTGCACAGGCTCATTGACCGGGAAAAACCCGATCTTGTATGGATTGATCCGCTCCTTTCGTTCATAGGAGGCGACGTGTCACGGCAAGACGTTTGCTCTCAGTTCCTTCGAAACTGGATGAACCCTATCGCGGAGGCAACCGGCGTCATATTCATGCTGATTCATCACACTGGAAAACCTCCGAAGGATCAGAAGGCAATGGATGGATGGAATTCTTCCGATTTCGCGTACCTAGGGAGCGGTTCCTCAGAATTGACCAATTGGGCGCGGGCTGTGTGCGTTCTTCAGCAGGTTGATGAAGGAATGTTCCAACTGATGCTTGCCAAGCGGGGGAAGCGGGCTGGGGCGCTAGATATGGACGGGCAGCGGACCAACTCCGTCTTCATGAGCCATTCCGATACTGGAATCCGCTGGATTCAGGAACCCGCGCCGGCTTGGTTTGGTGAGAAGAAAGAGAGCGGCAAGAGCGGACGACCTGAAGCACAGTTTGACGTTGAAGATTGGCTTGAGGACATCGAAGGACAGCCCATGCGATATGCCGACATGCTCAAGAGTGCCATTCAATTTTCCAAGCTGACAGGGGGGCCGAAAGAACGAAAATTGAAAGACATCATGAAGCAGCTTCGCGTTGACAAGCGGCTTGAAAAACAAAAAGATGGAACATGGCTACATGAAAAAACCATCCTTTAATAACTGGTGCAAAAACCCATGCACTGGTGCAGAAACTTGCACTGGTGCAACTGGTGCAGAATTGGTGCAAAAAGGGTTTTTGCACCTGGTGCAGAAAGTGGTGCAGAAACCTACTTTTTACACCTAGTGCAAAAACACCCTATCCCCCTTTAAGGGGGGATTAGGGGTTTTGATGCACTGACGCCATGCACCGAAAATTTTTTTAGTTTCTGCACCAGTTGGGAAAAATAGTTTCTGCACCTGCACCACTTAATCGATCACCATGACACAAACAACCAAAATCCAAACACGTAAAGAACTAGCCCTCGCCAAGCTGAGGCAGTTCCCAAAACACGGAGCCCGAACCATTGCAAGGGCTCTTAACAAGGAAAACCCGCAATTGTTCCCTACCATCGAAAATGCTCGCGACATGGTTCGTGCGTTGGTAGGACAAAAGGGCAAGCGGAATGCATCAATGGCTGTCATTAAGAGGGAACCACGTAAGCCGGGATACAAGGTTGAATTACCAGAGAGCCAAGCGAAGGACCGGACGCCTTTTGAGATCAAAGGGAAGAACAAAATCCTTGTCATTTCGGACCTGCATTTGCCCTACCATAATGCGAAGGCGGTCGAAATCGCGTTAACGCACGGACTCGAAGAAGGATGCGACACAATCTTGATGTTGGGCGACCTGATGGACTGTTACCAGCTTTCCAGATGGGTCCGCGATCCGGCGCAATGCTCAATAGCACATGAGGTTGACGTGGTGAAGTCTTTCTTTGCTTACCTGAGGGAACGGTTCCCGAAAGCACGGATCATTTGGAAGGAAGGGAATCACGAGGAACGATGGTTGCATTTCTTCTTTAACAATGCGCCGCAACTGGCATCACTTGACACGATGAGCCTTTATCATGCCGTGGGCGTCAAGGAGCACGGCATTGAGGTTGTGGACGACAAGAAGGTGATCAATGTGTCAGGCTTGCTTCTGTATCACGGACACGAATTGCCGACCGGACTTGCGCCAGCAGTAAACCCTGCAAGGGGGCTTTTCCTGCGTCTGTTTACAAGCGCCATGTGCGGGCATTTCCATCGAACATCGAACCACGTTGAAAAGGATGCGAAGAACGACCTTGTTTCAACTTGGTCAATCGGTTGTTTATGCGACCTATCGCCGGACTTCGCAACGGTCAACAAGTGGAATCACGGCTTTGCCATCATAGAACAGACCGGGCCAAAAACCTACGGCGTTGACAACTTTATGATCCACGACGGGCAATTAATGGGAGGGAAGAATGCAAACTGAGCACAAAGTCATACGTGAAAGGCTCCTGAAGAAAGCCGGGCTTGTGGAACCCGAACCGCCAAGGTGGGACTGGAGCAAGCTTCAAAAGGAATGGTCCGAAGAATTTGAACAACTCATGAGGAATCGCCTCATGATGGGCGCTTTGCGTTACGGCGGACTACGGAACCCGAATAATCCGGGGCGTACAACTGACCTTAACACTCAGCAAATGCTGAAGCGAACAAAGCTTTACATCGAGACAGGGAACGCGGAACACCTTGTCGATGTAGCAAATTTTGCGCTCGCTGAGTTCGTGCAGCAGAGGCATCCGGACTATCATTTCGAAAGCATAGACCGCAAAAACTAAGACAAACGCGGGCAAATCATGACAAACATACCAGAAATTAAAAAAGGCCATTTCTACACATTGAAAGTAGAAGGATTCCGTGTTAGGGTTTATGTGAAAGAGCTGGTCGGGGAACGTTACGCGAAAGTAAAGCATCCAGACGGAAAAATCCACCTGTGCGCCACAAATCAATTGCAATCATTATGAAGTATATTCTTACAATCTTAATCCTAATCACTCCACATTTTGCGTTGTCGTCCGAACTGGCAAAGCTTGCGGATGAACTCAAAGAACTGACAACGCTTTCCGCCAGAGTGGAGGCGCTGGAGAAAGCCAAACCGCCGGAAATTAAGCAAAGCCCTTATGTGTTCCGTTTGCGCGACACGAACGGCGATGGTGACATCGATGAAGAATGGCGAGAGGTAATCAATCAAGGGCAAGCACTCCAAGCGAAAGTATGGGCCGAGAAAGAAAAATATTGGTCGGATCGCCTCGGAACTCCTCCGGCGGGTGACGTGGGATGGTACGGCACAAGCACAATGCCAACTATTCAAATTATCCTTGAGGATGGCGAATACTTCGCGCATGACACCTTAACGCTTCCGGGGAGGTTTCACCTCAAGAGTCAGGCACGATGGGGTTCAATGATCCGGATGTATGGCGACGGAACCAGAACGCTTGTCGATGACATTGCTTACGGCATAGCAACCAATGCGAAAATCGGTCTTTACGTTGAACCGAAAACGATTGTGCAAACCGCAAACGGAACAATGATTGTAACGCCATTTGAGCAGACAATTGAAGGCGTGATCCTTGTTGCGATGAACGGTGTTTTGCCTGTTTACCTAGCACAAAATCAAGACCGCTTCCTGATGCGAGATTGTAACTTGCAACAGCACCAAGGCGCGGTTATTGGCATTAAGCACGGTCCACCGTTGCAAGGGCGGAATTACCCGTTCGAAGGCGTGACGCAAGCGCTCGAAGGAAACACTTACCTTGCAGATCCGAGGATTCTTGATTGCCAGCTTGAAGGCCCGCACACAGGGACGCGCAAGCAGGCGGCAATCTTCATGTCAGGAAATAACATGATGTTTTCGCGGCTTAACTTTTACGGGTGGACAATGGGCATCCTTTGCCACGGCGGGCAAGGCAGAGTTATTAACTCAATCACAATGCACGACGGAACCACGGCAGACGGCAGGCAGTTTACCGCCAAGGACAACATTCTTGCTGTTGCGCTATCAACGCGGCCTGGGGCCAACGAAGATTCAGTTTCAGGTGTCGCAGGAGGGTTCAAGGTTTGGGTGCTTCCGAAACGGTCGCCAGCGCCAGCGACGGCTGGGTGGTTCGTCAAAGGGGAGGGGTTGCTATGAGAACTTTTGAACAATGGTGGGATCATGTCGGGAGCGGAATCATCCCGAGGGCAAACGATGATTTTGAGTCGCATGCACAACGTGTTGCAAAAAGGTGTTTCCAAGATTTTGAAATGCAAAAGGAGTTAGATCAAGAACACCACAATGAGCATAAGGAATGGAGGGAATGCCTATGAAGACACATTACTACGTCATACTAGCGAGACCACAAGGAAGTCAGACTTGGACACCACTCCCAATACCTTGGATACATAACGCAGCAGGCAATTTTTTCGCGTCCGAACAAAAAGCCAACGAGTGGCTGGAGGGCATGCCAGAGAACATGCGAACCACATTCCTGCCCGGGCCAGGGAAAAGAGTCTTGCGGGAATTCAAAATTGGAAAGGTGGTGACTGATGAGTGATTTACCAACAAAGCCAGGCCCGTATTACTGGCGCGAGAAAGACGGTGATGGGTGGGAACCTGTGATTGTGATTCACCACAACGACCCGTTTATGGAGCCGACAGTCAAGTTTGTCCTCAACGATTTCGAGAACGATTTGAAAGCAATGGAGGGCCAATGGCTCCCAATCCCCAACGCCGAGGAGCTGATGGAGTTGCAAGCCTGCAAAATCGAGCTGCAAAATATCGTTAAGGCAAACGCCAAAGAATGGGGAATGCCAAACGACGAATTCATGCATGAGTTTAAGGCTTGGGCAGTAAATAGGGCAAAGCATGTGTTAGGCATGCACACACCAAGAGAAAAACTTATCGAGAACATTGTAGACATTGTTCACGCGACGCACGGCACGCCGAACGATGAAACGATGGTGCATTTCGAGAGGTTGTTGGTAGCAACCCTGAAAACACACTACGCCATAGGCAGGTGGGTCAGCGTGGAGGAGCGGTTGCCACCTTGCGAAAAGGGGCTTGTGTTTGTCAGATATACAAACGGCAGCACCGTTTTTACCGTTTACAATTATATTGTCCAAGAATGGGATTACGCAATCCGAGGCGAGTCCGTTGCTCACTGGCTCGATTTGTCTATGCCGGAGGTGGAAGGATGAGCATGAGCGATAACAAACCACCAATGACGGTGTGGATTGGGCCTAACCAAGCATCACCCACCATGAACAACGCAGGTGAACAGTTTGGGCACTACCGAACCGTGCGTAGAGGTCTGCTTATACAGTCAGGCCCATACGTCCATCTTGACCAGTTCTTGGCAGAAGTGGAATACCGAGCGGACCCTAAACGGTTTCCGTCAGCAACTAACAGTTCTGAGGCCACCGGACTGGCGTTGTACGAACTCGCCAAAGAACTGAAGGAACAACAATAAATTTCGGGAGTTGGTGTAAACTTGCGAGCACAGAGGGTCGCCCCCTCAAGAGATTGGCTTAATCGTCCTGTCACTCCTGACCAATTTAGAAAGATAAGATTATGACACGGATTTACATAGACAAGAAAGCGATCGAGCGCATCAAGGCAGGAGGCAGACATGAACCTTGCATTGTGATTGCTGATGATGACTGCGGCAAAGTCACACACGCACACACGGCAAGGGTGAAAGGTGAAACGCGATTCGTTCACGATCACAGCAGGACAGAAGGCCCAACCGTATGGGCTGAAACCAATGACCCGGTTGTCTACCGATGATTTGCGAATCCTGCAACGGTTACGGATACCGCGGCTCCGTTCCATGCATAACGTGCGGCGGATGGGGCTACAACTGGGAAGACGAAGAAGAATATGGCATCAAGACCAATGCGACCATGCAGCAAACTGGGGTGCTTCCTTGCAGTAAGGAGGCAAGGAGAATGTCCGCCGAACTGCTCAACGCCACGCACAGCAGACGCGCACCGAGGCGGAAGCACATCAAGAGGCTACGGAAGCAGATGGCAACGAAGGAGGGCGGCAGTGCTTCGAGAGGAGCCGCTTTGCCGGCATTGCCTGGAGCGAGGAATCACCACCGAGGCAACAGAGGTTGACCACATCACGCCCAGAGCGCGCGGGGGATCAGAGTTACGCAGGAACCTTCAGGCGCTTTGCAAGCCCTGCCACAGCCGCAAGACGGCGCGTGAAGACGGTGGATTCGGGCGAATGGGGGGGCGGGTCAAATCGCTGCAACCTCCCGCAGCTAGACAGATCGGAAGAGCGTCGTGTAGGGA
>JGI11705J14877_10000888_pt1 | contig 17955 bp, 23 predicted proteins | sample Etolaghawater15m_FD_14877 | JGI IMG/M metagenome (IMG submission 14877)
GGTCGGCGAAATCCGTGCACTTCATCCCGACGTCGAGTCCAAGGCGTTCCAGCGTCGCCTTGTTGGTCTTGGCGTTCGCTGCCTCGGTCTCCAGCCGGGCGATCTCCCGCTCCGCGTCCTCCAGCATGATGCGGAGGGTGATCTCGGTGCGGTGCTGCTCGTAGAATCGCTCCATCTCCCTTCGGAGCGCCATATATCTATCTACTGTCATTTCTGTCTCGCTCATCGGTCGTCACTCCATGTGTGTTTGTAGAATCTATTGGACCATTACAATAATGACCCAAAATGTCTTCATACGTGGTGTATGACATCCCGCACGTCGTGCACATATAATCTCCCCCATCATTTACATCGTATTTTCGGAATGTCACAACGAATACCTGAGGGTCCATATCCCATCCGCCCCCTCGTTTCTTGTTGATATGGTCCCATGTTTTTTTCCACCAATCGAGATATTTCTGTGCGTTTTTGCTGATCTCCAAATCCCCTTCTGCGTTAATCGTCCATTTAAACGGGTCGGAATTTGGTGCGCCTTCCCGCAATATATCATCCAATGTTATTTTCCATAATCCCTCGATGCGCACATCCTCAACATGAAGGAAGAGGCGGGCGAATGCTTTCGGCATATGAATCGATGGCTTCCATTTGCCCTGCGGGGTCGGGTAAAATATATTGGGTGACAAACGTGATTCCCCTGTGTGTCGAAACGGTTTCGTTTGTTCTCCTCCCGCCTTATATTCTATATCGATTTCCTCGGGCGTGTATGGTTCGCTTCCCGTCACCGAACTTACCCGAAACGATTCTCGGACATACAGGATGTCCCCTGGGCCGCCATACGGACACCGGAATCCGGGCAATGCCGGCCCCATAAGGACCGGATGCCACACATCCGGATGTTTCTCGTCCCGGATGAAACTATCATGATACCCGAGTCGGTATCGTATCGGGAGCAGGCGGCGGGTCTGCGTCTTCCGCCCGTCGAGGATGGCCCGGACCATATCGGTCGAGAATATTATGGGACGCATCATAGCACCTCCACGAGCGTCAAGCGGTCCCGTACCGCCGAGAGGATCTGGCGGCCCGAGTTGCACCGCCGCTCGTCCTCATACCGCCCCGCGAGGTGGTGCATCTCGGCGAGGTTGAGATAGTGGAGCATCTGCCCCTCGATCCTCTCGATCTCGTCGGCGAGGGTCACGGGTGCGCGGCCCCCCGGTCGGCGTATCTGGATGCACGATGGGTGCACCGCCATGCTCGCCGGTATTTTCGACATCGCAAGCTCTTCCTCGGTGAGCCAGTCCTTGGGTACGATCACGTACCGGGACCCGCCGAGGCGATTTATTGTTACATTTCGTTCGGTCATATTTTCACCGTTATTTTTTCTCGGATGTGATCACATATCTTGCGCTTCATCTTTGCCTTTGCGGTGTCGTCGGCATATGCGGCATATGCGGCGGCATTGGCGGCATATGCGGCGGCATCGGCGGCGGCATAGTCGGCATGGACGGAGGCATCGGCGGCGGCATGTGCGGTGGCATATGCGGCGGCATATGCGGCGGCATCGGTGGCGGCATAGGCGGCATATGCGGCGGCATCGGCGGCGGCATCCATCGTCCGCCCGCATGGGTCCCGAAGATACGCTTCTGCTGCCTCTATCGCTTTCCGGGGTCGGTCGTCACCCGGATACTCTGCCTCGAAAGCGGGAAGAACCTCGCGGGCGCAGAATATCGCGATCTCGACACATACCCGTTTCACCGGGTAGTGGTGGCGATACCACCACATCATCCATCCGGGTTCGTCGCACTCCGCCCACGCTGTGGCGAGGTCCCTGCTACCGAGCCACTCGATGGACTCGGGGCAGGCATCCAGGCGGTGTAATTCCGCCAATATTTCTCCATTCGTCATGTTCTTCATATTATCGTCTCCATTCTCATCCTCACCACGGACGGGCCGGAGCCGGGCCATTCGACGTCGATCTCCAGCACGTCGGGCGAGACAATGCGCGACGCCACCCCGGAGTACCCGAGGTAGCACGATAGCTCGTTTATGTTGTGTTTCACGATACAGTCCCCCTGTAGCACGTAAGCTAATATCGTATCAGTATATATAACTTTCCGGTAAAGTTAAACAGAAGTTTAATTGCTCGCCGCTCGAACGAGATCCCGCTTCCAATACACCTCACTGCCCCGGAGGGCGTCATGGGCGTCGTCGTAGAACGTGGGCCAGTCGATGGTATCCTCGATGGCTTTGTTGTGGTTCAGCTTGCCGACTTTCCAGAGATCGACAAAGGGTTTGAGGTCGCGCATAACCTTCAAGGATTCGGCGGGATCGATCACCGGCTCGACACTGACCCACGTGTAGATGCCTGCGGCGTGGGCCTCACGGACGGCCTCGTATCTGCTCTCGATGGATGGTGCGCCCGGTTCCCACTCGGCGCGCAGACCGTCGGACCGGAATATGATGGTGCTCCCGAACTTCCATCCGTTCCGCTTCAAGATGTCGAAATCGGCGACGGCCCTGAATCCCGCCTTGGTCAGGATATTCACGTTGCGGAATCCGTGCGCCTCGCAGATGAGAAGCGCCTGCCTCGTGATGAACGCGGCCTCGTCATCCTGATACGGGTCGGACATGAAGCAGAACAGAAGTTCCCGTTCCTCGCCCTCGCGCNTCCGGGCGTCGAGTTCGAGCTGGTGCAGGATGCGGTTACGCGCCTTCGGGTGCGCGGCCCAATCATCGAGCGATTTCCGCATGATCGCGGGGCAGTAGCAATACTTGCATGCATGTCTGCATCCCGAGTACAGGTTGCAGGCGAGCGCGGAATATTCCCGCGCCTTTCCTCTTGGTTCGTATATTACTGGCATTATCATACCTCCATAAAATTCGTTGCGAATGGCCGTTTCTCCGACCACAATTCATCATTAATTAGCGCCATCCGTTCTTCCTCATACGTCCTCACCGTCCTTGAAATACATCATATCAGCGAGGTCCATTTAACGCCGTCATCCCTTACGGGTGAGATGTTGGTGAGGTTATAATATCGTTGTAGGATAACGTCGATATACTTGGGCGTTATCTCCATTCCATAGAATGTTCTATCTAATTGTTCGGCGGCTATTAAGGTTGTTCCTCCTCCAGTATAGCAATCATAGATATTCTTATTCTTCTCGCTCGAGTAGAACATTATTAAGAGAGAAGGAAGAAGAACGGGAAACATGGCGGGATGACCAGCAACTGCTTCCTCATTGGTTCTCACCTGTGGAATGTCCCATACGTTGATTTGGTATTCTCGAGCAATATCATGATACTTAGGATCGAATTGAGGCATTGTTCCGTTTTTGTATACGTATATTGGTTCCCACCCAAAAGCAGGGAAATACCTCATATTTTCGATGTGCTGGGATCGAGGAATATCGAAAATCCCTCCTTTCTTCCTCCATACTATCTTATCGCAGAATGTCAATGACGCTTGACCAAGCGTCATTGAGTTCATTGCAGATATATCGAAATTGTCTGCTTGTCCATTTCCACAGTTCCATGATATGATTGCATTCTTGGATAGGAACAGTTTGAATACTCTTATTGTTTCGGAGAGGAGTTTCTTGTATTCTTCTATTGAATCGAAATATGAATATTCTCTTTGATTGTAATAGGGAGGGGATGTGACAACGAGATTTATTTTCTTCCCACCCATCAGCCTCTTAACATCCCCCTCCTTGGTTGCGTCCCCGCAAAGCACTCTATGCCGTCCGCACGTCCAGAGGTCACCTAATTTCGAAATTGGTTCTTCTGGCGGTTCCGGCGCTTCATCCTCTACTATCTCGCCAGGTATGTCGTCCCCCAATAGTTCTCGCAGAATATCGTCCTCGAAACCGAACACGCCAAAATCCAGATCGGGGAGGTTTATCGATATGTCCTGCATGACCTCGGACAGTTTGATATCCTCCCATCCCGCCGCCATCGTGAGTTGGTTGTCTGCAATCGCGTATGCGTCGATGAGTTCCCGGTTCGTCTCGTCCCACACGATACACGGCACGTCGGAGAGGCCCGCCGCCGCGAAGGCCTTTATCCGTCCATGGCCCGCGACGATGCGGTATCCGTCCCCATCGGGCACGACAATGATGGGCTGGCGGACACCGAACGCCTCCACGCTGGCATTGATGGCTGCCTGATTGTGCTTCTTCGGATTGCGCGGCCACTCCTTAATCTGACCTGTCGGTATCTGTACTATCTCCAGTTTATCCGTCATCGGCATCACATCGCGGTCATTATCCGGTATGAGAACGCAAGGTTCCCGCCCAGGCCGTCGGTGCGGTAAAACCTGATGGTCTGATCTGTCGCAGTTGCGAGGACCTTCATATACCTCCACTCAAATTCGTGGCCGATGGTCGCACTGTCATTGATTGCCGCGACGACATACGGGAGAGTCGTGACAAATGGGACATCGGAAATCCCGCCGGGAGCCAGTATCGCGCTCCCTTCCGCGAGTATGCGCGGGTCCCGAATGATGCGGGCGTCGGCGAGGTCCGCCCCGATCACCTCGGTCTCGCCGTTCCGGACGCGCACGACCGCGATAAGTACCTCGTCGGCAGGGATATCCGGGGCCACTTTCTCCGCCACGCCCTTGGCTATGTTCAGTGCTCCGAGCGCGTCAATGGTCAGGAGATCGTATCGGACCGTGAGGACGCCCTCCACGTCGTGGGTCGCCGTGTCTCCGGCGAATGCCACCACCACGCCCCCGACGTATATGTTCCCCGCGGCGACATCGACGTCCATGTTTCCCCCGGCTATCGTCGGGGCGCATCCGTCTATGACGTGATCGTGCTGCATATATCGCTGTGCGACCGCCATCCATTCGGCAGCCCATGCGTTGTCTCCGTCCTGTACTGTCCTCATTCAACTCACCGTATATGTTATATCCACCAGCATCTCGACGCCCACGACCTTGTTCACGACCGCGTGGACGACGCGGTCGAACATATTCCCTCCGACCCCGGCATCGAAGGATCCCACCTCCACGAGCGCCCCGACCAGGGCATTGCCGAATCTCGCCCGCACCGTCACCACGCCCGTCGCCCCATCGATGACACTCTCCAGGGCCTGGCGGTCCACCTCGTTCCCGAGGGTCGGGTCCACGACGGAGGGAGCCGTGTCATCGTCTCCGACCGCGATGTGTGTGATGGCCGCCCCGATCAGGTCCCGCCGCGCATTCAATCCAACGTTGGTCTGCATTCGTTTTCACCGTCCTAATATGACTCGTCTATATCGACGCTGTATGACAGGAATGGACTGCCGAGTATCCCACCCATTCCGTCCCCGCCGAAGGATTCGCCGAAAGCTCCCCATCGGAAAAATCCGGTATCGAGCACGGGCGTCCTGATGGTGAGATGCGTTATCTTCACCTGTACCGCCTGCTGCACCCGGTTCGTCTCGACGACGGCGATGGTGGCGTCCGACGTCTTCATATCCACTCTGGTCTTTTCGGTGACCAGGGCGTTCAGGATATCGACCACGCCCTCGGAATTGGCAAGCAGTTTCACGAACGTATAACCTCGCGGGTTCCATTCGACCTCGGTTATCACGTATTCTGTCTGGACCGAGATGCCGAGTTCCGTCGATGTGACTTTCACGATCTGCCCCGGAGCAAGCGCGGGAAATCCCGCCGTCTTGATCGTGATTAGGTTCAGCGGCTCGCCCTGGTCGAGGTATGACCGGGCCTTCATCTCCGCGTCCGCTTCCGCCACTATCTCGGGATGGTCGTATTCGGCGGTGCGGAGTATCGGGCGCACGGTTCCGACGGTGGCCTGGTTGTCCGCGCCCCGGTCGAAGCGCGTCGAGGTTATCGCGTTGTTGCCGGAATTGAAATACAGCACGACGCGGTCCACTGCCTCCGTCTCATCTATCTCGGTCTCCGCCGCGATGATGTTATTGTCGGAGAACGACATGGTCGCAATCGTGAGGTCACGTTCNCGGAAAAAGAACTTCAAGTCGTTGTCGCATCCAAATATTTCATTTCCCGAGAGCGTGGCGAGTTCGTGGATGATCTGGTCCAGGCGGGTCCCCCTCCATTCCCGCGTCAGTACGCGGTCATTCACTATCGAGATATTCCCGGCATCCCATTCGAGGGGCGAATAATTCTCGATAAGGTTCTGGAGTATCAAGGATATATTCGATGCCACATACGAGACGAATATATCGCTCCGTCGCCGCAGAAGGAAATCCCCCGATACTATCTCCACGTCCGCGCCGTGGAGGTTTTCCTTGCATCCGACGACGAATCCAACCATCTTCAGGACCTCGCCCGCCCCGGCATCGTAATAGATGCGAACCGGCTCGAACGAGGGATAATCCTCCCGGATGGTCCTGCCCGCCGAAGCGATGACGTGGATGGTGGCGGCACGGGCGTATCTGTCGATACTGTCGATTATCTGTGTCAGTGTGGCGTCGGTGTCCTCGGCCCACCCGCCGTCGTTGATCTTCACGATCCATGTGACCCGTGCCATATCATTCAGCTCGTAGGGAGTTCGACCTGCGCTATCGTAAGTCGCAGGGTGAAATCGATCTTGTCTCGAGATCCCTCGCCGATGACGCGAAGCTCCTTCGGGACCACGGGGGGGAATTTCCCTTCGGCGAGGTCCACATTGGCCGCCGCATATCCGTATTCCGCACCGTTGTAGAATAGAATGAACTCATCGGTTTCGAGTATTTTCTCCAGCAGGAAATCATATATCATGCGGGCCGTGATGACCGCGGGCGCGACCCATCCCGCGGGTGCTCCCGGTATCGCCCGGAGAGCGGTGACGTAGGTCGGATCAAGATGCGCCTCATCGGACGAGACGAACGACCCCTGTATGACTATCTCGCCGGCCCACATTTTCACATCGATGGCGATGCTCCCGCCCTTGTCCCAGGGTCTGGCTCCGATCTCAACGGAGTTCTGCCACACTTCCTCGATGGTCGAGGCGATGGGAAAATACATCAGCACGTTTCCGCCGTCGTCCTCCAACCGGACATTCTCATGCGTCGTCGCCATCTCACCGCCTCCGCAGTCGTTCGAGAATGTTGTCGCCGGTGGATCGCCCGAGCCGGGACCCTGCTGCCATGGACGACGAGTCGCCCTGCAGGACGATGGTCCCGATGGAGACGGAGGTAGTCGATGAACCGCCACCGCCGAACGCACCGGCGGCCATGGGCGCAGAAGCCGCATGAGACGAGAGGTCGGGAATAGGGAATTTTCGCACTCCCCTCTCGACACCCATGGACCAATATTTCATGAGATCTTCGCCCCATTTCACGGTCATGCGGTCATTGACCGGATTATCCCGGTCAAGTCCGAGGAAATCCTTAACAGCGTTTCCTGCGCCTTCGACTGCCCCCGAAACTTTGTTTACGCCATCTGCAAGACCCTGGGCGAAAAATGTCAGTAGGTCTATACCCCACTGATACGCGAGTTTCGCAAGACCTCCGATTTTATCCGTGATCCAATCAAAAATCCATATAATTCCTTCTTTCACTTTCTCGGCCGCCCACGTGAGACCGTCCTTTATCCATCCTCCGAGGTCCGCGAATCCCTCTCCGATCTGTTTCAATCCGTTCCACAGTTCCGTCCCGAGATGGGTTATCAGACCCACCAACTGGTCCCCTGCCCACAACCATGGTTCGACGAATGGCATGATCACCACATCACCGAAATGTACGAGGGCGTCTATAAGCGGCTGGAGTGCCGTCATGACGTCGGATACGACTATCGGGGTGATCTCCGCGATCTTATTCCACGCTCCCGAGATGGCATCCCATATTTGTGTCGCGGTATCCGATATCCATCCCCCTATCGCCTTGAACTTGTTTCCAAGCCATGTCAGCGTATCCCCGAATATTCCTGTCTCGTGCTCTATCGCTGCCACCGCCGCCGTCAAAATTATGAAGGGGGCCAGCGGAAGTAACACGATGGAAGCGAAGATTACCATCAAAGCATTGATCCAATTAAGACCGTTCTTCCAGATGTCGAAGATCGCGACGACCGCCCCCACAGCGTAAAATAATACGCCCAGGACTCCCACCGCAATCGCGCCCACTATTCCGAGGGGTGCGAGTATCATGACGAGTCCGGCAACCGCGCCGACGGCGACAGCAAATACGCCACCGATCAATATCACATAGGATATGACGTCCTTCATCACCGGGTTCAGTCCTTCCCATGCGTCGTATAGCCGCCAGACAAAATCCGTGGCTGCATCGATCACGGGAGAGACCCGGTCCCCAATCTCCATGGCGAGAAGACTGAACGCGATGCGCATGGATGTGATCGAAGCGTTCACGAGCGGGCTCTGCTTCAGTATCCCCCACAGAGCCGCTCCCGCCGCTGCCGCCATGGCGAGGAGGACGGTCTTGTTACGCTGGAGCCATTCCTTCGCCTGCGTCGCGTGCCGGGCGATGGCGCGGCCTGAGCTTCCCATCGTCGCCGCCACTCGCTTGTGGTCGTTGATGAGTTTCTCCGCGCCTGTCGAATAGAACCGCGTCGCAATCTCTCGTTCGTATGCCATCTACCTCGCCTTTCGTCGTGCTTTCTCGGCCTCGTCATTCTGTTTCCGAGTCCGCCCTGCCAGGAGGGCTACGTGGGCCTGATACTCTCGGACGGGCAGGGTGCGGATGTCGAATCCCGCGCCGTACTCGCTCCACAGGATTGAATCGGCGAACACCCGCGAACACCACGGGGCCGCGTCATCGGGAAAGTTTATTCTGGTGTCTTCACCTGTCGGTGTCAGTACCCGGAATCTCTGCCCCCTGTACCCGGCTTCCTCGAAAGGAATACTGGACCACCTCCTCGAGCTCCGTGAACTCCTGTATGCAGTCGGCGAGCGCATCCCGCACCTCGACGGGCAGGGCGTTCACGTGGGCGTTGTTCCCCGCGCTGAATCCCGTTGGTCCCTCGACGACACCGAAGCGTATCAGTTCGCGCTTGAAGTCGCCAGTGTCAAGCGGTATTTCCGCGCCGCCGCTCCCCTTTTTCCCCGTCATCGTGATCTTTCGCTGGGCGCGGTCATATTCCTGTTGCGTGAGCATCCTGATCACGAACCGGAACGGCCTGCCCTTTCGCTCGAATTGCACTTCCTTTCGCTCCGACTTCTCGTCCTTCAGGATGTCGGCGAGTTCCTGCCATGTCAGTTCTTCAGTCATTGGGTGTCCCCCTGCTTTTCCTCATTCTCCGCGTTCGCTTTCTCGGTCATGCCCCTTATCTCGGCTTTCATCCACTCTACGAATTTCTCCTTGATGCCTATCTCATCGAGGAATTTCGCGACGAGCGAATCATGAAGGGCCATGTGATTGATCTGCCGCTGATGCTTTTCCACGATGCTCCGGAGATCCCGGATATTGTGAACGAGAAAGTGGACGTTCTGCACCGGAAGATCGTTCACTCCGATGAGTTTCTCGATAACCTCGACGCGCTTCGCCAGTTCATGATGTTTCGTGTGCTTGCGCTGCCTCGCCAGGTGCGGCGGGAGCGCCAATCCTGATTCGTTGTCCCCCATTTCTGTGTCTCCTGTTTGGTCTTATACCGTTATTTCTGATGCCGTGACCATCCGGATGCGGGTGTCGAGCGGATGAACCTTCAGCGTCGCCTTCAGTGCCCCGCTCGCGGGCATCGGCACGGGAACGGAAGCGAACTTGACCGAGTACAGCCATATCTCGATGGTCTCGGTATCGTCGGCAGGTGTCCGCTCCGCCTTGATGTAGATGTCGAAAAGCGTGTCGTTGTTGTACGCCTCCTCCAGCTCCGTCGTGTCGGTGATGATTACCTCCAGGGACATATCATAGCGGTCCGCATTGGCTTCCTCGACGATGACGTATCCCTCTCTGCCCCATGCGGCATCTCGGACGTGCCCCCGGCTGTGCTCGATCTTCAAGCCGTTGTCCCATTTGAAATCGAAACCCTGAATCGCCACAAGGTCCTTCACCACTCCACCGCCCGCCGCGTTGATCTGCGAATCGGATATCATGGACTGCCGGTATGGTTCCAGGGACGAAAGTGCGGTGGAGGGTTCTTGAAATCCCACAACGGCGGTGTTGAAATCGTAATGCGTCCCGAGGAAATCGAACACTGCCTTGATCGGATTGCCGACCGATGAACTGATGTTGAGCGATGCCTTGCACCCGGCGTATATCTGTTCGATGCCGAGGTCCTTCTGGCCCCGGTACAGGGTCGCGGTCCCGAGGATATTTTCGTCGTCGAATATGTATTCCCACGACGTCGTGGCGATGCCGTCCCGGGCGTCATCGATGGATGCGGTCACGCCGTCGATGGCCGACAGGGCCGCGATGAGGCCGCCGTCGTCTCCGGCCCCCTCGGTGATGAGGATGGATGATGTCGCGCCCGTCGTGCCGGATGCGATCTTGATCATGCCGTACTCGACCTCCGCGGTCTCCAGTCCGCCCGTCGCTATCCTCATGGCCGCCTGGAACTTCACCAGCATCGTCGTGATGGTGTCTGCTGCGCATACAACCGCAACATCATTGACGGGGTTGCCGTCGTCCACGACGTTCAGATGATACGTCCCGTTCGCGATGGTCTCCGCGCCGGTGAACGGCTTCTCGCTGTTGCTGATGGTCTGATGCCCGATCTTGAGATTGTATTTTTTTCGCTGGCCTATCGCGCACTCGAACGGTGCGCGGGCATCGATGAGTTCGACTGGGATGCTGACAGGATATTCGTTGTCCTTCCCTGCGGCGACGAATGGCCTGCGGTCGTTCCCCTGGCTGCTGAGGTTCTCCAATTCGTTCGGATGCGGCCATTCGATCTCTTCGCGGACAATGCCTCCAAGATGGTTATCAATGGTCACCTCTGCGGTGTAAGGCGTTCCCTCGGGTTTCCACAACAGGACGCCCCGGTCCGCCGTCATGTATTCGTTTGCCATTTTTTCACTTCCTGATTATGCTGAATATTTTGAGAATAATAGACATTGAGCCGAGAGAGTGCGGGCGTATGTCTCCGTGCCCTGCTCCCATATTATCGCGCTGCTGCCAGTGACCTTCATCTCATGGAGACCGGCGGCGGCGAATGTCATGAGGTCNCGTTCGAGCACCTCGTTGATGCCGTTNANGATNTTNTGNACGTGGGTGACTGTCTTCCCGCGGACCATGAACCGAATACTCGCAGTATGCTCGAAAAGGGCCTGCCGGATATCAAGCCTCGCCCCGCTCATGGACAGGATCTCGATGACGACATAGGGATAAAATACAGGACGGACGGGATGCGATGTCGTGATGAATTTCGAGGTGGCTGGCCGGTGTGTCTGCGGATCGTCGAGCGAATACCCAATCGCCGCCTCTGCGGTTTCGAGTATCCCCTGGATAATATCGACATCGATCCTGTGGACGTGGTCCGGCTGTATCACTGGCATCTGGTCCGCCTCTCTTGGCGCGCGGCATCAGCGGCCCTTTGCTCGGGGACGCGCCGCGTTATGATATTATGAGTAATGGTAGTTGGCACATATTACGTTTTCCCATCCATTCCCTTCCCGATGCGCTTTTCAAGGTCTGCGACGACATCGATAATTGCTTTCTCCATCGGGGCGAATGGAGCGAGGCCGCGCTCCTCGATCTTGTTCTGCACGGCCACGACGACGGCGTGATGTTTCGGGTCATCGCGCTTGACCTGGAGCTTCTCATGGACCCAATCGGATATGGCGCGGTACGGCGGTCGCTGCCCGGGTGGCTGGCCTATCTCCGCGATGAGTGTCTGGATCTTGTCGGAGAATACGACATACTCGTCCGCACCCTGGACCTCGGGCTCCATCTGTATCGAGTTCGCGGCCTCGCCCGTGTTCACGTATGGGCCGCCATGTGATCCCGTCCCCTCGCCCGTCTCAATGTTCCCGATCCACAGGTTTCGGAGCCGGATGACCCCCTTGAATACCTCGTCCCGGATGGATTTCTCCACGTCGTCGATGCCGGGCGGGAGGTCGGATATGATGACGTCGATGCTGGTCTCCATCGTCATGCCGCCTCGATGGTTATATTGATGTAGTCCGCTGCACCCTGCCGGATATCGTCGCCATCGTATCGTATCCGGAGCCGGTAATCGCCTGCTGGCCAGTCTATCCCGGCGAATCTCCATTTGGACCCGGAGACATACGCCATGGTCTTACGGTCCCATGCGCCCGATATGAGCGCCTCCGCATAAACATCCTCGCTCGTGAGATCGCCGCCATCCTCGGCAGTGAATGAGAGGTCAATGTCGAAATTCCCGCCGAACACATAATCGTAGAGCGCGGATATGGACAGACTTGTCTTGATATGCTCGCGCCGCCGAAGGTTGATGCCAAAAAATCTATCCCGCGTCATTGGGTGATTGAAATCGTCCACGCGCTGGACGTCGAACACGCCTGCCCCCTCGAAATGGATTATGTCGGGTATGCCGTCCTTGGTCGCCCTGATGTCGCAGAGCGTCCCGGTGTCGTCGAGTCCACACAGCAGGCGGAGGTCGATGCCCTCCACGTCGCCCTCGGGTTCCCTGCCGTGCGATGTCGTTTTCTTCGTGTCTGTGATCGCAAGAAAACCAATGATGCTGTCGGCGGAATATGTGGCCGGCTCCCCGAAGTCCCCATAAGTCAGAGGATTTTTTCGGATACGGAGCGCCGGTTGCCCTTTCCGCCGTATCAGTTTCTGTGCGAGCATCACTTTCCCAACCAATATTTCAGTATGAGCAATATCGCCCCAACGATTCCCGCACCACCCGCTCCACTGCCACCCATCAGGCCGAGCTTCTGTTTCAGCGACATCGGAGAGATGGAATCAATCTTGGCGAGGATGTGGTTTTCTGTCTCGGTCATCCGATCCACGATCTGGACCTCCAGCGCCCCCATGTCCTTTGTGATCGATCTTTCGAGGTCGTCCACCTCCGTCCGGACGGTCATCTTGATGTCCCCTTTCGCCGCCTCGCATTCGCTCTTATCCACCCGGGACAACTGCCGTTCTTTGAGCCTCGCCGTCTCGACTTCGAGGGTGGTGATCCGGTCGTCCTGCTTATCGTCCTTCGTCATTTTCCTCAACTCTGCGAGGGTGCTAAAATCTTGTCCCAAAGAATGGTTATATTCGTTTGAAATTCGCCCCCCCCTTTCATATCCTGCTCGGGTGTCGTGGTCGTCATGTGTATATGCTCCTGTGGTGGTTGATCTGTGCGAGGATCTTCTCCTCATCGTCGTAGTCCTGGCCGTATGATACCGAGTACCCGCCAATCGACACGGATTTCACATCCCCGCTCGAATATTTCCGGGCGAGGCGCTGGAGGCGGGCCAACATGAGCTGTTCGGCCACCTGCGAGACATCGGCGGGAACGGCTGAGTATCCCCAATCATAATCGACGACGATTATGTCTGTCTTGTACCAGATCCGGAATAGATGCTCGATGGCTCCCGAGTTCCTGGCGACCCGAGGCACGGGGAGGATGCGGTAATCATCGGACGATATCACCGTACCCGTCCCGACCTCCATTGAACTCGACCTTATGGTTATGGAATTGATCGTAACGATGGGGCGATATGGCAGGTTCAACACATCGCTATTCGTGCCCCTGAGTGTGACCTCCTCATCCTCGTGGAGGTCGAAATCGTGGCTACAGTGTGTGTTTATCCGTTCCGATACCGCCGCATTCAACGAGGCGAGAAATGTATCGAAAGCGGCATCATTCGCAAAACCGAGATCCCCATATTCGAGGCCACAGAGGGTCTTTACTGTGGCTGTCGTCCCGTATGTGCTCATTCGTTATCCTCCTCGGTTTTTTTCATGGATATGGCGATTGCGAGAAGATGCCTACGACATTTATAACACTCGCATCCAGACGGATGCGGGCGTCCGTTCCGAAACGTTATGCGATATGCCATAGATGGAAAAAGAAAAAGGAGGCATAAATAATTATGCCTCCGGCTTACGCGAGTTTTCTGCTGAAGTGCACCAACAGATCCTTCAAGATAAATGCCAGGGCTCCCGTCGCATCGTTCGCCTCGATGACCTTGATCCGGAGATAATACACTTCCTTCGTGCCGATGTAAGCGGGCGCGGAGTCCGTGACGACGAGCGTGTGGTTCTGCGGCCCCCCGGTGTCGAGTACGCGCTTGGCTGCGGTGTCGTGGTCCCCATCGTAATCTCCGTCCGCATCTCCAACGACAACCGACTTGGCCCCAGGAGCGCTGCCATTGTTGGGTACGGTCCGCTTCAAGAGTTGGAACTGCACGTCGTCACCCGCATCGGATGCGTCGATGGAATATGCTGCCGTGATGCCGGTGATCTTCGTGCCCTTGCTGGCCGCGGTGGTCTTGGCAGGGAGTTGCAGGGGAATGTCGTAGTATTCCGTCGTGTTGTTTGCGGGCGTCCGTTCGAGGCCGGGCAGACTATTTGTCCACGTCATCGCCCATGCGCCGGATTCGATCCATGAGCCGGATGCAGGGGCTCCTGCCTTCGATGCCCCGGCGGTGAAATCGACCGGCATGAAATCGTCCGTGCTCTCATCATCGAGCGCGTCGAGTGTTGCGCCATCGGCTCCGACGTCCCGGCCATCGATCTTACCGTTGCCGTCCAGCTCCACGAGCTTGCCAGCGTTGCCCGCGCCTACACCCGTGTCGGTGGTGGCGGCGGCAATGGCGGCGGTGTTCGTTGCGACATCGGCGTGATCGGAACCGTCGCCGGTTGAGTGAACGGTGTTGGTAGCAACATCGGCATGGTCAGAACCATCCCCGCCTCGGTGAGTGTCATTGAGTACGACGTTGGCGTGATCTGTTCCATCGCTGCCTCGGTGAGTGTCATTGAGTACGACGTTGGCGTGATCTGTTCCATCACTTGAGCGGTGGGTGGTATTCAGATCGATATCGGCTCCATCGGCTCCGACGTCCCGGCCATCGATCTTACCGTTGCCATCGAGTTCCACGAGCTTCCCGGCATTGCCCGCGCCTACACCCGTGTCGGTGGTGGCGGCGGCAATGGCATTGGTATTAGCATTTATCAACGGGCGATTTTCCTGAAATGCAGCCTCGACATCCTCCGCAGTATAATATGTACCGCTGTCGGTGATCGGAACCTCCGAGGCAGTCACGGATGAATCCATTTTCTGCCAGATCGTCCCGTTATAGATCACGCGGTCCCCTGTCGTGAATGTCAGGTTGCCGCTTCCGAGATCCTGCGTTCCGCCAACAGACACGACGTACATGTCTCCCGTCCCGCCGGTCCCGTCTGCCAGCGTGGGCGTGTTGGTGTTCGCGTTCCACGTACCTTTATATTCCACCGCATCGGTGAAATTGTCGAATATGGCCTCCGTCCCCTCGATCTGGTCCACCCGGATGTTATGTACATTCTTGTACACCTCCGAATTGAATGCCATGTTGAGCAGGGGCAGGAGTATCATTATGAGGAAGAAGGTCAGCATCAGGACAGTTTCTATTATCATTTTTCACACCTCCGATTTTCGTGTTCTCCGTTTGTTCTCCAATCCGTCCTATCTCTTGCGGCGGATCTCGATCTCCACGTCGCTCGATCCCGTGCTTGGCGAGCCGCCGGTGGATATGATGCCCACGCGGATATAGCGCCACTGGACATCCGAGACAATGCTGCCCCGCTGTTCGGTCACGCTCCCGATGGCGAGTTCCATCTGGGTGTCGAGCACCTTGTCGGCCATTGTCGGGTCTCTCGACCCGGCCCCGTAGAGCTTGACGTATATCGCCTCGTCATGGGAATTGGTCGCGGTCACTATGATCTGCTCGTGATGCCGGAGCGTCATGATGTCGAACAGGTCCTCGTTGCCATCGCGGAGTTCCTGTGCGGTGTTCCTCTGTCCTCTGTCAGCCATTTTTATTCCTCCGATTTTGATGTGATGATATTACTTCTTGGATTTCTTCGGCTTCTCGGGTTCGGGTTCCAGCAGACTCATGACCTTCCGGACAACTGCCGGCCAGACCTTCCCGACGGGGCCGCCCGGTGCGGTCCCGGTTGCGTCCTGCCTCAAAATGTCAGCGGGATGCGGGTATCTGTCGAATATGCGCTTGAGCGTCGCCACCCCTACGCCATTGACGTCGAGCAGGGCCTCGGGATACCATTCGGGCACGGGGCCGTTATCGACGGGCTCCGCAGCCTTCTTCGGTTTCCTCGGCTGCCGTTCGACGGGGCGATGTCCACTCTCCCGTATCATTTCGTGGATCCGGGCGGGTGCGTCGTCGGGTATCTCGAACGTTCCGTCGCCCCGTACCCTCACGGGCGGGATGCTCATTCCAGGGAGGGGCCACTGAGAGATCGGCCATCCGGTCGCCCGTGTGCCCCTCGTATGCATGTATGTTACCATATTGTTTGTCCCCCTCTATCTGCGCATCCTCATCAGAGCGCGTAGTTGTAGAGGTAACGACTGAACAGGCCGTCGCTCTTGTCAATGTATGTCGAAAACTCGAACAGGGCCACCCTCTCGGCCAGTCCGATCCGCGCCAGCGGTATGATGCTCATCGGAGCGAGATACCTCATTTTGCAGGCCCTCTTGTTCACGATGAACACATCCCCGACCGCTCCCTCGGGCTCGGTGGCCGGCCCGGCGATGGCGAACGTATGCTCGCGTATCTGGTCCCCCGCTATCACGGGCACGCCAGAGATCGTCAGGGCATCGTACTGGAAGTTCACCGTTCCGCCTTCCCCGATGTCGATGCGCCCGTAGTACCTCGCGTCTTCCTTCAGGGCTTCGAGCATGGTGTACGAGCAGAAGATTGTGAGATCCGCGGGCAGGATGTTGTATCCGCTCTGGAGCATCCCGGCGATGGTGTCCGCGAGGTCCTGGAGGTAATCGGAGGACACTGTGCTCTTGTCTGTGGCCATGCCCGCATCCTCGCAGATGTTCGCGATGCCCTCGAAGGAGGTCGTGTCGTATGGGTCGCCGCCCGAACCTGCCTTGGCGGGGTTGCCATACAGGAGATGCCTCTCCATGCTACGGAGATGCGCCGCCACCCGCTGGCCCAGGTTGGTCTCGCGGAAGTTCATATAGTGCTGGGTTCCGAACTGCCCGAAGTCGGTCGTCTCTGCCACGTCCGCGAAGATCTTCATGTCTGCGCTGACGGTCGAGAGTGTGAAGTCCTTCGAGTAGCTGGACAGGTCCCGGCTCGTGCTCTCCGAGATGGCCCCGACGGGGTTGTCCCTCGCGCTGATGTTGTTCGCCCGGACGGTGTATCCCTGGTACGGTTCCTTGTCGATCCAGTTCAGGAACGGGGTCGCGTCTGCCAGGAGACCGAGTATCTCGGGGTCGAATATGATGGGCGTCCCGCTGGACACATCGCTCATGCTCATGGCCTTGCGGACCGCCTTCGAGACGAGTCCTTCGGCGGCCTCCTTGAATCCGGGCATCTTCATCATCTGCTTGATGCTCGGTCCCATCCTGGCGCGGTCCTTCGAGAAAAATGATTTCTCATCGACGAACTGGCCCCATGTCATCTTGAATATTTCCTCGGGGGAATATGAGCCGAACATCTGGCCCACTGCTGCTCTTGCGTCATTCATTTTTATCCCTCTGTTGTGATTGTGGTATGATTTTGTCTCGTTATCAGATTTTCTTGAAAAATCCCTTGTCCTCCAGTTCTCCCTCCGGTCCTGCGGGCGCGTGTCCCTTCGGTTTGGGCACGATGACGATGTCCTTGAAATGCGTCTCCGGAGTCTCCGGGACCTCGGGCGTCTCATCCTTCTGCTCGGGTTCAAGCTCGGGATTCTGCATGGACTTCATGGCCTCCTTGACAATCTCAATTATTTCGGCGCGGGTGAACGACTCGTCGTCGGTGACGCCCTTGTCCTCATCGTCCTCCTCATCGTCCTCTTCCTCGCCCTCTCCTTCCGTTTCCTCTTCCTCTTCCTCCTCCTCGTCGTCTTCCTCGTCTTCTTTGAGAGCGTTCACGATTATATCCGTCACCGTTTCGGGCGCGTTCTCCGCCATCCATCCGAGGGCGTCTT
>JGI11705J14877_10000889_pt1 | contig 17946 bp, 19 predicted proteins | sample Etolaghawater15m_FD_14877 | JGI IMG/M metagenome (IMG submission 14877)
AAAAGGTGACGTAAGGGCAAGACCCACCAGTCCTACCAGTGCCACACCCAAGGTGGTGAGGATGGTGGAGGAGCGTCTCGCGGCAAGTCCGCCGTAGAAGTCTGCTCCGCCATACGCGATAGCTCCGATGAGTCCGAGCGCAACGGTTAGCACGAAGAAGCTTTCATCGACGTAACAGTATTACTTCTGAAGGTGGTGTTGTGACCATTCCGGAATACCCTGGAGCCATTCGCTGTTGCGCCTAGTAGGAGGAACACTCGTGTCACTCGTTTATGGAAACATCACCGAAGCTTTCGGTAACACCCCGTTGGTTCGCCTGAACAAGGTGACCGAGGGTTTGGGCGCGACCGTCNTGGCCAAGCTTGAGTTTTATAACCCCTCCTCCTCAGTGAAGGACCGTCTCGCCATCGCCGTGGTGGACGCGGCTGAGGCCTCGGGGGAGTTGCAACCGGGGGGGACCATCGTGGAGGCGACCAGTGGAAACACCGGTGTTGCTTTGGCGATGGTGGCCGCCGCCCGCGGATATAAGGCAATTCTTACGATGCCGGACACGATGAGTAGCGAGCGCCGCATGTTGCTGCGGGCTTATGGCGCAACATTGGTTCTCACCCCCGGATCTGAGGGGATGACCGGAGCCATCAACAGATCTGTGGAGATTGCAGCCGAGATTCCGGGTGCTGTTCTGGCTCGACAGTTTGAGAACCCAGCAAACCCGGAAATCCACCGGAAGACCACAGCGGAAGAGATTTGGCGAGACACCGATGGCGCCGTCGACGTCTTTGTCGCGGGTGTAGGCACAGGGGGAACCCTGACCGGAACCGGACAGGTGCTCAAGGAGAGGAAGCCCGGCCTCCGAGTGGTGGGAGTTGAGCCTCTAGAGTCTCCTCTGCTCAATGGCGGCGGGGCTGGTCCCCACAAGATTCAGGGAATCGGCGCGAACTTTGTGCCGGCAATTTTGGATCGTGAGGTCTATGACGAGGTTCTGGATGTCACCAGCCAGCAGGCTGTCGACATGGCTCGACGTCTGGGAGCTGAGGAGGGAATCCTCGGAGGTATCTCTTCCGGTGCGACAGCGCACGCCGCGGTGGAGCTGGCGAAGCGCCCCGAGCTTGCCGGTTCGACTATCGTCGTAATTCTGGCAAGCTTTGGTGAGCGTTATCTCTCCACCGTTCTGTATGAGGGCCTCGATACCTAATATGACTCACTCCACTCGCATGGGCGAAGACATCGCCGCGGTGCGAGATCGCGACCCTGCCGCGCGGAACTCTCTCGAGGTGTTCTTGACCTCTCCCGGTGTTCACGCTCTGTGGTGGCATCGCGTGGCCTGTTGGTTTTGGCGATGGGAGTGGTTCCTCATTGCTCGCATCCTCTCTAACATCGCTCGAACCTTCACCGGAATTGAGATACATCCAGGTGCCACCATCGGGCGGCGAGTGGTGATTGATCACGGGATGGGCGTGGTGATCGGGGAGACCGCCACCTTGGGAGACGACTGCTTGATTTATCACGGTGTGACGCTCGGGGGAAAAGTTGCGCAAGCCCGAGAACAATGTCAGGGACGCCGCCACCCCGCGGTGGGAAGCAACGTGACTATTGGGTCGGGCGCCACACTCTTAGGCCCCATCACCATTGGCGATGGGGCCAGTATCGGCGCCATGTCGGTCGTGTTGGACGATGTTCCGGCGGGTGCCCTTGCGGTGGGTATTCCGGCGAAAATCAAGAAGAGAAGCAAGCGCGCGTAGGCTTTCCCCATGTTGAAGCAGGTGAGCCGTCTCACCCTGGGTCCGCTTGCCAGGGGGCTGTTTCGCGCCAAAATTGTGGGACGCCGCAATGTTCCGAGGACGGGTCCGGTGATTCTCGCGAGCAATCACTTGTCCTTCATCGACAGCGTGGTGATTACCTTGTTTGCCCCCAGGCCGGTGTCCTTCCTGGCCAAAGACAGCTATTTCACGGGCACGGGCATCAAAGGTTTTTTGTCGCGACACTTTTTTCGCAGCATTGGGGCAATACCGGTGACGCGGGGCGTGGGGCAAGCGGCTCAAGATGCCCTGGACGCAGGATTGAATCTCCTGCACGAGGGTGAAGCTTTCGCGATTTATCCCGAGGGCACACGGTCTAGAGACGGCCGGCTGTATCGAGGAAAGACCGGGGTTGCGTGGCTGGCGCTGAATGCGGGAGTCCCGGTCATCCCGGTGGCCCTGAAGGGGACGGACAAGGTCCAGCCCATTGGTACGAAAGGTTTACGTCCCGCGAAGGTCACCATTCAGTTTGGTGAACCCTTGGATTTGTCTCATCACGGAAAAGCAGATTCGGGGAGAGCGAGACGTCACGCCACCGATGAGGTGATGGACGCTATCGCGGCCCTGTCGGGGCAGCAGCGCGCGGAAGAGTACAACGAACCTCCCGCCGCGACGTTCGCGGAGAAGGTCCGTCGGACTTTCCGTGGGCGTGGAGAGATTTAGGCCGGATCAGTTGGCTGCGAGGCCGCGGCTTCCTCGACTTGCTTTCGAACATCGTCCATGTCGAGGCCTTTCACCGCGGTGATGACTTCCTCCAGCGCGGGAGCGGGGAGAGCGCCAGGCTGCGAGAACACCAGGATTCCATCGCGGAATGCCATCAGAGTCGGAATGGACCGGATGTTGGCGGCCTGCGACAGGGTGGGCTGCGCTTCCGTGTCCACCTTGCCAAAGGTCACGTCGGGGTGTTCGTTGCTGGCGGCTTCGTAGACCGGAGCAAACCCCACGCAGGGGCCGCACCAGGCAGCCCAGAAATCAACGAGGGTGATTCCGTCCGAGGTGACGGTCCTTTCAAAGTCTTCGTGGGTGAGATCAATTGTCGGCATTGGGTGTCCTTTCGTCTCTCCGCCACGATACCCCATGGGGTATCTGAGCGAAAGCTGTGTTCGCCGTGCGCGGACCCAGGAAAACCTCTCGTAGTAGGACTGAAACAAAAAGTGTGAGTCCCCGTGGCCCTCGATGGTGTCTGGCGCCAATCACTCTGGAGCAATCGAGAGGATGAGCGTATTCTGTGCTCAGGTTTCTAGCATGAGGTAGGAGCATGTCATGACGGTCACCACCGATATTCCCCGGTCACCGAAGAATTTTGTGCCGAGTGAAGAACTGCAGCTCGACACTGCCGCGCTGGGCAAAGAACTCCTCGGTCGCTGGGCAGAGGTTCGTCTGCGCGCTCGCGCGCTCTGTGAGCGTCCGGAGATGTGGAAGATCGAAGGCCAACCGATTTCTGAGCACCGCGAGCGGGTGCTGGAGCAGCTATCACACCTCGTGGACGCGGGAGGCGTCCTGCTGTCCTTCCCCGAGAGCGTGGGAGGCAAAGCAAATCCCGGTGGAAATATTGCCAACTTTGAGCAGCTCGTTCTGGCGGACCCTTCTCTGCAAATCAAGTCGGGAGTCCAGTGGGGACTCTTTGGCGCAGCGGTGATGCATTTAGGAACCGAAAAGCACCACCTCAAGTTCTTGCCGGGAATCATGTCTCTCGAGACCCCGGGGTGCTTTGCCATGACCGAGACCGGTCACGGGTCAGATGTCGCATCGATTGCGACCACAGCCACGTATGACGAGACGTCAGGAGATTTCGTCCTCCACACCCCCCATCGGGGTGCGTGGAAGGACTACATCGGTAACGCCGCTCTGCACGGGAAAGCCGCAGTTGTCTTTGCCCAGTTGATTGTCGGCGGCGAGAACCACGGCGTTCACGCGCTGTATGTCCCGCTGCGTGACGAGAACGGCTTCCTGCCGGGAATCGGCGGCGAAGACGGCGGTCCCAAGGGGGGTTTGAACGGTATCGACAACGGTCGCCTCCACTTCACGAACGTGCGAGTACCCCGGGAAAACCTGCTGGATCGGTATGGGTCGGTCGATGAGAATGGCGTGTACTCCTCCCCCATTGAGAGTCGTGGCCGTCGCTTCTTCACCATCCTCGGCACGCTCGTTCAAGGTCGCGTCTCACTCGTGGGGGCTGTCTCCGTGGCGTCTCAACTCGCTATGACGATTGCGGTCAAGTACGCGGTCGTCCGTCGCCAGTTCCCGGTCCCAGGAACAAACTCTGAGCAGGTGCTGTTGGACTACCAGCAACATCAGCGTCGACTCCTGCCCCGCCTGGCTAACGCCTATGCGATGACGTTTGCCCAGGACGAGCTGCTCAACATTTTCCACGACGTCTTCAGCGGTGCGAGGGACACCGAGGAGGAGCGCCAGGATCTCGAAACTCTGGCGGCAGCCCTCAAGCCCTATGCCAGTTGGTCGACCTTGGATATTGTCCAGGCCGCTCGGGAGGCCTGTGGTGGGCAGGGGTACCTGGCGGAGAACAGGCTTTCGACCCTGCACGGAGACCTCGATGTGTATGTCACGTTTGAAGGTGACAACACCGTTCTGTTGCAACTTGTTGCCAAGCGACTGCTCGGAGATTACGCACAACAGTTCAAGGGCGCTGACTTTGGAACGATGGCGGGGTACCTGGCGGATCAGGTCGGTGACGCAGCTTTCAACCGCTCCGGTCTGCGCAGACTTGCACAAAATGTCGCAGACTTTGGCTCCACCGCTCGCTCAATTGGCTATGTCAGGAGCACCGCGTCGCAGCGGCAGCTGTTGACTGATCGCGTCCACAGCATGGTCGCCGAAGTGGCAGATCACCTCAAGCACTCGAGCAAGCTGCCTCCCGAGGAAGCAGCGGCTCTGATGAACAAGCACCAAAGCGCTCTCATCGACGCAGCGTGGGCTCACGCAGAGCTGGTGGTGTGGGAAGCCTTCACTCACGCAGTGGATCGCCTCGACGAGGGCCCCAACAAGCAGGTCATGCGGTGGTTGCGTGATCTTCACGGATTCACCCTCATTGAAAAGCACCGTGACTGGTATTTGATGAAGGGACGCCTGAGTGCTCACCGCGCAGAGGCGATCACGGACTACATCAATCACCGCCTGCTCCCGCGCTTGCGTCCTCACGCCCTCGATCTCGTGGACAGTTTTGGACTAACTGAGGACCTTATTCGGGCTCCCATTGCCGTGGGCGAGGAGCACGAGCGCCAAGAAGAAGCGCGAGCTTACGAAAAGGGCATAGCGTAGGAGAATGACTCCCTCCACCGGCTGGGCTCTGGTGGGCGCTCAGTTTGGTTTGCTCGCAGCTCTCATCATTCTCCCCGCCGGTGACCTGTGGTCGAGGGGTGTGGTGTCGCTCGGCGCCGGAGGCGTCCTCCTGGTGGGAGGTTTCGTGGTGGCAGCGCTTGCAGGGCTGCGACTGGGACCAAGCCTGACCCCTCTCCCTATCCCGAAAGACGATGGGGAGTTGGTGACCTCTGGTTTCTATCACTATGTGCGACACCCCATTTATACGGGTGTGTTGCTGGCCGGCGCTGGTCTCGTTATTGCCCAGGCGTCCCTTGGCCACCTCGTCGGGTGGGTTGCTCTGTGGGGTGTGCTGACGCTGAAGGCGTTGGGGGAGGAAAAGATGTTGTCGGATAAGTACGACGGCTACGGGGAGTATTCGGCGCGCACGGGACGGTTCTTTCCCAAACTGTTAACGCGGTTGTAACAAAAGTGGACTAAGTTTAGTTAAGACCCCCTAGGTGGACAGACTCGAGAGGACAGTGTTGTGGCGAGGCGGAAGTTGACCGATGTGTCGCACCCCGACCCTCGCCTCACTGACGAGTACTGGCTGGAGTTTGGGGATGATCCTCAGCCCCCGATGCGCCTCAAGATTTTGTATGTCACCTTTGGTGAGGTGTCCAGATCTGGTCCTGGGTCGTTCAACGTAGCGAGCGTGTGTGATCGTTTGGGAATTACCTACCCCATGGTCAACCACTATTTCGGGAGCCGGGACGGTCTTCTTGCTGAGGGTGCGTTCATGGTCTATGAGCGCTATGTCGAACAGCTGTGGGATACGGTGTTGGCCGCACCTCGTGATCCGGAAGAACGTCTCAAAGCGTGGATGATGGGTCAGGTCTCGGGCACTGCGACCATGGGTGGTTGGGGTCCCATCCTGAACTATCCGCTTGCGGCGCGAGAAGTCACGGCGGAAATCGAGCAAAAGTTTCAAAAGTCGATGAATAGGGTTTTTGAGTTGAATCTTTCGCGTCTTGGGGCGCTGGTGAAGGACGTGCAACTAGAGCGGGTGACTGACGTCGACTTCACCGTCGACAATTATCCGCGCGCTGAGTTGCTCGCTGACCCTCACCTGATTTCTGTCATGCCCACTGTGTCGTGGTCACTTTTTGGGATGGCTGAGTGGGTGGCGGGGGAACATACTCCTGCTCAACGAATCGTCGAGGTACATGAGCTCGAGCAGGTGCTGTTCGACAATCATTTTCGGACCATCGTGTCGGTAATCAAGGGGAAGTTCGATAACTAAACCAAGTTCTATTTAGTTTGGTATTCTGGGGTGGTGGACTCACCGTCTGAACCCGCCGCAGTGGATTCATCTCTATTGATTTCCCTCAGCCTGGGGTTGGGCTCTCTCGCTCTCGTTCTTGCAGGTGCTGCTGTCTTTCTTCTCCTGCGAGGGAGCGACTATTTCATGAAGGCTAAGTATCGAAGCAACCGTGTGAGCGCGGAGTCACACCTGGAGATTCCAGAACCGTAACTGGCGGTCTGCTCTGCTACGGTAGGTCTCGCTCACCCTTGAGGAGGCCTCTCGAGGGAGTCACTAACCGCGAGGGTGAAATTTCATGATTGTTGGAGTTCCTAAAGAGCCGATTTCCGGCGAGAACCGGGTTGCCGCCACACCTGAATCCGTCAAACAGCTCGTCAAGGCTGGCCTGAAGGTCACCGTCCAGAAAGGCGCTGGCGTTGCCGCCGGGTATGCCGATGACGCATACAAAGAGTCGGGCGCAACTCTGACCCCCACACTCAACGTTGCGTCCGTCGACGTTCTCGCTCACGTTCGACCGCTGGCTCCCGCGACGATCAAGAAGCTGAAGAAGGGCGCAATGACGATTGGGCTTGCATCCCCAGCATCGGAAGCGGCCGCGGTCAAGGCGTTGCGAGACCAGAAGGTTACGTCCTTCGCTCTCGAGCTTGTGCCTCGGATTTCTCGCGCCCAGTCGATGGACGCACTCACCTCTCAGGCTCTGGTCGCCGGTTACCGCTGTGTGTTGGAAGCGGCCATGCGACTTCCCCGCTTCTTCCCGCTCTACATGACCGCAGCAGGAACGGTTCCCCCCGCAACGGTGTTAGTTCTCGGTGCCGGTGTCGCGGGGCTTCAGGCCATCGCCACAGCCAAGCGGCTGGGAGCCAAAGTGAATGCGTATGACGTTCGATCTGCGTCTGCCGATGAGGTGCGCTCGATGGGTGGAACCTTCATCGAGCTCGAACTCGATGCCGCGGCAGATGGCGCCGGTGGATACGCGAAAGAGCTCGCCGCTGATCGGGTTAAGCGCCAACAGGAGCTCCTCACCCCCTATGTCACCGCAGCTGATGTCATCATCACCACTGCTGCAATTCCTGGGCGCCCAGCGCCCCGCTTGATCACCGCGAAAATGATGAAGGACATGAAGCCTGGTTCGGTCATCATTGATTTAGCCGCTGAGACGGGTGGGAATGTCGAAGGCTCCAAGCCGGGTGCGGACATCTCGGTCAAGGTGGGCAAGTCAGGCGGGTCTATCACTCTGGTGGGAATGAAAGATGTCCCCTCCTCGATGGCGTATGACGCGTCGCGCTTGTACGCAAAGAACATTTCTAACCTTCTCGAGCTGATGGTGAAAGACAAGAAGGTTCAGCCCGACTTTGACGACGAGGTTGTGGCTGGTGCCTGCCTCACTCACGCAGGCGAGATTCGTCACGAACCCACGGCAGAAGCTCTCGCGCCGGCTAAGAGCGCAGGGAAAGGCAAGAAGTAATGGAAGAGATCAAGATTCTCACCTATTTCGTCCTGGCAGTATTTGTCGGATTCGAAGTGGTCTCCAAGGTGTCCAGCACCCTGCACACTCCCTTGATGTCGGGCGCTAACGCCATTCACGGCATCATCCTCGTGGGGTCCATCATCGTTGCCGGTCACGCTGACACGGCCTGGATGCTCGCTCTTGCTCTTCTGGCTGTCTTGATGGCCACCGTCAACTTGGTGGGTGGCTTCGTGGTCACAGACCGCATGCTGGAAATGTTCTCCGGCAAGAAGAAGGCCCAGGAAGGACAAGCCCGATGAGTCTCATTACGCCAGAGGTTGAGGCACTTCTTTACCTTTTCGCTGCTGTCGCCTTCATCCTTGCTCTCAAGGGACTTTCGTCACCGAAGTCAGCCCGCCGAGGAAACGTTATTGGTGCTGTTGGTGCCATCGTGGGTGTTGTCACCGTGTTCCTCGCGGAGGAGCTGAAGAACATCGGCTGGATTCTTATCGTGATTGGAATCGGAACCATCATCTCCATCCCCGCCTCGCGCATGGTGAAGATGACCCAGATGCCGCAGCTAGTCGCGTTGTTCAACGGTGTGGGTGGTGGAGCCGCAGGAATTGTGGCCCTCCTTGAGCTTTTTGCCGCGGACTCCTTCGGCTTCCTGCTGGCAGTGGCCTTCACTGTCTTTGTCGGAAGCGTCTCGTTCTCCGGATCGGTCGTTACGTTCCTCAAGCTCCAAGAAGTGATGACCACCAGGCCCGTGCTGTTCAAAGGTCAGCAATATGTGATGGTAATTCTGACCATCGCGGCTCTTGCCGGGGCGGTCATTGTGATTCTTGACCAGAACTTTGTGGTGGCGAGCCTCTTGATGGCCGTCGGTCTCGTGATGGGTGTTCTCGTGGTGCTCCCCGTGGGTGGAGCCGACGTCCCCATTGTGATCTCCCTGTTGAACGCTTTGACCGGGTTGGCTGTGGCTGCTTCGGGGCTGGTTTTGGACAACACTCTGCTGTTGGTTGCGGGAACACTCGTGGGAGCCTCGGGAACAATCCTGACTCGTGCCATGGCCAGTGCCATGGGCCGAAGCGTCACCAACACCATCTTCGGTGCGTTCAAGGGTGGTTCTACCGCCGGGTCGGCCGAAGTGTCTGATCGCCCCGTGAAGTCGGGATCCGCTGAGGATGTCGCCATTCTTCTGGGTTATGCCCAACGGGTGATCGTGGTTCCGGGATACGGTCTCGCCGTAGCCCAGGCTCAGCACACCATGTACGAATTGGCGAAGGCTCTCGAAGAGAAGGGCATCGAGGTGGTCTTTGGAATTCACCCCGTTGCCGGTCGTATGCCCGGACACATGAACGTGTTGCTCGCAGAAGCCAACGTCCCCTACGAGGTGTTGCAGGAAATGGACGAGGTGAACCCTCAGTTCAAGACCGCAGATGTGTGCCTTGTGGTGGGAGCGAACGACGTGGTCAACCCCGCCGCCAAAACGTCTCCTGGCTCCCCCATTTTTGGAATGCCCATTCTCAATGCTGGAGAAGCCCAGCAGGTCGTTTTCCTGAAGCGCTCCATGCGCCCAGGATTTGCCGGCATCGAGAACGAGTTGCTCTATGAGCCCAACACCACCCTGCTCTTTGGCGATGCCAAAGACTCTTTGGGCAAAGTGTTGAGCGCCGTCAAGGCTCTGTAGGACTTCACTTGTGACGATTTACGCTGTCACCTACCGATACACAGATGACCCGGTGGTGATCGCGGAACACCGTCCCGCCCACCGCGACTACATTGCAACCCTCTTGGGGGAGGGTGGGCTGATTGCGAGCGGTCGCATGGAGGGCGGCGAAACTCCCAGTGCTCTGTTGCTCTTTCAGGCCGATTCGGTGGCAGAGGTCGAGACACTGCTGGACGCTGATCCGTTTTGGGGGCTCGGGGTGATTCAGAAGCGCGAGATTGTGGAGTGGACTGTGTCACTTGGATCCTTAGGCCTCGATAGTGAGGTCTAAGAGCACATCACGACGTGCTGTCGTGACGGGGGCCAGTTCGGGGATTGGCGCGGCAACGGTTCGCTCCCTCACAGACCACGGTTGGTCGGTTATCGCCCTCGCGAGACGAGCAGACCGGCTCGAGCAACTTCGCACGGACACGGGGTGTGACGTCGTGGTTGCCGACGTCACCCAGGATTCTGATGTTGACGCTCTGCGGGACTACGTGGAATCCACCGGAGGGGTTTCGGCCCTGGTCAATAACGCCGGTGGAGCGGTGGGCATCGACTGGATTGACCAGGCTGACGCTGATGATTGGGCGCAGATGTTCGATGTGAATGTCTTGGGCGTCCAACGTGTCACCAAAGCGCTCTTGCCAGCTTTGCGGAGGGCTTCTGCAGAGCTGGGGGTTGCCGATATCGTGACCATCTCCTCGACCGCAGCGTTCCTTAGCTATGAGGGTGGTGCTGGCTATACGGCGGCGAAGGCGGCGGTGCACTCGATGCTGGTGGGACTTCGTTTGGAGCTTTCCGGCGAACCTCTTCGGGTTGTGGAGATTGCGCCAGGCATGGTCAAGACCGAGGAGTTCGCTCTCAATCGCTTCGGTGGAGACGCGACGCGCTTTGAGGCTCTCTATGAGGGTGTTGAGGCTCCCCTTGTTGCGGAGGACGTGGCGGAGGTTGTGCGATACGCCCTGGAATCGCCCCCTCATGTGAACCTGGATTTGATCCAGATGAAGCCGGTGGCGCAGGCGATGCAACACAAACTGCACCGAGGTCCCCTGAAGCCCAAGCTGTAAAGGGGCCGAAAGTCGCCCCCGCTAGAGTAATGAAGTGATTCGCCGCCTCGTTGAAATCTCTCGTCCCGTGTTGTGGGTCAACACTATTGGGACCACTGTCATCGGTATGTGGCTGGCAGGAGAACTCTGGACCTGGGCCATCATTCCCCTCCTGATTTGGGTGACGTTTCCGTTCAATTTGCTGATTTATGGCATCAATGACATCTATGACCAGGACACTGACGCGGATAACGACCGCAAGGGTGGTTATGGCGGCGCCAAAATCAAACCCCACGAAACCCGGATGATCGGGTGGGGAGTCATCCTCACGAACGTTCCCTTCTTTATCTATTTCGCGGTCACGTTGCCCTGGGAGGCAGTGTTCTGGATGGGGCTGTATGCCTTCTCGTTCTGGCAGTACTCGGCAACACCGCTGCGCTTCAAAGGACGACCCATTCTGGACTCGGTCTCCAACACGGACTACGCCTTCCCCCTGGTCTTCGTGCCTTTTGCTCTCGGTGCTGACCCTCTCTGGGCGGCCGCGATTGGGTTGATGGCGTGGTCGATGGCCAAACACGTCTATGACGCCATTCAAGACATCGATGAGGACAGCGAGGCAGGAATTCGCACTACCGCGGTGGCCTTCGGTGTTCGAGGGTCACTCGTGTGGTCTGGCATCTGGTGGAGCGTCTCGACCGTGCTTTTTGCCCTCGTGAATCTCCCGGTAGCCATTGTCAATGCCGTTCTCGCCGGATGGCTGGTCATCGCTCAGTGGCGTAACCCCACCGTTGACGAGGCACGAAAGCTCTATCGATACTCGGTGGCATTCCCGTATGTTGCCGGCGCTGTTGCGGGTGTTCAGTTGGTGGCGGGTCTGACCATGGGGCTGTACCCGACACCGTGACCTCACGCATTGTCGTCATTGGAGCAGGCCTGGGAGGCCTTGCCACGTCAGCCCTGCTCGCGAGAGCCGGACACCACGTCACTGTTCTCGAGGGCCAAGACTGGGTGGGCGGAAAGAGTCGACGGATTGAGGTCGCAGGCCAACGGATTGATACTGGCCCCTCTCTGGTGACCTTTCCGGATGTGCTCGAGCAAATCTTGGACACCTATGACCAGGTGGGACCTCCTGCGGAGAAAGCTCGCGACATTGCGGGAATCACCTTAGAGCGCCTTCCGGAGGTGGGCCGCTACTACTTCAAAGACCAGCAAGCTAATTTGCCGGTGGAGCCGGGACATCCGTGGCATGAATCGTGGTCGCGCTTTGAGAAGGAGAACGGCCAGTTGGGCCCGGCCATTACGAACCTCCTGACCACAGATCCCACGGACCCCGGGATTCTGGGGGCTGTTCTTCGGTTGCTCTCGCGCTACGGGACGAAACTCACAACGCAGGCGTATTTGGATTCCCTCTCCTGGATGCCTGACGACGTCAAAGACGTCGTCGCCATTCACACACTCAATGCGGGCGTTGCGCCGAACCAGACCCTCGCCCTCTACGCGAGCATGGCGGCCGTGATGTCGAGCGACGGGGTCTTTGTTCCCCAGGGCGGCGTGTATGAAATCGCGAAAGGCCTAGAAGCTCTTGCCCTTCACGCGGGGGTAACGATTCACACGAGTGAGCCTGCCGTGAGTGTGAAGAAGGGGCTCGTCACGACAGAGCGCGCTTCGTACCCTGCCGACCATGTGGTGAGCGCTCTGGATGGCGGAATCCTGGAGAGCCTGCTCGGGAAGCAGGCACCGGCACCGAAGGTGCTCTCCTGTTCCGGGGTGGCGATGAGGACATCGTGACCCACTCGGTGATGATGCCCGATCGACCGGCTCAGCTCTTTGCGGATTTGGGAAAGCGTGCAGTCCCCTCCCAAACGATGGCGTTTTTGAATTACTACCGAGCGAACACGATTTACCCCAATGACAAGCCGGTGGCAGCGCTGTTGTTGACCGCTCCCCCCAATGGCATGTCGGCATCGCTTGATGACGAGTTTGTGCGGAGCGAATCCAGGCGCTTCTCGGACATGCTCGGACTCGACCGTGGCATTGTCGAGCGAATGACGGATTACACGATTCTTGACCCCGGGTACTTCGCGGGCTTTGGTGCTGTGGGGGGCGCGCTGTATGGGGCTCCCGCTCCCTGGTGGCGCAGCGGACCCTTCCACACCCCTGGGTATTCCTCGCCCCTCACCCCCTGGTTGTGGAGGGTGGGCTCCAGTGTTCACCCGGGAGGGGGAATCCCCGCGGTTCTGGGTGGCGTGTTGATTGCCACCCGAAGGATGCTTCGGAAAATTCGTTAGCTGTAGTGATACCGGCAGCTATGGATGATCACGGTTTCTCCCTCGACGGAATAAACCAACCTGTGTTCAGCAGTGATGCGCCTTGACCACATCCCCTGCAACGAATGCCGAAGAGCCTTGGGTGTGCCAATCCCGTCAGTGGGGGATCTCGAGACATCCTTGAGAAGCAGGACTATACGTTTAGCTGTGGGGGGATGCTGTGTCACCCAGTGTTGGTAGTCCTCCCAGGCACCCGGGGTGAACGAGATGTTCACGCCGTGGGGTCGAAAGGAATCAGGGTTCCTGACTCGGCGTCCTCAATACTCTGCACAAGGCGACGCATATTTGCGGGCGAGCGCAAAAGATGAGCTGTCTCTTCGATGGCGTCCCACTCGGCTTTCGACATCAACACTGCTGATCCGCGCTTGGACGTTATCTCCACGACGTGGTTGCCGTCGTTGACCTCCTCGATCAGGGGAAAGAGTCGCGCTCGCGCTTCGCTCGCTGAAATTGCCATGCCCGCCACCTTGTCTCGTACAAGAAACGGTACCACTTGTGTGTCGACCATGAGGACAACCGTAGGCGGCACGAAGCGAGCAAGGAGAAAGTTATCCCCAGGGACAAGTGGTGGTGGCTCCGACCGGCATCGATCCGGTGACCTTTCGATTTTCAGTCGAACGCTCTACCAACTGAGCTACAGAGCCTTGGTGGAAAAGAGCCTCTCCGGGGAGAGGCTCTTTCGCTACCGCGACCCTGACGGGACTTGAACCCGCGACCTCCGCCGTGACAGGGCGGCACGCTAACCAACTGCGCTACAGGGCCTTGCGTATTAAATTATATGGTGACCCCAACGGGATTCGAACCCGTGCTACCGCCGTGAAAGGGCGGCGTCCTAGGCCACTAAACGATGGGGCCGTCTCGTGAACCGAAGCACAGCAACAGGGACTGAGTCTAGAGAGCCTGGGGAAGTTATGCAAACCCCTAGAGTCCCCCGCCACACCGCCTGAAACCCGGGCCCGTGTGGGACATGTGGCTATCGTTATCTTTCGTGAGAGCCCTTAGTCCACGCCGATTTTGGTCTGCCATCGCGACCCTCGGTGCGCTGGTGATGGTCTTGAGCCTCGGCTTGCCCTCACAGAGCCCCGCTTACGCCGACGAATACCCGACCTGGGAAGAGGTCCAAGAGGCGAGGAAAGATGTCGCTCGAGCCGAAGCCAAAGTCAAAGAGATCATTGAGCTCCTTGCGAGGCTGGAGGTTGAGGCCGCCGAGGCCGAAGAAGAAGCTGCACGATTAGGTGAGGTCTATTACGAGGCGCTCTATGAGCTCGATGAGGCCACCTTCCAGCAAGCCCAACTGCAGTCTCAAGCTGACTCCGCAGCGACGATAGCCGAGGAGTCGAGGTTGCAGGCCGGACAATTTGTGGCTGAGCTTGCCCGAGTGGGGGGAGCTGACCTCACTGCCTCACTGTTCATCAGCGGCGAGGACGCCAACCAACTGCTCAGCCGTATTGGCTATGCCGCCAAGATTGCCGAGCAGACCGATGGAATTTATGCCAGGGCACTGTCCGACCAGAACACCGCNCAATCACTGAGCGACCAAGCTGAGGTCGCCCGCCAAATCCGTGAAGAGTTGCAGCTTGTNGCAGAAGCGGCNTATGAGCANGCCAATGCNGCCGCCATGCGCGCGTATTCAGCTGTTGAGGCGCAGCTGGACAACAGCGCGCGATTGGAAGCTCAGCTTGAAGTCTTGATGGAGAAGCGTGAAGCCACTGAGGCTGACTACCAAAAAGGCGTGATTGCTCGTCAGCAATCACAGATCATGGGAATGATCGATCCTGGGCAGATCAGCAGCTCGGGTTGGGCTAGGCCGTCTGGTGGATACATCTCCAGCCACTTTGGCCCCAGGATTCACCCGATTTATGGAATTGCTCGCCTGCACGCCGGAATTGACTTAGCGACCTCCTGTGGCCGGCCGGTCTATGCCGCGCGCTCCGGTCGCGTGAGCTACTCGGGATGGTTGGGAACGTCGGGGAACTTTATCCGTGTGACCCACGAGGACGGCTATACCACCGGGTATGCCCACCTGCAAAGCGGTTCTTTGTATGTCCGTCTCGGTGAGTCTGTCGTGACCGGTCAACTCATCGCCCGCATCGGCAACACCGGTGGATCCACCGGGTGCCACCTGCACCTAGAAACCCGGCGGAATATGGTGGCTCAGGACCCCTACCCGTTCTTTGCCAACCGAGGAATCCGGCTCGGATAGTCAGCTAGTGGCCGGGGAACGCCTTAATTCCGGCTTGCACGATTTTCTCGGCCTCGGCTACTGACGCCCACCCTTCGGTCTTGACCCATTTGCCGGGCTCAAGGTCCTTGTAGTGCTCGAAAAAGTGCTCAATTTCTTTCCGGGTGTATTCGGGGATGTCGTTGACGTCCTGGATGTGGTCCCAGCGCGGGTCACCCGCGGGGACACCGACGACCTTGGCATCGCTTCCGCCGTCATCGGTCATGTTGAAGACGCCGACGGGGCGGACAGTAACGCCGACACCCGGGAACAGGGGATATTCCGTAAGCAGGAGAAGGTCGACCGGGTCGCCATCGAGTCCGAGAGTGTTTTCGAAGAAGCCGTAGTCCGTGGGGTACACGAAGGTTGTATACAGCACACGGTCCAAGAAGACCCGACCTGTTTCGTGGTCCACTTCGTACTTGTTGCGGCTACCGCGAGGGATTTCAATGATGGCGGGGTATTCGGCCATGAAATAGGGCTCCTTTTAAGAGAAAGTTTCGTGAAGTAACCTTACCGGGTGGCCCAGACTACAAGCTCGGCAAGGCGACCCCGGTTGACCCCTGCCATGGCAGATGTCCGCAGGGCCGCCCGAGAATGGGCCGGAAGCCTGGAGGCGATGCCTGGCCGATCCCTCTTTCTCGCAGGGCTCAGCGGCGGCGGCGATTCTCTCGCCCTCGCCTGGGCGCTTTCCCATGAAGCCCAGGCCCTGGGTATCGAGGTGGGCGCTGTCATCGTGGACCATGGGCTCCAGTCGGATTCCTCTGATGTTGCCCATCGCGCTGCGGCGGAGGCCGAGGGGTTGGGCCTCAGCCCTGTGTTGCTCAAATCCGTGACGGTGGAGGGCTCCTCTAATCTCGAAGACAACGCTCGGATTGCTCGTTACCGAGCGTTCACCGAGGCACTGCGCGAAACCGGAGCACACGGAGTCGTTCTTGCTCACTCTCTGGATGATCAAGCAGAGACTGTGCTTCTGGGGTTAACTCGGGGAAGTGGCCCCAGTGGCCTGAAGGGCATGCCCGTCAGAGATGGGGCGTTTCACCGGCCCTTCCTAGGAATCCAGAGAACGACGCTTCGCCAAGCCCTCATCGACGCGGGTCTGGAATGGTGGGAGGACCCCCACAACACCGACGAGCGTTTCACCAGGGTTCGAGTCCGCCAGCAGGTTATGCCGGTGTTGGAAAAAGAACTCGGGCCGGGGGTCGCACAGGCGCTGGCGAGAACTGCTGAGCTTTTCCGCGAGGATTCGAGTGCGCTCGATGAGCAGGCCTCCCAGTGGTTCACTGAGCATGCCCACTCCGAGGGTGAGGGCTATGCGTCTCTCGAGGTGGCGGACCTTGAGCAGACGAGTATGGCCCTGCAGACCAGGGTGCTTCGGATGTTGGTGGTTCGCGCGGGTGGTAGTGCTCCCACCTATGTGCACACTCAGCAAATGCTGCGACTTCTGGAGCACTGGAGGGGACAATCTGCTCTCGATGTCTCCGGCGCTAGTGTTGAGCGAGTGGACGGGCGAATTGTCGCCCGAAAGAGTGTGTAGGGCAGGGAGCCATGGAATTCGAGGACGTTAACTCCGACATCGAATCGGTTGTTCTCACCAAAGAACAGATCGCTGAGGGCATCGCGAGGATTTCCCGCGAGATTGAGCGGGACTACACCGGCCAGATACCGCTCCTGATTGGGGTCCTCAAAGGCGCCGTGATGGTCATGGCTGATCTGGCGCGGGAGCTTCGTATCCCCGTCGAGATTGATTGGATGGCGGTCTCTAGCTATGGGGCTTCCACCAAGTCCAGCGGCGTGGTGCGGATTGTGAAAGATCTCGAGATTTCTCTGGAAGGCCGTCAGGTCATCATCGTGGAGGACATTGTGGATTCGGGGCTGACCCTGTCCTGGCTGTTGGAGAACTTCGATAGTCGACAAGCAGCCTCGGTCCGGGTTGCCGCTTTATTGCGCAAGACCGAGGCTATGAAGGTCGATGTACCCATCGACTACCTGGGGTTTGATATCCCCAACGATTTTGTAGTGGGTTACGGCCTCGATTACGCGGAGTCCTATCGCAGCCTCAGCGGAGTGGGCGTGCTCAAGCCCTCTGTCTATGGGGGCTCCTAGGACCCTTTGCCTCGGGCGAACACGTGGTTATTCTGTGTCCCATCGCGCTAGCCTGTTAGCTTGACTCCCGGTCCACTGAAAGGCACCAGTCTTCCGTCATGGCTCAGAAGAAAATCACCCTGAAATCGCTGTTGAAGGGACCACTTCCCTACGTTGTGGTGGGTTCCCTCATCGTGGTGATTGGTATTTCGTTGCTGACGGCGAGTGGTTTCCGTCCGGTGAGCACCCAGGAGGGTCTGGAGCTTCTCAAGGACAACCAGGTCCGCTCGGTCACCATCATTGATGGCGAGCAACGCGTGGACATGGAATTGCGCTCCGGGTTTGGCGATCTTGGCTCCCAGGTGCAGTTCTACTACGTGGCACCCCGCGGTGAAGAAATCATTGCCGCGGTCGCCAATTCCGATGTGGGGGAGTTCACCGATGAGGTTCCCCAGACCAACTGGTTTGTGTCCTTGTTGGGACTCATGCTGCCCTTTGTCATCATCGGTTTGATCTTCTGGTTCTTGCTCTCCAGCATGCAGGGAGGGGGTTCGCGCATCATGCAGTTCGGGAAGTCCCGAGCAAAGCTGGTGTCGAAAGAAACTCCCTCGGTGACCTTTGCGGATGTCGCCGGCGCTGATGAGGCCATCGAGGAGCTCCACGAGATCAAGGAGTTCCTGAAGGACTCGGAGAAGTTCTTGAAAGTTGGCGCTCGAATCCCCAAGGGT
>JGI11705J14877_10000890_pt1 | contig 17930 bp, 19 predicted proteins | sample Etolaghawater15m_FD_14877 | JGI IMG/M metagenome (IMG submission 14877)
CCCAACAAGGCATCCACATCCCAGTGGCTTGAAGTCATGCGCAGCGCTCACAACTCGGGTCTCAAAACCACCGCCACCATGATGTTCGGACACGTTGAAACCCTTAAAGAACGAATTCTGCACCTTTCGGCCATTCGGGAACTTCAAGATGAAACCGGCGGGTTCACCGCCTTTATCCCCTGGCCATACCAACCCGGGAAGAACACCCTCTCCGGCCAGGCCGCGGGAGGAACCCCCTACTTACGGACCCTGGCCATCTCCCGAATTTTCCTGGACAACGTGCCCCACGTTCAGGCCTCCTGGGTCACCCAGGGACACCACATCGGACAGATCGCTCTTCATTTCGGCGCCGACGACATGGGGTCCACCATGATTGAGGAAAACGTGGTGGCGTCCGCGGGGGTCAAAAACGCCATGAACCAGGCGGAAATCATTCGGCTCATTGAAACGGCCGGCTTTAAGGCCGTTCAGCGGAACACCCTGTACCAGCCCGTGGAAAACAGCGTAAAGGCAGCGCAATGAACCCCATCCTTCACCGGGCCTGCTGGGTCATGACCGAACCGGGCAGCTTTATTGAAAACGGCTGCGTCGTCATTGAGGGAAATCGCATCATGGAAATCAGCGGGGCCGGGACCACCACCCGTCAAGGCCGGATCATCGACCATGGACCCGGTGTTCTCATGCCCGCTCTGGTGAACGCCCACACCCATGTGGCCCTTTCAGATTCAACCAGATCCCATGCTTCGGAAGGCTTTATCAAATGGGTTGAATGCCTGATACAGGACCGCAACCGACAAACCCGGGAAGAAAGTGAAAAAACCGTTCAAAATGCCGTACTGGCACTGAAAGGTTCCGGCACGGCGCTGGTGGGTGAATTCGGCCCTCACATCCCCGTTGCCCGGAGCTTTGAGACCGCCGGGCTTCACGCAAACATCTGGATGGAATGCCTCGGAAATGACCGGGAACTGCCGCCCCTGCCCGAAAACGGAAACACGGTTCGTCACGCCTGGGCCGCGCACGCCCCCCACACCACCAGCCCGACCCTGCTTAAAAGGGTACAAGAAACAGACGCCCGGTTGGGGCAAAGGTTCTGCCTTCATCTGGCTGAATCCCTGAAGGAGCTGGAATTTCTTCAAGAGGGGAAAGGGGCATGGGCGGATTTCATGACTCGCATGGGAATCGATTTTTCCGGTTGGTATGGCTTCGGGAAAAGGCCCGTTGAAATGGCCCTTGAGATGGGACTTTTAAATGAGAATACCCTGGCCGTGCACCTTCTGGAGATTACTTCCAAGGAAATGTCGGAAGTTGCGCAAACCGGCGCTCATGTGTGCCTGTGCCCACGATCCAACCGGATGTTGCACCGGAAACTACCCGATATTGAAGGGTTCCTGAAACTGGGGATTCAACCGGCCATCGGCACCGACTCCCTGGCCTCAACCCCCACGCTCAGCCTTTTTGACGAAATGCGGTTTATCCATGAGCATTTCCCGAACCTTGACCCCGACGTAATTTTGAAGATGGGCACCGTAAACGGCGCCCGGGCCATGGACCACCCCAACATGGGAACCCTTCGGCCGGGAAACCAAAGCCCCATGATCTATGTGGAGCTGGACGCAAAAAGCGCAAAAACGGCGGCCGAAGCGTTGGTTTCTATTGAGGACCTTGTGTTACGTCCAATCATTTAATAAGGCGAAGGGTGCAGGGGACAGTTGTCAGGGGACAGGATAAAGTTGAAGCTGAGTTTTCTGCCCCCTGACTACTGCACCCTGCAAACTATTCGCCCATATGGAGAACATCATGCCCTTTAAAAATCTTCAGGACCTTCTCAAATCCCTTGAATCGAGAAAACAGCTGGTTCGAATAAAAGAATCCGTGAGCCCCGATCTCGAAATAACCGAAATCACCGACCGGGTGGTCAAGCAGAATGGCCCGGCCCTTTTGTTTGAAAATCCCGTAAATTCCCCTTTTCCGGTACTCACCAACTTGTACGGAAGCCTGGAACGGATTCAGGTCATATTTGATATAGAGAAATTGGACGACCTGGGAAGGGGGTTTGCCCGTTTTCTGGAGATCGCGCCGCCCAAGGGGTGGGTGGAAAAGTTAAAGCTGCTGCCCAAACTCAAGGAAGCCGCCAACATATTCCCGAAAACCGTCAAGCGAGCTCCCTGCCAGGAAATCATCAACACCGAAAATCCCGACCTGACCCAGCTCCCCGTCCTCACCTGCTGGCCGGAGGACGGGGGGCCTTTCATCACCCTTCCCGTGGTCATCACCCGTCATCCCGGAACGGGAAAACGTAATCTGGGGCTTTATCGCATGCAGGTCTACGACAAAATCACCGCCGGTCTTCACTGGCATGTCCACAAGGACGGGGCAGAGCATTACAGAAAGAGCTCGCCCACGGAACCCTTTCCCGTGGCCGTGGCACTGGGGCCGGATCCCATCACCACCTACTGCGCCACCGCACCGCTTCCGGATGGGGTGGACGAATTGTTTCTCTCGGGCTTTCTGCGGCAAAAACCCGTTGAAATGGTCAAATGCATCACATGCGATCTGGAAGTTCCCGCCGAAAGCCAGTTCGTGCTGGAAGGGTATGTCAATCGGGGTGAATTGAAAACCGAAGGCCCTTTTGGAGACCACACGGGGTATTATTCGCCGGCGGACGGCTACCCGGTTTTTCACCTCACCGCCCTGACACACCGAAAGGATCCCATCTATCCCACCACCATCGTGGGGTATCCCCCCATGGAAGATCAGTGGCTCGGCAAGGTCACGGAACGGCTGTTTCTTCCCCTGATCAAACAGCAGTTGCCTGAAATCATGGACATGAACCTGCCGGTGGAAGGGTGTTTTCACAACCTCTGTTTTGTGCGCATTCGCAAAGCGTATCCGGGTCACGCCCAGAAGGTGATGCAGGCCATATGGGGCCTGGGGCAGATGATGTTCAGCAAAATGATTTTCATCTTTGACAAAGAGGTGGATGTTCAGGATCTATCTCAGGTTTTGTTTCATCTGGGCGGCAATGTGGATCCGGGCCGTGATATTACCGTGGTCAAAGGGCCCGTGGATGCTCTTGACCACGCCGCCACCCTGCCCCATGTGGGAACCAAGATGGGCGTGGACTGCACCGCCAAATGGCCTTCCGAAGGCTACACCAGGGGGTGGCCGGAGCTGATCAGAATGTCACCGGATGTGGTGGCCCGAATAGACGGGATTTGGAAAAGCCTCGGATTGTAATGTTAAAAACCCTTTTTTCCCTCATCAAGATCGAGCATACCCTCTTTGCCCTACCCCTGGCCTTTAGCGGCGCGGTTCTGGGGGCACGGGGGATGCCTTCCATCCTCGTGCTGCTTCTCATGGCGGTGGCTTTCACGGCGGCCCGGGCCTCGGCCATGGCCTTTAACCGCATCGCCGACCGGCACCTGGACGCGCAGAACCCACGTACCGCCAACCGGGAAATACCCACGGGAACCCTGTCGGTTACAGAGGTTTGGGGCCTGGTCATCATTTCAATTGCCGTCTTTCTAGCGGCCTCATGGGTCATCAACCCTCTATGCGGCAAACTGGCGCCTTTCGCCCTGGTGGTGCTTCTGGGCTACTCCTACACCAAACGGTTTACGCCTTTTTGTCACTACCTGCTGGGCCTGGCCCTGGGCATGGCGCCGGTGGCCGGCTGGATCGCGGTGACCGGCGCATTCGCCGCGGCACCCATGGTGCTGGGGCTGGGCGTCATCTTCTGGACCGCGGGGTTTGATACGCTTTACGCCTGCCAGGACGTTGGGTTTGACCGGGATATGGGGCTTCATTCCATCCCCGCCAGGCTGGGAACAAAAAAGGCTCTGAAAGTTGCGGCATTAAGCCATGTAGCGGCTTTTCTATTGTTTATTCTGGCGGGGGCACTGGCATCTTTGGGGGTAGGCTTTTATCTCTTCTCAATCATCACGGGCGGCCTTCTGATCTGGGAACACCGGCTCATCACACCCCATGACCTGACGCATATAGATATGGCCTTTTTCAAGGTCAACTCCATGGTTTCAGCGAGTCTTCTTTTGGCTGTGGTCGCGGGGCTGTTCTGACCCGGAGATTGAGCCGTTTTTCTCTTTTATGGCCTCGGATACAAGACGTGCAAGCCTTTGAATTCCCTCTTCAATTTTTGACTCTGACACATAGCTGTAGCAAAGCCGCATATGCTCTTTTCCCTTTCGATTGTGGTAAAATGATGGGCCCGCACCAAATGCGACCGAAATGTCCTCGATTGATCTTGGCAAAAGCGCTTCCGTGTCGATCTCTTTCGGGAAGGTCGCCCACGTATAAAAGCCACCCTGGGATTTTGTCCAGCGGGCACTTTTCGGGAAATAATTCTCCATGGCAGCCAACATGATGTCTCTTTTCCGACGATAGATTTCAATGGCTCTCGACGTCTGCCGTTCAATCAATCCTTTTGAAACGAAATCCAAAGCCGCATATTGTCCGATGGTTGTTGCACATTGATCCTGGCCTTGCTTGGCCAATGCCAAAGTGCCGATGAACTTCTCCGATGCGGTAACCCACCCGATGCGCACTCCAGGATTGAATATTTTAGAAAATGTATTGATAAATATAACATTTTGAGGATCCAGGGATGCGAGGGTCGGAGGCGCCTTCCCTTCAAATCGCAGACCCCGATACGCGGCATCTTCTACGATGGGCACATGATATTCATTGGCGATTTCAACAATTTTTTTCCGGCGATTCTCTGAAAGGGTCGCGCCGGAGGGATTTTGAAAAGAAGGCACCAGATAAATAAATTTGGGCCGTACTGATTTACGCTTCAAGTCCTTAAGGGTTGATTTCAGCACATCCGGCTGCATACCACTTTCATCCACCGGAACACCGGCAAAGCAACCCTGATAGGTTCTTACCACATGCAGGGCAGCCAGGTAAGCGGGCTCGCCAACCACCACCACATCACCAGGATCCAGCAGAACTTTACAGATCAGGTCCAGCGCTGCAATGCCGCCCGTTGTGACCAAACATTCATCAACTGTTGAAGATCTGCCCGACCGTGTCATATTTTCCGCAAGCCATTCTCTAAAAAGTGCTATGCCGGCAACCGGCCCATAGCCCAAGGCAGTCCGTCCCCTTTGGGCAAAAACGGCGTCGAAAGATTCCCTGATTTCTTCAAGAAGAAAGACATCCGGGTCGGGAAGTCCACCGGCAAACGAGATGACGTCCGGCTCTTCAGCCAGTTTCAACATTTCTGAAACATCTGAATGTCCCATTGAATCGATACGACTCGAATATAGGGTGTTCCACTTCATTTGGCTAATTCCTCAGAATTAATGGCGTACTTTTTCACTCAGGTCGTTGCGATTGTTCTCCGAAAATCCATGGATGTGAAGCCATCTATTCGGTAACGGGTTGAAAGAGAAGACCTGATCTTTTTGAACCATACGGTTTGGCATATGGATCAGCTGGGAATCAAGCCCCGCTGTTGATCAGCGAAACCTGATCATTGAGGGTCCAGAGGTCATATAAATACCCGAGGCCGAAGATACCGCCCGTCAGCAGGTACACAATCCCGGACAACCACTTTCCCATGTAAAAGCGGTGGATACCGAACAATCCGAGAAAAGTGAGCAGAATCCATGTGATGGTGTAGTCGAGATCTCCTTTTTGATACCTGAAATCCGCCAAACGGTCCATGGACGGAATGAGGAAAAAGTCGATAATCCAGCCGATAAGGAAGAGCCCCAGGGTAAAAAACCAAATGGTTCCTGTAACCGGCTTACCGTAGTAAAACCGATGGGAGCCCGTGAAACCGAAGATCCAAAGGATGTAGCCGATTGACTTGAGATGGGTGTCGTTTGAATTGACCATAAAGTTTTTTCCTTTCATTTGTGTTTTTGCATGTTGATTTCAGGGAAATTTATTCCGCAACGGGTAAATCCATATAGGTTTGTAAAACCTTTGTAAAACATATCCCGAGGCCTTTAAGCTTTCTTTTTATTGTACTAGCATAATAGCATTTCTTCAACTGACAAAAACCCATATACAGAGACGGAGACACAATGATGCTAACACAGCCTGTTCACAGGCTTGGAACCAAGGCAACGGTACTGTTGTCAAGCGTTTTTGGGCCTTATGCACAAGACGACGCCTACGGCAGCCGCAAGATCAACCCGATGGAGCTTTATCAAAATCAGGTCACCCGAACCCAAGGGGCCTTTTCCCTTCGCATGTTTCATCGATCTTTCGGATTAATGCTGCTCCAGGCCAATATTGACGCCCCCTGCACCCTCCTGGATTTTCCGTCGGAGGACCGATTTATTGAAGAACTTCAGGATGCTTCCTATGACATTGTGGGCATCGGTGCCATTATCCCGAATATTGGAAAAGTCAAAAGGATGTGTGACCTTGTGAGAAAACACCAGCCCAATGCAACGGTTGTGGTGGGCGGACATGTGGTCAACAAGGAAAATATCCATGAAATAATTGATGCGGACCATATTGTTAAAGGAGACGGCGTAAAATGGTTTCGAAAGTTTCTCGGCCAGGACGAGACGGATGCGGTCAGGCATCCGGTGGTATACTCCGGAACCGGCACCCGGATCATGGGGGTTCCACTGAGTGAAAAGTCCGGTGATACAGCCGCCATCCTGATCCCTTCCGTGGGTTGTCCCATGGGCTGTAATTTTTGTTCCACTTCCGCCATGTTCGGTGGAAAAGGCAAATCTCTTAATTTCTACGAAACAGGCGATGAGCTCTTCAGTGTAATGAAGGGAATTGAAACAAAACTCAAAGTCAGATCCTTTTTTATCCTGGATGAGAATTTTCTCCTGCATCGCAAAAGGGCTCTTCGGTTACTCGAATTGATGGAACAGCAGCAAAAAAGCTGGTCCTTATATGTCTTCAGTTCCGCCCGGGTGTTAAAAAGCTATACCATGGAACAACTGGTGGGATTGGGAATTTCCTGGGTCTGGACCGGATTGGAAGGCGAGGACAGCCGATACCAGAAGCTTAAAAAGGTGGACACCCACTCTTTTGTCCGCCATTTGCAGTCCCACGGTATCTGCGTCCTGGGATCCTCCATTATCGGAATGGAAAACCACACCCCCGAAAACATTGATCACATCATAGACTATGCCATCAGCCATAATACGGATTTCCACCAATTCATGCTTTACACGCCGATTCCCGGGACCCAACTGCACGAACAGCATAAGGCGGATGGAACCCTCCTGCCGGAATCGGAATTTCCCGCTTACGATACCCACGGACAATACCGCTTCAATTACAGGCACCGGCACATACAAAACGGCCGGGAAGGAGAATACCTTCTCAATGCCTTTCGCAGGGATTTTGAGATCAACGGCCCCAGTCTCGGGCGCTTGATCGGGACCACACTCAAGGGTTGGGAGAAATATAAAAATCACCCGGATAAGCGGATTCGAAACCGTTTTGTATCAAAGGCAAAATTACTTCGAACGACCTACGCGGCCGGGATATGGGCAATGAAAAAATGGGCGCGGGGCAACAACCCCATTGAAGAAAAAATGGAGAAGCTCCTCAATAGACTTTACCGGGAGTTTGGTTGGAAAACACGGCTGTTTGCCCCACTGGCCGGAAGGTATCTTTACCACAGCCTGAAAAAGGAAGAAAATCGACTTCAAAAGGGATGGCGCTATGAACCTCACGCCTTCTATGAAAAAAACGAGGCGGCCCTGGCACTTGGGCACCGGCTCAAAGGCGAAAGGAAAGTGAAATCCACGGTTCCGTGGGTAACCGGGAAGCTCTCACCCGTTTTCGGCAGGGCTTCGGCCACCGCATTGGCATCAAAGTGATACCGACATATCCGGCATGATCACATGTTGTTTAGCAGCCCATTAACGGCAAATCGGCGGGCTCCAGCAGCCCAGCCTCTTCCGCCCGGTCCAGTAAGACCTTCACGGCATTTTGTCCTTCTTCGCCCAGGTCCCGGCTGAACCGGTTTACATATAGATCGATATGTTGCAGGATCACCTGGGGCGCCATTTCCTGGGCATGGACCCGGACATAATCCTTGACCGCAGGTGATCCACTTTCGGCCAGCGACAGGGACTGACGGATCCGTTCGTCAACAGCCTCAGCCATATCGCCGCCCAGATTCCTGCGAATGGCAATGCCGCCCAGAGGAATGGGAAGCCCTGTTTCTTCCTCCCACCATTGCCCCAAATCCAGAACAGAATGAAGACCATATTCGCCCAATGTAAACCGACCCTCATGGATGACAAGCCCGAAGTCAGCTTCGCCATCTCTGACCGCCGGCATAACTCGGGAAAACACCATCTGCCGGAACTGCGGTTCCTGTCCCAGATAAAGGGTCAAAAGGAGGCGTGCCGTTGTCAAATTGCCCGGTGCTGCGATTCTGTATTTTCGGCTACCGTCTCTTAGGTGTTTCAGATCGTTTTCGGATCGGGTAACCAGCATGGGCCCGCAACCCCTCCCCAGTGCCCCACCCGAATGAAGCAGGGCATATTGGTCTCGGACCTTTCCGAAGGCAAAAAAGGAGAGTTTGGTAACATCCAGCCGCGCTTCCAGCGCCCATCGGTTCAGGGTCTCCACGTCCGCCAGAACCGGATCAAAAGCCAAGGATGCATCCTTTTCATGGGCGGCAAGGCCCGCGAATATGAAAGTGTCGTTAGGACATGTTGAGTAGCCGATACTGAGTCTATTCAATCTCTTTCTCTTAAATATTCAAGTACAGCTTTCTGGGGTGAAAGGATGGCATTTTCAAAATCCCACCGGGATTTGTTACGATCGCCTGCAGCATTGCTGATGCCTCTGATTTCAGCGGTCTTACATTTAAAACGCTGTCCTGCCAAGGCCAGCGCATACCCTTCCATGTTTTCAGCCAGTGCGTGAAAATGCCTGGCCCGTCCACCGGCCTGATGAACGTCAGCCGAAGCCCCTACGACCGTCAGGGATCTGCCCAANACTGCCTGGCCCAGGTTCTCAGCATGTTCGAACAAATGGGCGGAAACCTCCTGGTCCANATCAATTTCCGGCATAACTCCCGGCAGTTTCATATTCTGAGCATCTCCGATCCCTGGGCCCTTCACCACACCCAGTTCCGCCAGGACCTCCCTTTCCGAAACTACCATGTCCCCGATTTCCAGACCGGAACCCGGCAAGGAACCGGCAGACCCCACCATCAACATGAGATCGGGCTGCCGCATGGTGCAGAAAGAACCCAGCGCCATGCAGGCAGAAGCAATCCCAACACCTGCGATCCCAAAGTTTAGGGTACAATCCCTTACAGATCCGTTAAACCACGGGGTACCGCCCGCACGTCCTTTCAAACGGGCTCCGGTTGCCGTAATTAAGAGGGACAGTTCTTCCGCCATGGCGGCCACAACCCAAAGGTTCATCGGGCCATACCGCTTTTCAGAATTTCCATAATACCTTGGATCTCCCGCTTCACGTCCATGGATGGGCTATGGACTTCTTTGCTCCGCCGGCTTCGAAACTGCTCGTGGTGGGCGTGAACAAAACGGTCCACAACGGCTTCTACCAAAAACGCCAAAATGCCGGGGTCCAGATCGGACCTCAATTCGCCTCTTTCAATGCCCTTTTGAATAAGCGAACCGATAAACTCCAGGGATTCCCGGTGGACTTCTTCCACAATCTCCCTTTTATAGGGCGAATCCCCCGTGAATACAATACGGTAATATATGGCTGCCAGACCGGGATGGACCTCAATGAAATCAAGACCCGCCAACATCACCTTCTGTAAACGCGTGAAAAACTCCTCCCCTTCACTTTCATCGCGCACCTCTTTAAGGTAGTCTTTCACACGGCCCAAGGCCATTTTGTACACAAAAGCAAACAGACCCGCCTTGCTCTTGAAATATTTGAAAAGGGCGCCTTTAGAAATACCGGCGGATTTAACCACCACGTTCATGCTGGCGTTGTTATAATTCTTGTCCGCAAATTCGTTGATGGCGGCACAAAGAACTCTTTCCCGCTTTCCTTCATCCAGTTGCAGGAACATCTTTGTGGCAGTGGTTTTGGCTAAGATCTTCAAGGATTACTCTCCACTTTTTCAATTTCCAAGTGAAAACAAATTCTAAACCTGGATATGGATATCACAATCCCCTTTCTTCATCAAGGATTCACAAAGCATTGCGGGTTAATGCAGATGGCGCGGGGAGATGTTTTAGGGGGTATGTCATCGAGAATAATGGCATTGATTAAAGGGCTGATTTATGGTAGTAAGAGGCGCATTGATCAATGTAAATGACACTCACAAATGCCCACAATGGCAGGCAAACCGGAGGTCCTGAACTTGACTTGACAGGAGGTTGCAAATGGCAAATAAAGATCAGCAGGAATGGTACAAGAAGTTTTATGAAGGCACATTTCTGGTTAAAGGTTGGAAATCCCGCATGAATGATGTCCTAAAGGGCCTTTCACCTGAAGACAAGGGGGAAATGGGCGGCCTGCTGGAAACCCTTGGTAAAAAGATCGGAATGGAGTGGGCCAAACCGAATGATGTTCGAAAAATCGACACGGCCCAGCTTCAACAATGGGGCAAAGACCTTCAAAACGCCAGCCAAAAAGGGTCCGAAACTCTTTCCAGTCGGATTCGTCAACTTAATGAAGAGGTGGACAAAAAACTTGCATGACGAAAACCCCTCCTTTTGTGACAGAGGTTTCGTTCCGACCCACGCTCTGATGTATCGCCAGGCTGTTGACAAAATGACGCCATGCGTTATATTCACGGATAACTTAACCCCATAACAGACATTTGGTTTATGAAAACCGCGAAAAATAGAAACAAACACCCGGAAAAGCAAATCAACAAAGCGGATGCCCTTCATAAGGATAAACCCTCCAAAAATTCTCAGCAAACCACTGAAATGATTATGTTGGCGCTGATGGGCATATTGAAGCCATGCAACGGCCGAAAACCTAACCTTCACAGGATGCGCAGACGTGCCATGAGACTGCTGAGGGAAGCCAGATCCCGAGGAATGCTGGAAGACCTGGTTCGACAGGTGGTTTTATCAACCGGCATTGAGTCTTTTTTGCCTCAACGCTATGAAAAATATCAACCGGTGGTGAGAGAAGGGATGGTCTTCATGATGTCGTCCATGCCGCTTTCACGATTGGCCCCTAAAATTGTTGATCAGCTGCTGCTCCCAGAAAGCGCGTCTTTTGGCAAACGTCTTTTTACATTAATTAAAGACATGCCCACCCTCCAAAAGCTGGGGCAGATCATCTGTCGAAGCCCAGGACTTGAACCGGCCTTCAAAAAGGAACTCACCGATCTGGAAGACAACATTCAGACCCTGTCCTACTCCCAGATTCGTCCGTCCCTGTTTAGAGAAATTGAAAAACATCCGCCTGACAACAGGATCATACCTGAAAAGCGCATTTTGGCTGAAGCCTCTGTCTGTGCGGTCGTGCCGGCAAAGGTTACATCAACAGAGGAAAAAAGGACATCCCGGGCGGTGTTAAAGATCGTTAAACCCAGAGTCAAAAAGGACATGGCAGCAGACCTGGCTCTTCTGGACCAACTGATGGCCTTCCTGGACCGCAATAAAGCGAATTGGGAACTGGGGGATTTCAATTTCAGCGCAACCCTGTCCCAAGTGAGCAGAATCCTGGCCAATGAGATAAATTTGGAGTCCGAGCAAAAGAATATCGATCGTGCGGGACATCATTTCAGATACAACAAAATGGTGGTTGTCCCCGAAAGGCTTAAGGTTTCCACTCCAGGTATGACCGTCATGACCCGGGTAGAAGGTGAAAAAATTACCAACGTGGCGCATCTCACGAAAAAGCAGCGTCGAAAACTGGCCGGTGCTCTGGCGAAAACATGCATCCTCCGCCCCATTCAGGACATTCGCGAGGGGGGGCTTTTCCATGGGGATCCGCACGCAGGAAACGTGGCCTATACCTTTGATAAAGGACGTCCCAAAATCATACTTTATGACTGGGGAATGCTGGGGCATTTGAACAAGCTTGAACGATTCGCTATGATCCTGCTCACCCTGGGGCTTATGACGGGCAGTGAAACCATGGTTTTCTACACGGCCGACATTATCACAAAGGGGCAGCTTTCGTCAGACCCTTCCGTGCGAAAGGCCATAAAGCGTATCATTGGGGAAGGCATTGCCATGCAGGGCCATGGGACCAGTGGAATTCTCTCTTCCATAGAATACCTGTTTGAAAAGTTTACCCACGAGGGTGTGGTCTTTTCATCCGACCTGATGATGTATGAAAAGGCAATGGTCACCCTGAGAGGCGTTCTTTCGGATGTGGACCCCACCTTCAATCGGGATGCATACATGACCTGGGCCGCCATCACATCCTTGATGGACGATGCGATTCGCTTCCGCCTTCTAAAGCTGTTCATGAAGGAAGCCTGGTCCCTCTACCGCCACAGCCTGGTGGTTTTCCTGGATATGCAAAAGGTACTTTTCTGGTTCTTGAAGGACCTTGCACGGGTCTCCCTGAAAATGCCAGCGGTATTTGCCAACACACCGGCACCGGTTTACAGTGCCCTCAATGGCAACTATCGGCCTTTTTCCCGTTCATAACACTCCCTCTATATACGATAACACCCTTTTGAAGGTCGGCCCGTGATACAGCACTGCCGTGTGTCCCAAGGGAACGGTCTGCTCCTGCTTCCATCCGGCAGGGGGGATCAAGGATTCCGATGGCAGTACCATATTGTCAACCGGTGAGTAAAAGGCCACGCAAGGCAGTTGTGTCAGAAAGGACGATCTTTTCCGAGTTCCCTGAGCAGGGCGCCTTTGTAATGCAGACTCCTTGCCAGAGCACCAAAACCCAGCACCACCATTTTACTTCCCATGAAAGGGGTTCCCAGGGTGATCACCCGCCGAATTACCGAAGCGTGATCTCCATCCCGCCTGCTCGCGTAGGTCTTTGCCAGAAGACCGCCAAGGCTGTGGCCCACCAGGACCATATCCTGACCGGAACACTCCTTTTCAATGCGGTTTATCCAGGCTTCAAATTTTTCGTAAACACCCTCAAAGGTGGTTTTCCAGCTACTGAAAGAAAAGACGTAGATTCGAGTGTATCCTTTTTGTTTCAGTCGCCAGCGATAATAAGCCCATGCGCTGGCATTGTGATAAATTCCGTGAATCAAGACCACAGTTGGAGTGCCTTTTTTAGTGTCAGGAATTGGCGCCCATAACTTTTTCATAAAACCGAGTGGAAAAAGACATAACACCACAACATTGCTCAAGATGCTGGAGAAAATACCTCTCAACAACCACAAAAAGATATTGCCATCCGAATCGTGATCCAGGGTCATGCCATAGGAAGAATTGGCCGCCTCATACCAGAAAATCAAGTATGAAAACAACGGCAACAGGAAAAAAACAATGATTAGTACAAAAAAAATCAAACCGGACATCGGAGTCTCCCAAACAAATTAAGCATTATATATTCAATATATTACATCCACCCACAAAATAAAATCCAAGCGGTTGCCAAACCTTTTAAGAAAAAAAATTCACAAAGAACTTGACAAAATGACGCAACGCGTTATAATTCAGGCCAACAACACGGCGAAAGAAACCGACGACCAACACCCTATTAAAAATATTTCCAGGAGGAATTTAAAAGTGGCAACTAAAAAAGAGAGTAGCAAAGCAAAAGCTAAAAAAACAGAAAAAAAGGCTGAGTCCCGTTTCTACGCAGTCCGTTCGCTGAACAAAACAAAAGAGAACTGGATTTCAACTGTCAAGGACTACAACGAAAAGTACATCACAAAACCATTTGAGACCAGCAAAGACTTTGTTGTGGATATGAAAAACAACCCTCAAAAAACCTTTGGCGAAATATTTGATAACGGTAAAGGTTTTGTAGAAGACATCAAGAAAGATCCGAAAAAGATGTGGCGTGAGATGTTGGACAGCAGCAAAGATCTGGCAGACAACTACCGGGAAGATTTCCTCAAAATAGTGGACAATTTTATGGACGGCGGGAAAGATTTTTATGCCGGTCTGGAAAAAGACGCCAAAAAGATGGCGGATGATCTTCTTGACAAGGGTAAAAAGATGACCGACCAGATCCCCGGCAAAGACACCGTTGAAAAGGGAATATCCAGGGGTCTTGAGTCGATTCCGGATCGTTTGAACCTGCCCAGCAAAAAGGATATGGAAAAACTTTCTAAAACCGTACGCACCCTGAATACGAAACTGAACACCCTTAGCAAGCAATGCGCTGCCTGATATGCCTCCCGCCCTTCAGGCCGGCCTTTCAATGGGTCGGCCTGGGAACGGGAAGTCTTTCACCTCGGAAAAACCTAGAACTCTCAATTAACCCCGGAGGCAGACATGCACAACATAAAGCGGTATGCAAATCGTAAATTGTACGATACCAAAATCAAGAAATACATCACCCTGGACAAAATTGCCAAATTGCTTAAGGCGGGCGAAGAGGTTTCGGTTCTGGACAACAAAACCGGAGAAGACATCACCGCGGCCACCGTTTCCCAGATCCTTGCAAGGGCCAAACAAGGACAGGCCGATAATGGCGCCAGCAATGTCATGATCCAGCTCCTTAGAAAAGGCCCGGGAACCCTGGTGGATTATGGGAAAAGATATCTCTCATTGTGGGATCGGGCCCTCACCATGGCCGATGAAGAAATCGACAGGCTGGTAGAAAGACTCGTTAAAGAAAAAGAGATCACCCCATCAGAGGGCAACAGACTCAAAAAAGACATGTTGAGCCGGGCAGAGGACCTTAAGAAATGGATTTCGGAAAAAACTGATCAACGGATCGGCGAAGCCCTTGACCTCATGAACCTGGCCAGCAGGGAACAGGTCTCTCAGCTCACTGAAAAAATAGATACATTGACCCGAAAAGTGGATAGCCTTGAAAAGAAACTGGCCAGAAAAGCCAGGGAAGAGGCTGCCAGAAAAGAGGCGGAAACGATGAAAAGGAAAGCTGATCGCCTGGCCAAAGAATCCCAGGCAAAAGTGATTCCTCTTTCCAAAGACGACCTCAAACCGGTCAACCTTTCTGAAACCCAGGGAACAAAAATGTTGGAGACGTCGCAAGCACCCGATCTTTCCGCCTGAGAAAACAGGTTCACTGGTTTCAGGGCAAGAGCACCATTGTCAACACCATGGGAACGGCGACGAGCTTAGATTTCCTTAAGCTCGGCGCCATTCCCGGGTCTTATCACGGGGGTTTTTAACCCCTCCCCTCTTCAACAGGCCAAACCAGAGGTTTAAATCGAACTCTAAAAAGACCGGGGGAAATATCTCCCCCTTGAACCTTTCATCATCAAAAAAGACCCGCTGAGATACTGGCCATATGCTTTTTATTTGGACGGTCCCCATATATCGGAGAACTCCGTCCCCGTCACAATATCCGGCTGAGAAAGCAATTCAAGTTGGTTTTCACCTTGCTGAATTTCAAGCCTGCGGTAATGTTCAAGCTCGGTCTCATTACCCACATAGAGGCAGGTGCAATAGGTGGCGTCTGCATATAGAACATGTTTGCTGCCATCGCGTTCGTGACGAATAAACTTATGCTGCGGCAGAGACTTCAAATGGGCCAGTTTTTCCGGTGTGTTCGCCGCCATTTTGGTGAATCCGGCCCGTGTGAGAAGCCCTTCCACATCGGTCACACTGTTTTTGTTGAGTGCCGCACAACCCGACAGGANCCATCCCAGCGCAATCAGCAAAATCAGAACCATCCATCCTCTTCCTTGACGTTCCATAACTTTTTTCCTCCTTTTGCTTTACGACCCGTAGAAAGTATAACCCAGCTTTTTCCAGTCCCCTTCTGTTCTGACAACCTTTCCTCCCTTGAAATAGACCCAGAATACCGGTATCCTGACGATGGCCCCCATATCCCGGTCCCTGTTGATGCCATAGGTCCACTTTTCTTCTTCCCCTTCCTGGTTTATGGAATCGGGATTTCCCAAGCCTGCGATGACCATTGGTTTGGTCATCCCTACAACGGCTTTCCGGGCCGTCACCATTTGAACCGTTGCCTCGTCCCATCCGGGATACTGACTTCGGATTTTGTCTGCTCGACGATCCTTCAGCCCGCAACCAGCGACCACGAAGTTTAGCAACAACAAAATCACTGCAAATTTCATCATTTTCATTATCAGCCTCCCTTCACTTTGATTTCCTCTTAGACCCTGTTTGAAAATGACATTAAGTTGAAATTCGCTCGGAATCAAGAACAAACGGAATGGTGAAGCCATTTAATAACAAAAAGGCCCAAATTATCGTGAGCCATGACAGTTTTGGTTCTCAATGCCCTAATGTGAATCAAAAACAATTTGACTTTTCAATGGGCCTGTTTCATTTTAAGAACCTTTCTGATTGTAGACTAAGAGAAAGCTATAGATTCTGATGCTACTCTTTTAACAAGGGAACCTAATGGATTTGACTCAGACTCATTATGAAATCGACAATGGCGTAATGATCGTAACCCTCCATCGGCCCGAGCGGCTGAATGCCTTCACACCCGTGATGCGCGAGGAGCTGATCGCTCTTTTCACTGAAGCAGACCTTAACGATACCGTTCGCGTGGTGGTGGTAACCGGCGCCGGCAAGGCTTTTTGTGCGGGGGCAGACCTTTCCGGAGGCGGTTCCACCTTTGACCGATCCGAGAATACGACCCAGAGCAATCATCGCGATGGCGGAGGACAGGTGTCGTTGGCCATATACAAGTGCCGTAAGCCCGTTATCGCTGCCATCAATGGACACGCCGTCGGCATCGGCATTACGATGACACTCCCCATGGACATGCGCATTGTGGACGAGGACGCCGAGATCGGCTTTGTCTTTGCAAAACGTGGTGTTGTCCTGGAAGCCTGTTCCTCCTGGTTTCTGCCCCGCATTGTTGGTATTTCCAAAGCCACCGAACTGGCCTATACGGGGCGCGTATTTCGAGCCGTTGAAGAAGCCACTTCCGGACTTTTCAATTATGTTGTACCGAAAGAAAATGTACTCCCAAAGGCCCTGGAAATTGCAAAGGAAATCGCATCCAATACCTCTGCGGTTTCCGTGGCACTCAACAAGGCTCTTCTGTGGCACGGGCTCGGGGAGAAAGATCCTCAATCAGCACACCTTGTGGATTCCCGGTGTTTCTACTGGGCGGGGAAACAGGACGATGCAAGGGAAGGGATCCAGAGCTTCCTGGAAAAACGGCCGCCCGCCTTCACCATGAGCCCTTCAGAGGATATGCCCGATTTTTACCCCTGGTGGAAAGAACCCAAGGTTTAGCAGTTTAGACGGTGAACACGAAATGGAACAGTCATTGATGAAGACGTTGCAACTCAGCAATGGTTTGGAAATGGATTTTTATGACATTTCCCGCAAACTGGCAGGGGACCGATGGTACGTCGGGGTGATTGTGCGGATTGATATTCCACTAACCGATTTGCTATTAAAAAATGAGCCGCTTTCAGGTCACAGTATTGAGGAAATCAGAAAGGCACTTGGGGGATCTATCCGCTTCCAACAGAAAAGAGACCGCCATTATATCGACGAGCGGGAAAAAGATGCGTTGCTGCAGGAGTTAATGAATTCTTTCATCAAGAGTACGTTGAACTATTTTTCTCATCCTGATTTTCCCGGCAATTATGTTCTCAAAGAGCTTAAAGCATGTTTAAAACAACAGGCTTGGCGTCAACATGATCACCGCAGATAAGCATGGCCTGAGCCGAATGGTACGAAAACATCGAAAACTATGTTTAATGGCGCTATAGAGGATGACAACCACTTCATTGATGGCGTTAGGAAATTCGTAAGTTCAAAAAAAAGCACTCACGACATTTTGCCGCAAGTGCTTGTTTTTGCTGGTGGAGCTGAGGGGGATCGAACCCCTGACCTCATGACTGCCAGTCATGCGCTCTCCCATCTGAGCTACAGCCCCTTGAAACTGGCTCTTAATAACAGAAACTC
>JGI11705J14877_10000892_pt1 | contig 17924 bp, 15 predicted proteins | sample Etolaghawater15m_FD_14877 | JGI IMG/M metagenome (IMG submission 14877)
CCACCATTCCCGCCGACGGTGAAAGAGCACCAGTGCTCGAAACTCTCAGGCCAATGACAGAGGGGGAGTCAGGGAAACTGTCGTTTCCCTTCGACTCCGGGAGCCCGTATGACACGCGAAACACCACTTCACGCGGTGCATGAGCGCCTGGGCGCGAGCTTTACCAACTTCGCGGGCTATCAAATGCCGGTCCGCTACTCCTCAGACTTAGCGGAGCACCACGCTGTGCGCCAGGGTGCCGGCCTCTTTGATCTGTCTCACATGGCAGAGATCGAGTGTGAGGGTCAAGGAGTTGAGGCGTTTTTGGACTACGCCCTCTCCAACTCCCTCTCCGCATTGGTGGACGGGCAAGCGAAGTACTCGCTCCTTTTGGCCGAGGACGGTGGGGTTATCGATGACCTCATTGTTTATCGACTGGGTGAGCACAAGTATCTGATTGTGGCCAATGCCTCCAACCGCGATGCCGCGGTGGAGGCATTGCAGGCTCGGTCCGCCGGTTTTGATGTCCAGGTGTCAGACACCAGCGATGACTGGGCCCTGATTGCCCTCCAAGGTCCCCTGGCTGCCGGCATCCTGGAGTCTGCTCCGATCACATTCGAAACTCCTCTGTCGGAGCTTCGCTACTACCGCATTATGGGTGGACGCTTTGGTGACCACGATGTTCTGATTGCCCGCACCGGCTATACCGGGGAAGATGGCATGGAAATCTTCATTCACTCCGGCCAGGCAGAGTCCCTGTGGAATGCACTCATGGAGGCTGGTGGCGATCGGCTCACACTCTGTGGTTTGGCCTGCAGGGACACGCTCCGCCTTGAGGCAGGGATGCCTCTCTATGGCCATGAGCTCTCCCGGGATGTCACGCCGGCGCAGGCCGGGCTCGCTGGCGTCGTGGTGAACGCGAAGGAATCTTTTGTCGGCAAAGACACAGCTCTGGGTGAAAAGTCCTCTCGAGTATTGGTGGGGCTGAGTGCTGAGGGCAAGCGTGCCCCGCGCGCGGAGTATCCGGTCCTCGATCACGAGGGCACCGTGATCGGAGAGATCACGTCGGGTGCTCTGTCCCCCACACTGGGCTTCCCCATCGCGATGGCGTTTGTCGAGGCAGCCCACCGCGAGGTGGGACAGGAACTTGTTGTCGACGTCAGGGGCGCTAGCCTCCCCGTAACGGTGACATCGTTGCCGTTTTACTCCAGAAAGAAGGTCACCTCGTGAGCCACGTCCCAGATTCTCTGCACTACACCTCAGACCATGAATGGGTCCAAGTGGCAGGCGATGTCGCCACCATCGGTATCACCCAGTACGCCGCGGACGCCTTGGGTGATGTGGTCTTCGTTGCTCTTCCCAAGGTCGGTGACAGCGTTCAACAGGGCGCGATTGTCGGCGAGGTGGAGTCCACCAAGTCTGTTGGCGAAATCTTTGCTCCCGTCGCCGGTGAGGTCGTCGAGGCCAACAGCGCTGTTGTTGACGCCCCCGACACCGTCAACTCGGACCCCTACGGCGATGGCTGGCTGATCAAGGTCCGCTTTGCTGAACTCCCGGAGCTTTTGGACGCTACCGCCTACACCGCACTGATTGGAGAGTAAGTCGATGGCTACCGCTTTTTCTGCTCGTCACATTGGGACAGATTCAGACCAACAGGCTCTGATGCTCAACCGCATCGGGTATTCGACCCTGGATGACTTGATGAACGCTGCGGTGCCCGGGCACTTGCGGATGGCAGAAATCGCGCGCTCGGTTATTCCCGCTGCAGCCTCGGAAGCAGAGACCTTGGCTGAATTGCGGGCCCTTGCCGATGCCAACACGGTGCGGAGGTCCCTTCTGGGCCAGGGCTACTACGGCACCTACACACCCTCGGTGATCAAGCGCACCATTTTGGAAAACCCGAGCTGGTACACCGCCTACACCCCCTACCAACCAGAAATCTCGCAGGGCCGCCTGGAGGCACTGTTGAACTTCCAGACCATGGTCGCGGACCTCACCGGGCTTCACACGGCCAATGCCTCCATGCTCGATGAGGGCACCGCGGTGGCCGAAGCGATGCTTCTCGCGAGGCGCGCCTCCGGGCAGGCGTCGAATGTGTTCCTGGTGGACGCTGACGCGTTTGGACAAACCCTCGCTGTCTTGGCGGGTCGCGCAGAGCCCCTCGGTATTGAGATTGTGACGACAGATTTCCAGGGCGACCTTCCCGAACACTTTGGAGCGTTTATTCAATACCCGGGTGCCTCTGGTCGCATCTGGGACCCGAGCTCCGCGATTGAGGCGACCAAAGCTCAGGGGGGACTCGCCATTGTGGCGGCGGACCTTCTGGCGATGACCCTGCTTCGCTCTCCCGGTGAGATGGGTGCTGACATCGCCGCGGGAACCACTCAGCGCTTTGGTATTCCCCTGGGTTTTGGCGGTCCTCACGCTGGATACCTGGCCGTCAAGGAGGGCCTGGAGCGCCAGCTCCCGGGCCGCCTGATTGGTGTCTCTAAGGACGCTGAGGGAAATCCCGCCTACCGCTTGACCCTCCAAACCCGAGAACAACACATTCGTCGCGACAAGGCGACCAGCAACATTTGCACCGCCCAGGTTCTCTTGGCCGTCATGGCGGGAATGTTTGCGGTGTATCACGGCCCCGAAGGCCTAAAGAGCATCGCTCGTGACGTGGCAGAGAAGACCGCGGGACTGAGAGATGCCCTGGTGGCTGCCGGTCACGAGGTTATGCACGAAAACTTCTTTGACACCCTCTCGATTCGGACCCCCGGCCGCGCTGCGGCACTGAGAGCGAAGGCCCAAGAGCTGGGGGTTCTCATCACCCTGGTCGATCCCGACACGGTGTCGCTGTCCCTGGATGAAACCAGTGTGGGAGATCACACCGGCATTCTCAGTGGCTCCCTGGAGCAGACACTGGCGACACTGTTTGAGCTTCCCGACTACACCGGGGCGACCTCCGATGCGGCACTGCCCTCGAATCAGGTGCGCACCAGTGAGTTCCTCGCCCACCCCGTGTTCCACACGCACCGCTCAGAAACGTCCATGATGCGCTACATCAAGCGCCTCTCCGACAAGGACTACGCCCTGGATCGCGGCATGATTCCACTCGGCAGTTGCACGATGAAACTCAATGCCGCCACCGAGATGGAGGCGGTCAGTTGGCCCGAGTTCAACTCTTTGCACCCGTTTGCTCCCACGGAGGACACCCAGGGGTATTTGATCATGATGTCCCACCTGGAGACGTGGCTTTCTGAGTTGACCGGGTATGACTCGATTTCTCTGCAGCCAAACGCCGGCAGCCAGGGTGAATACGCCGGGCTTCTGGCTATTCGGGGCTATCACCTCTCCAGGGGTGATGCTCACCGCACCATCTGTTTGATCCCCTCCAGCGCACACGGCACCAATGCCGCGAGCGCTGTGTTGGCGGGAATGCAGGTTGTGGTGGTGGCGTGTAAAGACAATGGCGATGTCGACATCGACGATGTGATGGCCAAAATTGCCGAGCACGGGGACACCCTGGCGGCCCTGATGGTCACCTACCCCTCCACCCACGGTGTGTATGAACACGGCATCAAAGATGTGACCGATGCGGTGCACCAGGCTGGAGGCCAGGTCTACATCGATGGCGCCAACTTGAACGCCTTGGTCGGGTTTGCCCGCTACGGCGACATCGGGGGAGACGTCTCCCACCTGAATCTCCACAAAACCTTCTGTATTCCCCACGGTGGTGGGGGACCAGGCGTGGGTCCCGTTGGCGCGAAAGCCCACCTGGCACCCTTCCTCCCTGGACACCCGCTCGCCCAGATGACCCAGCACCCACCCTTTGACCAGGAAACTGGTGAACCGGGGTCCGTGATTCACGGCGGCGTCCCCGTATCGGCTGCCCCCTATGGCAGCCCCAGCATTTTGCCGATTCCGTGGGCCTACATTCGGATGATGGGTCCCGACGGGTTGGCGAAAGCCACCGCGTCCGCGGTGCTGGCCGCCAACTATGTGGCGGCACGACTGCGGGATTACTACCCCGTGCTCTACACGGGCGAGAACGGTTTGGTCGCCCACGAGGCAGTGCTCGACATTCGACCCCTGACTCAGGCGACAGGAATCACCGTCGATGATGTGGCCAAGCGCCTCGTGGACTACGGTTTCCACGCCCCCACGATGTCGTTCCCGGTGGCGGGAACGCTGATGATCGAGCCCACTGAGAGCGAAGACCTTGGCGAAATCGATCGGTTTATCGACGCGATGATTAGCATCCGCCGAGAAGCCGACGAGGTCGCAGCAGGGGTGTGGCCCGCGGAGGACAACCCGTTGGTGAACGCCCCTCACACGGCAGCTCACGTGAGTGGAACCGACTGGTCACACCCCTATTCCCGGGAGATCGCGGCCTATCCGGCTCAGCACGCCACCGCGGTGGACGCGGGAGTCGCCTTGGCGGCGTTCCCCGGTGTGGCGACCAAGTTCTGGCCACCGGTGAGACGCATTGACCAGGCGTTTGGGGATCGCAACCTGGTGTGTGCGTGCCCACCGATCGAGGCGTTTGCCTAAAGCTTCAGAAGCTCGCGCTTGAGAGTGTCGGCGCTTTGGAAGGTTACTCCGACCAGAGCAACGTGCTTCCAGGCGAGGCGACCATCGGTGTCAATGATGAAAATGCTGCGACGAACACCGAGACCCAAAAGACCGACGCCGTAGGCATTGACGACGTCACCCTTTTCATCAGCTAGAAGGGGAAAACCGAGGTGCTTGCTTAGAGCAAACTTTTCGTGAGTGCCGGTGGCCTGTCGAGAGATGCCCCAGATGTCGGCCCCTAGGTTCCGAAACACGTCCATTTCGTCCTGGTAGCTACACAGCTGCGCCGTGCACCCAGGGGAGTTATCCGCCGGGTAGAAGGCGAGAACAACGGGGCGACCGCGTCGGCCCGAGAGCGTGAAGTGTGACTTGACCGGCTCACCCTCGACCAGGGTGATTCCGGGGAGGGTGAAGTCAGGAGCTGGATGACCGATTTCGGGAGTTGCCACGAAAGGCCACGCTAGAGCACTATCCCGAGAATTTCCGGCATAAAGCTCACAGCGAGGGGATATCCGACGAAAGCGACGATATCGATCACGGTGTGACCGATAACCAATGGCGCTAAACGCCCCGTTTTTGCATAGATCCAGCCAAAGATGAGTCCCATCACGAAGTTTCCTACGAAAGCACCAAACCCCTGATAGAGGTGATAGCTCGCGCGGAGGAAAGACTGAATCAGAATGACCCCCCAGGTCGAGACACCGAGGTCCCGAAGCCTCGCAAAGAGATACCCCACCGCGATGACCTCTTCGAGGACTCCGGCGCGAAGCGCCAGGGCAATCAGCATGGGAATGGTCCACCAGTAAGTGGTGAGCGCGGTGGGCACCACGGTGACGGTGATATCGAGCTCTCGGCCGAGCAGATAGAGACCAAGGCCTGGAATACCAATCAGGGCGGCCAGACCCACCCCCGCAGCAAAATCCCTCCCGGGCTTGGTGTCATCCAAGCCCAGAGCCCCCAGGTGGGGTTTCTGGCTATTCCAGAGTAGGAACACCACCAGAGCAACCGGGACCAAGCTCGAGACAATACCGAGGGTTTGGTAAAGAAAATCAGCCCACTCCAGTTCGCTGGCCGAGCGATTCAGAGTTGCTGTTTGGGTCGAGAGACCCTGCTCCCGGGAAAGCCTGACCGCAATGTTTACCACCGAGTAGAGGGCGCTCATCCCAATGCTGAGCCCCAAGACAATGATGACCTCGGTGACGAGCCTCGCTTTGGACATGCTTAGCGCGTGGGCAGTGCCGGATCACACGACGGTGTTCCACCGGGAAGAACGTGCCGGAACCTGGAGACAAAGGCATAAACCCCGGCACCAGCCCAGGAAATGGGCCAGGTGGCGAGCAACCACCCCAGGAAGCGAAGACCGAATCGTGGCTGAGCGCGCAGCAACGCACTCGCTGCCAAGTGACCCGCGTATTGGTGGGACGGCGTGATGTACCAGGCGAACTTTTCGACATCCTCCGAGGTGAGTGCATAGGTGTCCAGAGCGATGCTCTGCGACGTCCTTGCCTCAGGAAACACCGGGAGCCACCGGCGCAAACGATTCACCCAGAGCGTGCAAAACGCACAGTCACCGTCATAAACGAGTACGTGCGTGGCAAGAGCGCTGTGGCGAGGCATACCCCCATGCTAAAGCCCCAGGCTTAGAGCCCGGTAAGATAGTTGAGCAGGGCTTGGGTTGATAGTTTCTGCGCCACCAAGCCCCTTAAGGACACTCTCATGGCTCATGCCACTCGCGATGATGTGCGAAACGTCGCCATCGTTGCTCACGTAGACCACGGCAAAACTACCCTGGTCGATGCGATGCTCACCCAGACGGGTGCTTTTTCTGCCCACGCCGCCGCTGCCGATCGCGCCATGGACTCGGGCGACCTGGAAAAAGAAAAAGGCATCACGATTCTTGCCAAGAACACCGCCGTGACCTACGCCGGCCCGCATTCCGGGGGGAAAGAAATCACCATCAACGTGATCGACACCCCCGGTCACGCCGACTTCGGCGGTGAAGTCGAGCGCGGCCTCAGCATGGTCGATGGTGTGGTGCTCCTGGTGGATGCGTCAGAGGGACCACTGCCTCAAACCCGCTTTGTGTTGCGAAAGGCGCTTGCCGCCAAGTTGCCCGTGATTTTGGTGGTCAACAAGACAGATCGTCCCGACTCCCGCGTTGATGCTGTCGTGCACGAAACCCAGGATCTTCTCCTGGGGCTTGCCTCGGACCTCGCCGACGAGGTCCCCGACGTGGATGTGGATTCACTACTGGATTTGCCCATCATTTATGCCTCGGGTCGTGAAGGCGCCGCCTCCACGAATCGTCCCTCCGATGGTTCACTGCCCGACAACGGTGATTTGGAGCCACTATTTGGCGCCATCGTGACCCACATCCCCGCACCCAGCTATGACGATGAGCACCCGCTCCAAGCCCACGTCACCAACCTGGATGCTTCGCCGTTCCTGGGACGCATTGCTCTACTCCGGGTGTTCCAGGGTTCCATCACCAAGGGGCAGACGGTGGCGTGGGTGAAGCACGACGGGTCCATCCAAAACGTCCGCATCACGGAGCTGCTAAAAACCCGCGCCCTCGAACGCTACCCCGCTGAGAGCGCCATGGCCGGTGACATTGTCGCCGTCGCGGGAATCGAAGAAATCACCATCGGCGAAACGATCGCCGATGCCGATGATGTCAGGCCACTGCCGGCCATCACGGTGGACGAGCCCGCCATCTCGATGACCATCGGGACCAACACCTCACCACTCGCGGGAACCGTGAAAGGCCACAAGCTCACGGCCCGCATGGTGAAGGACCGTTTGGATCGCGAACTGATCGGAAATGTGTCGGTCAACGTGGTCGACGTGGGACGCCCCGATGCGTGGGAGGTCCAGGGCCGAGGAGAACTCGCGCTGGCCATCCTGGTGGAGAACATGCGCCGCGAAGGATTTGAGCTCAACGTCGGGAAACCCCAGGTGGTCACCAAGAAGGTCGATGGTGCGACGCACGAACCCCTCGAAGCGCTGACCGTTGATGCCCCCGAAGAGTTTGTGGGAGCCATCACCCAACTTCTTGCCGCCCGCAAAGGCCGCATGGACAACATGTCCAATCATGGAACCGGGTGGGTTCGAATGGAATTCACCGTCCCTTCGAGAGGACTGATTGGGTTTCGCACCGAGTTTTTGACCATGACCCGTGGTCAGGGCATCGCCAACGCGATCTCTGCAGGGTTTGGTCCCTGGGCTGGGGCCATCGTCACACGAAACTCTGGCTCGATTGTTGCGGACCGCCAAGGTGTTGTGACCTCCAACGCCATGATGGCGCTGCAGGAGCGGATGAGTTTTTTTGTGAAGCCCGGTGACGCCGTCTATGAGGGCATGGTGGTGGGAGAAAACTCTCGCGCCGATGACATGGATGTGAACATCACCAAGGAGAAGAAGCTCAATAACATTCGCTCCTCCACTGCTGAGGAACTGGAGCGTCTGACCCCACCACGTCAGCTGTCTCTCGAGGAGTGCCTCGAATTTGCCCGGGAAGATGAGTGCGTGGAGGTCACCCCGGAGATTGTTCGGATTCGCAAAGTGGAGCTCGACCAGACACTCCGCGCGCGGACTGCCTCACGCCTCAAGCGTCAAAACGACTAGATACGCTGGGAGACATGAAGGTCGCCAGATTTAGCCTGGAGGGCGGGGAACCGCTCTACGGCATTGTCGACGACGACGACCTTGTTGTTCTTTCGGGGGACCCGCTCTATCACGGGATCAACCCCACCGACCAGCGCGTTCCGCTGGCCAAGGCCCACTTACTGGCCCCCGTCATACCGCGCTCCAAAGTGGTGTGTGTGGGGATGAACTACGCCGAGCACAAAACTGACATGGCCCACGAGGGACCCGATAACCCGCTGATTTTCCTGAAACCCAACACCGCGGTCATTGGGCCCGGCGACCCCATCATCATTCCTCCCGTGGAGGGCCGCATCGTCCACGAGGGCGAGCTCGCCATCGTCATCGGCGCAGTGGCCAAAAGGGTTAACGCGAAAGACTGGAGAGATGTCGTCTTTGGTTTCACCATTGCCAATGACGTATCTGCTCGGGATGTCATGTTCGCTGATGGGCAATGGGCGAGAGCCAAGGGTTATGACACGTTCTGTCCACTGGGGCCCTTCATCGACACGGAGATTGACCCCTCCAACTTGATGATTGAGACCTTCGTCGATGGTGAACTGCGTCGCAAGGGCAGCACCAGTGACCTCATCTATGGGATTCCCGAAATCATCGAGTTCGCCTCGGATGTGTGGACGCTGCTCCCGGGCGACGTGATCTGCACCGGAACACCCTCTGGAATAGGGGGATTTGTGGATGGGCAAACCATCGACATCACGATCGAAGGTTTGGGAACGCTCTCGAACCCCGCAAAGAATCGCGATGACCGCGACTACTGAGCACGACCTCGAATCCCTGCAGCGCCGGGTCCGAAGAATCCTGATTCTCGGCCAGGTGATGTCGGGTATCGGCATGGGCGCGACCTTGTCGATGGGCGCCATTCTCGCGAGCAGGCTTTCCGGTTCTGAGGCTTGGTCGGGGATGGCAGCGACCATGTCTACCCTGGGAGCTGCGCTTGCCGCCGTGCCACTCGCGCGTCTTGCCAGTCGGTCAGGGCGACGGATTTCCCTGTTCACCGGCGCACTCCTCGCATCCTCCGGTGCAGTCATCACCATCGTGTCCACGATGGTGGCGTTCTTTCCCCTGCTGCTGGTGGGCCTTGCCCTCATTGGTGTGGGGATGGCGGTGAACCTGCAGTCCCGGTTTGCGGCGACCGACATCGCCAACGACACAACTCGCTCGAGAGACCTTTCTTTGGTGGTCTGGGCGACCACCGTGGGAGCTGTGTCGGGGCCCAACCTGGTAACCCCGGGTGAGCAACTCGGGGGATTCCTGGGGCTTCCAGAACTTTCTGGTCCCTTTGTCTTCACCCTGGCTGCCCAAGCTCTCGCAGCCATTGTCTACTTTGTCGGCCTTCGACCCGACCCCCTACTTCTTGCACAGCAACTGGCTCGGGACCCCAGTAGTGCTGGCGCCCAGAGCCTGGGTCCTCGGTTCGACAACGTGGTGGTGGCACGGACGGCTATCATCTCCATTGCTTTGAGCCACGCGACCATGGTCGCGGTGATGGCGATGACCCCCGTCCACCTGGTGAACCACGGGGCATCACTGGCTATCGTCGGGTTCACAATTTCTCTGCATATTGCGGGAATGTATGCACTGGCTCCGGTCTTTGGAATCCTGTCCGATCGCATCGGTCGCATCCCCACCATCCTGGTGGGGCAGGTGATTTTGTTGGCCAGCCTGCTGGTCACGGGCTTTGGGTCGGAGAACGAGACAGCCGTGGTGATTGGTCTGGTGTTGCTGGGGCTGGGCTGGAGTGCTGCCACTGTCGCCGGCTCCACATTGCTCTCGGAATCCACCATCATCGAGAAGCGAGCGGCCCGCCAGGGAGTCTCTGACCTCGTCATGAGTGGCTCGGGAGCTGCTGGGGGAGCCCTCGCCGGAGTCGTGCTGGCCTTCCTGGGATATAGCGGGTTGTCGTTTGTGGCGCTGGCGTTGGTGGCGGGAGTCGTGGTGCGTGTTGTTCTCACCCGCCAGAGCTCTGTGGAGAACACCGTCGGTGTGACCGAGCCCATCACCTATGACATTTAGTGCCGGCTAGTTCGGCTCCTAGACTGGTGGTCTCATGAGCCTTGACTTTTCGACTGCCACCGGCAGTGATGTCCGTGTCCGTTTTTGTCCCTCCCCCACCGGGACCCCGCACGTGGGATTGATTCGCACCGCCCTGTTCAACTGGGCATATGCGAAACACACCGGGGGAACCTTTATCTTTCGGGTGGAGGACACTGACGCTGAGCGCGATAGCGAAGAGAGCTATCAGCAGCTGGTCGAGGCGCTTCACTGGCTAGGACTGGAGTGGGATGAGGGCGTGGAGGTCGGTGGTCCTCACGAGCCCTACCGGCAATCGCAGCGCACCGAGATCTACCAGGACTTGATTGTCCGTCTGGTGGAGTCCGGACACCTCTATGAGAGCTATGTGACGCCCGAGGAGATGGCGACCCGAAACGAATCACTGGGGCGTGACCCCAAACAGGGTTATGACAACCACGAGCGCGAGCTCACCGACGCCCAAAAGAAGGCCTACCGGGACGAGGGGCGCGAGCCTGCGCTGCGCTTGCGGGTGCCCGACCAGGACTTTAGCTTTGATGACCTGGTGCGAGGCGAGGTGTCCTTTCCCCAGGGCTCCACCACGGACTTCGTGATCGTGCGTGCGGGGGGAAAACCGCTCTACACGTTTGTGAACCCTGTCGATGATGCCCTGATGGGGGTGACTCACGTGTTGCGCGGGGAAGACCTGCTCTCCTCCACTCCACGGCAGATTGCTTTGTATTTGGCCCTGCAGGAGATCGGTGTTGCCAACCACATTCCTCGTTTTGGCCACCTGCCCTATGTGATGGGGGAGGGCAATAAGAAGCTCTCCAAGCGTGACCCCGAGTCGAACCTGTTCCTTCACCGTGACCGGGGATTCATCAAGGAGGGACTGCTCAACTACTTGGCACTGCTGGGGTGGTCGATCGCAGCGGATTGTGATGTGTTCACCATGGAAGAGATGGTGGAGGCCTTCGAGGTGACCAGCATTAATCCTAACCCTGCTCGCTTTGACGTGAAGAAAGCCGAGTCCCTGAACGGTGACCACATTCGACTGCTCACCCCCGAGGTGTTCCTCGAGCGCTGTGTCCCCTACCTCCAGGAGGCCTCGCTGGTGGCAAACCCCGTCACTGAGGGTGAAGCATCTACCCTCGCCGAGATTCTGCCCTTTGTGCAGGAGCGGGTCGGATTGCTCGGCGAAGTTCCCAGCATGATCGCCTTTCTGTTCACCGCTGATGACGCCCTGGTGATCGAGGATGATGCCAGGAAGACTCTCGGAGATCGCTCCGCCGAGGTTCTTGATGCAGCACTTCTGGCGTTGGAGGCGCTCGAGCCCTGGGACACTGCGTCCCTGGAGGACGTCTTGCGGGAGGCACTGGTTGAGCGCCTTGAAGTCTCACCCCGTCAAGCTTTTGGGCCTCTTCGAGTGGCGATTTCTGGTCGGCGGGTGAGCCCGCCGCTGTTTGAGTCGATGGAGGTATTGGGACGTAACTCCAGCCTCCAGCGCCTTCGGGCGCTTCGGCAATCGCTGTAGGCGTGCGCTAGAGTATCGAGGGTCCGGGCGGAGGAAACTGCGCCCCGGTGGGGTGTGGTGTAATTGGCAACACGGCTGATTCTGGTTCAGTTGTTCTTGGTTCGAGTCCAGGCACCCCAGCCATAGCAGGCCTCGCATGAGAGCGGGGCACGGGCCCGATCTTGCATTGTGATTGCTCTTGTGGGTTCCCTTGTGTGGAACTGGTTTTCGTAATACAATATTGCCATGTCTGGGAAAAACACTATCCGTGGCGAAGAGGTAACTGAGCGCCAGATTCAGGAGTGGGTTGCCGAGGCCGAAGCGGGTTTTGATGTCGAGGCACTCAAGAAAAGAGGACGCCCGGGAAGATCGCCTGAGCCGTCTCAAGTGGTTGCCCTTCGTCTCACCGCCGAGGAGCTTGCAGCCCTCGACATGCGTGCACAGCGCGAGGGAAAATCGAGGTCCGAAGTTATTCGCGACGCTCTCTCTGAATCGGCTGCGTGAAGATCCATCGGTCGGCCCTCAAACATGGGATCGAACCAGATGACAGCATTCAGGCAGCGACGTACCCCCTGTGGGTTGCAGATTTGGATGACATGTCGCCCCAGAGACAACTTCGGCTGGGTTTTGATATCGATGGACGACTCCTCGAAGTCGTCGTGCTCACCTTCGATAATGGAGGCCAACTTGTCATCCATTCCATGAAGGCTAGGGCGCACTTAGTGGCTCTCATCCCTCCTGAGTAAGCACGTCGATTGCCCGCTGGCCCCATAATGGGGTCTTATGTCATCGACGACAGCTCGCCACATTGTGGTAGCCATAAACCCTCGGGCCTCATTCGGTAAGAATGAGCACGCCGGGGCGGAGGTGGCTCGATTGCTGGCTGCTGCGGGTCACGATGTGGTCGCTCTGCGTGAGGATGACTACCCAGCTCTCGAGATCTCAGCCCGGGAAGCACTCGGGCCCGCATCGGTTCTCGTGGTGGTGGGCGGCGATGGCATGGTGCACCTGGGAGCCAACCTCGCGCGGGAGAAACAGGTGGCTCTAGGGATTATTCCCGCGGGTACTGGAAACGATCTCGCCCGGCACCTCGGGCTTCCCCTGGGGTCTATACCCGAAGCCACAGCTCACCTGATTCGAGCCCTCGAGAGCAATCCCCGCCAGATTGATGTGGGGGTTGCAACGTCACCGCAGGGAGCGGAGCACCCCTTTGCGTGCGTGTTTTCTGCCGGTTTTGATGCTCTGGTGAATGAGCGAGCCAACACGTTGCGCTTTATCCGAGGTCGACACCGCTACACGGTGGCGTTGCTGATCGAGTTGGCGAAGCTTCGCCCCATCACCTACACCCTCACCATCGACGGGGTGGAGGAGACCGCCTCCTATCTCTTGGTCGCAGTCGCGAACTCGCAAAGCTTTGGCGGCGGCATGAAGGTCACCCCGGATGCTTCTCTGGTGGATGGAATGCTGGATGTTTTCACACTCGACCCGCTCTCACGCCTCGCGTTCCTGCGGATATATCCCAGGGTGTTCCAAGGGCTCCACGTCAGTGATCCCCGGGTTCACATTCGTCAGGCACGCTCCGTTCGGGTGGAGAGTGACGGGATTGTCGCCTACGCCGACGGGGAGCGCCTGGAGGCTTTACCGCTCCAGGTTTCTATCGAACCAGGCCGCCTTGCGGTCTATGGCTAATCGTTTGCCTGGCGACCGGAGAGCGTGTCATACTGTCTTGTTGCGTGAACGGCCCCATCGTATAGCGGCCTAGTACGCCGCCCTCTCACGGCGGTAACGCGGGTTCGAATCCCGCTGGGGTCACGACAAACCACACGGCCATCATCGCTCCCCGATGATGGCCCCAGTAGTCTGATGCTTCGCCTGATGTGAAGGAGTTGACCCGCGTCGATGACGCTTCCACTCTGGTTTCAGGTGTCGTCGTTGGTGGTGCTCTCCGCCGTCCTTATCGCGGACCTGTTGTTGATTGTGTGGCGTCCCCACGTTCCCTCCAATCGAGAGTCTGGCTTGTGGGTCTCGTTTTACGTTGCCTTGGCTCTCGTCTTTGGTGGACTCATGTTCGTCGTCGGGGGTGAGCAAGCGGGTGCTGAGTTTCTTGCGGGCTGGGTCACCGAATACAGCCTCTCGATCGACAACCTCTTTGTCTTTGTCCTGATCATGGCTTCCTTCGCTGTTCCCTGGAAGTATCAGCAGGAGATTCTGATGATCGGAATTCTCTTGGCAATCCTGTTCCGCGGCATCTTTATCTTGCTGGGCGCTGCGTTGATTGCCAGCTTTAGCTGGATTTTCTATGTCTTTGGAGCATTTCTCTTGGTGATCGGTCTCCAACAGTTCTTCTCTGGTCGTGAAGATGACATCGAGCGCGAGAACGCTATGTTGCGCTTCCTTCAGAAGCGCTTGCAGATGACGGATAAATTCCACGGGCTCAAGTTCCGCATCACGGTGGAGGGTGTGCGGCTCTGGACACCCCTGGTGGTTGTCCTGGTTGCTATTGGAACGGCGGACGTGGTCTTCGCGGTGGACTCCATCCCGGCGATCTACGGAATTACCGAGAGCCCGTTCATTGTGTTCACCGCCAACGTGTTCGCCCTGATGGGGCTTCGCCAGCTGTATTTCCTGCTGGGTCACCTCATTGACAAGCTCGTGTATTTGCACTTTGGCATTGCCTTCATCCTCAGTTTTATTGGCGTGAAGCTCGTACTGCACGCCCTGCACGAGAACGATCTGCCCTTCATCAACGGGGGAGAACCTGTGGCGTGGGCTCCGGACATCGGAACGTGGGAATCACTGGGCGTCATTGTGGTGGCCATGGGTGTCGCGGTGGGCGCGAGCTGGTGGAAGCTCCGAAAGGGCCCTTTGGTGGGGGCTGACCCGGGCGTATAAAGCCCACGGGTGTTACTCTGGGAGGGTGTTGAGGCTCACCCTTCTTGGATGCCGCAGCGGTCGCTAATTAGGCCTGAACCGCTGCGGAGTTTTGCCTGTGGCCACCCAACACACGGTTTTTCTCAAGGAGAGCACACATCATGACCACCTCACAGCCCCGCACACTGGCAGAAAAAGTCTGGGCCGATCACCTTGTTGCGAAAGGCAAGGAGGGCGAGCCCGACCTGATTTACATCGATCTGCACCTTGTCCACGAAGTCACCAGCCCCCAAGCTTTTGATGGCCTTCGGGTTGCCGGTCGCCCGGTTCGCAGACCCGACCTCACCATCGCCACCGAAGACCACAACACTCCGACGATTGATATCGATAAGCCCATTGCGGAGCCCACCTCCCGGGTTCAAATCCAGACGTTGCGCAACAACGCGGAGGAATTCGGGATTCGTTTGCACTCCCTGGGAGATATTGAGCAGGGAATCGTGCACGTGGTGGGACCCCAGTTGGGCCTCACCCTGCCGGGAATCACCGTGGTGTGTGGCGACTCCCACACCTCCACGCATGGCGCCTTTGGCGCCATGGCGTTCGGTATTGGAACCAGCGAGGTCGAACACGTTCTCGCCACCCAAACCTTGCCGGTGAAGCCTTTCAAGACCATGGCCATCACGGTGGAGGGCGAGCTCAAGCCCGGTGTGACGGCTAAGGACATCATCTTGGCGGTGATTGCCAAGATTGGCACCGGCGGTGGACAAGGCTACGTTCTCGAATACCGCGGCTCCGCCATTCGCTCGCTCTCCATGGACGGGCGCATGACTATCTGCAACATGTCCATTGAGGCGGGAGCACGGGCCGGCATGGTGGCACCCGATGAGACCACCTTCGAGTATGTGAAAGGACGTCCCCACGCCCCACAGGGGGAGGACTGGAACACCGCGCTCGCCTACTGGAAGACGTTGCCCACCGATGAGGGGGCTGTCTTCGATGCCGAGGTGTTCCTCGATGCCAGCGAACTGGAACCTTTTGTGACCTGGGGAACCAACCCGGGTCAGGGAGTTCCACTCAATGACGCGGTCCCTGACCCCGAGAGCATTGCTGACCCGAATGAGAGAGCGGCAGCGCTTCGCGCCCTGGAATATATGGACCTGAAGCCGGGGACGCGGATGAAGGACATCACAGTCGACACCGTGTTTATGGGGTCGTGCACCAACTCGAGACTGGATGACCTCCGTGTTTTTGCCTCCATCATTAAAGGCCAGAAGAAAGCGGACCATGTCCGCTTGATGGTGGTGCCGGGCTCCGCCCGGGTCCGCCTCGAAGCCGAAGCCGAAGGCATTGACAAAATAGTCGAGGAGTTCGGTGGGGAGTGGCGCTTTGCGGGATGCTCCATGTGTTTGGGGATGAACCCCGACCAGCTCGCTCCCGGGGAGCGAGCTGCCTCGACGTCAAATCGAAACTTTGAGGGTCGCCAGGGTAAAGGGGCGAGAACCCACCTGGTCTCGCCCGTGGTGGCGGCAGCGACCGCAATCCGGGGAACACTCTCCAGCCCTGCAGATTTGATGCAGGAAGCGGGCGTCTAATGGATAAAGTCGCCCTGATTACCGGGATGGGTGTTCCACTTCGGCGCAGCAATGTCGACACCGACCAAATCATCCCCGCTAAGTTCCTCAAGCGCGTCACCAAAACCGGGTATGACGATGCGCTGTTTTCTGCCTGGCGGGATGACCCCGAGTTCGTTCTGAACCAGGAGCCCTACACCAGGGCTCAGGTGTTGGTTGCTGGCCCCGACTTTGGTACCGGGTCCTCCCGGGAGCACGCGGTGTGGGCGCTTCGGGATTATGGTTTCCAGGCAGTGATCTCCTCGCGTTTTGGAGATATTTTTCGCTCCAACTCGGGAAAGCAGGGTCTCGTCACCGCGGTGGTTCCCGAGTCTGTGGTGGAGGCCATCTGGGCCGAAATCGAGGCACACCCGGGCCTGGACGTTACCGTTGACTTAGAAGCCCGTGAGGTACGGTGTGGAGGCGTACATTCCGCTTTTGACATCGACGATTACACACGCTGGCGCTTGATGGAGGGACTTGATGACATTGCTCTCACTCTCCAACACGCGGACGCTATTGACGCTTTCGAAAAGGCACGAGATTCCTGGCGGCCGGCAACACTCCCCCCGAGGAGTCAGTAAATGAACCCGGCGGGAACCAAGGCTGCCAAGTCTGCGGTGACCCAGCCGGAAGCAGCGGACACCGTCATCTTCGAAGGGGGAAAACCCCTCGTCGGTGAGGTCTCAGTCCGCGGTGCAAAAAACCTGGTCACCAAAGCCATGGTCGCTGCGTTACTGGCCGACACCCCCAGCACCCTCAAGGGGGTGCCAGCGATCAGCGACGTCGCCGTCGTTCGGGGACTGCTCGAAGCCCACGCCGTCACCGTCTCGGAGGATGTTGATGGCGAACTGGTTCTGGACCCGCGCGGGGTGAAGAGTGCCCACTTTGCCGAGATTGACGCTCATGCCGGTTCCAGTCGCATCCCGATTTTGTTCTGCGGGCCACTCCTGCACCAGCTGGGAGAGGCTTTCATCCCGGACCTTGGGGGGTGTCGCATCGGGGATCGCCCCATCAACTTCCACCTCGACGCCCTGCGGGCTTTTGGGGCGGAGCTGGAGAAGAGCTACGAGGGTATCCGCCTGAAAGCCCCGCAGCGCTTGGTCGGGGCCAAAGTTGACCTGCCCTATCCGAGCGTGGGAGCAACCGAACAGGTCCTTCTCACTGCGGTGCGGGCCAAAGGAGTGACAGAGCTCACCAATGCCGCCATCGAGCCAGAAATTATGGACCTGATCGCCATCTTGCAAAAGACGGGAGCCATCATCGTCGTTGAGCCCAACCGCACCATCGTGATCGAGGGTGTTGAATCCCTCCAGGGGTATGACCACCGAGCAATCGCGGATCGCAATGAGGCCGCCAGTTGGGCGGCCGCAGCGCTTGCCACCCGGGGTGATATCTATGTTCGCGGAGCCAAACAGCAGGATTTGATGACGTTCTTGAACGTCTACCGGAAAGTCGGGGGACTGTTCGACATTGATGACGAGGGCATTCGCTTCCGGCACCCGGGTGGATCCATCAACCCCGTCGTCATCGAAACCGATGTGCACCCCGGGTTCATGACCGACTGGCAACAACCCATGGTTGTTGCCCTCACCCAGGCGGAGGGTCGCTCCATCGTCCACGAAACGGTGTATGAGAACCGCTTTGGCTTTACCGATGCACTGGTCCAGATGGGCGCCGACATCGAGGTGTACAAAGAAGGCATCGCGAGCATCACA
>JGI11705J14877_10000894_pt1 | contig 17857 bp, 14 predicted proteins | sample Etolaghawater15m_FD_14877 | JGI IMG/M metagenome (IMG submission 14877)
GTGTCAAAGGGATGAATTTCACAGTAGACGTTCTGCTCGCGGATTCTGCGTGCGATGAGCTGTGTCAGCTGTGAGCCAAAATCAAGAATCAGTATCCAGTCTCCGTGAAAATTTTGCATAGATTGAGATAGCTGTCTGATGTTCGTGGATCCTGGGATTTCCGTTACCCTGGGGTTGCTGTTACCGTGGGACCTCTGTTACCGTGGGACCTCTGTTACCCAGTGATCTCTGCGTATTCGTCTGCGGAAAGCAGATCCTCGAGTTGTGAAGCATCATCCATACGAATTTTGATCATCCAACCGTCGCCATAAGGGTCGCTGTTAACCAATTCCGGATCGTCTTCGAGAGCTTCGTTGCATCCGGTAATCTCCCCGTCGATAGGAGAGTAAAGCTCAGAAACGGTTTTTACGGCTTCGATTGTACCGAAAACTTCATCTTTTTGAAATGTGGATCCTTCTGGTTCCAGTTCCACAAATACGATGTCTCCAAGCTCTCCTTGTGCAAAGTCGGTGATTCCCACGGTGGCTGTGCCGTCTCCGTTATCACGAACCCATTCGTGTTCCCGGGTATATTTCAATTCTGCAGGTATGTTCATGATAGTCCTCGTAGTATGGTTGGATTGATATTGGCGGGTTCCGGACTACGTCTCTTCACGGGGTTTGAATTTGAACGATGTTTCCAGATAGTGTGTGTTGAACTCACCCTTCAGAAAGCCGGGGTCCTCCATAAGTTGCTGATGGTAGGGTATGGTCGTATGTACCCCCTCCACGATGAACTCTTCCAGGGCCCGTTTCATTCGCTGAATAGCATCTTCTCTGGTAGGTGCACAGACGATCAGCTTTGCGATCATGGAGTCGTAGTAGGGAGGGATCATGTAGCCCGCATACGCGTGTGTATCTACACGGGTACTGTGTCCGCCCGGTATATTAAAGGCGGTAATTTTTCCTGGCGATGGGCGGAAACCATGGGCTGCGTCTTCTGCGTTGATTCGGCATTCAATGGAATGTCCGGAGAATGTCACTTTCAGATCTGCGATAGACTCGCCGGCAGCAACACGGATCTGTTCACGAACCAGGTCAACCCCTGTAATCTCTTCCGTAACCGGATGTTCGACCTGAATCCGCGTATTCATCTCCATGAAGTAGAAGTTGTGCTGGTCGTCCACAAGGAACTCAATCGTTCCAGCACCTTCGTAATTTATCGCCTTTCCGGCTTTTATCGCAGCATCACCCATTCGTTTTCGTAGTTCCTCCGTCATAATCGGGGAGGGCGCTTCTTCCAGTAATTTTTGATGTCGCCGTTGCAAAGAACATTCGCGTTCACCCAGGTGGATGACGTTTCCGTGCTTATCCCCAAGGATCTGTACCTCGATGTGGCGTGGATTACGGATAAATTTCTCGATATAGACATCCGGATTGCCGAATGCTGTTTCCGCTTCGTTTCGGCACATGCTGAAGGCACTTTTGAGATCTTCAGCACGATCCACCACTCTCATGCCACGTCCGCCTCCCCCGGCTGTTGCCTTGATCATCACCGGGAAACCCATCTCTTCCGCAATCGATTTTGCATCCTCCCAGCGGTCGACGATTCCGTCCGAACCGGGAACGACTGGGACGCCACTCGCAATCATGGTTTCCTTGGCCGTCGACTTGTCGCCCATCGTAGAGATCATATCCGGTGAAGGGCCGATAAAGGTGACATTGTGTTCTTCACAAATCCGACTAAACTCTGCATTTTCTGCCAAAAAACCGTACCCAGGATGGATCGCTTCTGCATCGGTTACTTCGGCGGCTGCAAGAATTGAGGGGATTTTCAGGTAGCTTTCTTTTCCGGCAGCAGGACCGATACAAACGGCTTCATCGGCAAATTTTACATGAAGACTATCTTCATCGGCTTTTGAATACACTGCAACGGTACGGATTCCCATCTCTTTGCAGGTTCGGATGATCCTTAGTGCGATCTCTCCCCGGTTTGCTACCAGAATCTTGCTAAACATGCGCACTTAGTTTTTCTTGATGATGAAAAGCGGCTGATCAAACTCGACAGCCTGCCCGTTGGTAGCCACTACTTTGACGACCTCGCCAGCAAAATCTGCTTTAATCTCGTTCATGATCTTCATGGCCTCCACGATGCAGAGAGTATCGCCCGCCTGGACCGTGTCGCCCACGCGAACGAATGGATCCGCATCCGGTGAAGGTGCTTCATAAAATGTACCAACGAGTGGAGATTTGACGGTATCACCGGCCGGAGCGGCAGGAGATGCACCTGGATTCCCTGTGAGAGAAGATGTGGCATCGGATGATCCAGAGTTTGACGTAGCACCACCCGGAACAGCTCCAGAGACAGCGGAAGTCGCAGGAGGAAGGGGTGATGGCATAGCAACACTCTGTACTTCATACCGAACTTCTGCCGGATCGGCTGCTTTCTTCACCTTGATTTTAAAGTCTTTCTCTTCGATGGTCACTTCATTTACGCTGCTTTCAGCGATGAGATCGAGTAGTTCTTTGATTTGGGCTAAATCCATAATTATGAGGGTCTTAAGGAATTGCTGTTAATAACATTGATAATAACTCTCTGTGTATCAGTCGCTTTTTGCTCGTTCGATATATGCGCTGGTTCGTGTATCTACGCGTATCATCTCTCCTTCATTAATGAATAGTGGGACCTGTACCGTCGCACCCCCCGTAATCGTTGCAGGCTTACTGCCGCCTTGAGCTGTATCACCCCGAACTCCCGGATCGGTCTGCTCGACTTTTGCTTCAATATGATCTGGCGGATAGGCGTACAGTACGTTTTCATCATCCGCATTGATCACCAACGTGCAGGTCATGCCATCGGCGATAAACTCTTTCTTTTCTACTTTGGATTGCTCCAGAGGTATTTGTTCGTAAGTTTTCTGATCCATGAAATAGTAGATGGCACCGTCGTTGTACAGATACTGATAGGGGCGGCGCTCCACCCGCACCGATTCCACATTTTCACCACTTCGGAACGTTTTGTCGATATTTTTGTCGTTTTCAACACCGCGAAGTTTGGTACGAACAAAAGCGGGACCTTTCCCGGGTTTCACATGCTGGAACTCCGTAATGGTGTAGATCTCTCCATCCAGCACAATGTTTATGCCGTTACGGAAATCGGAGGTGCTTATTTTTCCCATAGATATTGATTTAGTGTGAATAGAGTGGACAGCAGTTCGTCCAAATTTGGGTTTTCATGCAAGGTCGTTTTCATTGTGATGATAGTGTGTATGTTTCTGAAACGTACCCGCATTTTTATGTAAACACGGAAAATACTGTAGTATCAACTTTGGAACAAATTCGGAATCATTTGTTGGGATCAGAGAACGATCAAAAGCGTGTTCACAAGTACAATCGCAATCAGTACAGGGCAGATATAACGGATAAAAATAACCCAGACCTTCCCGCCGGTACTACCGGGGAAAGATGGATTACCTTCCTGAATTTCAAGCATGGCACGCTCGGTTTTCCAGAAATATCCAAGGAACAGTGAGATCATCAGACCGCCAAGTGGTAACCCTACCTCGTTAAAGATCGCAACGAATAGATCGATTAGAGAGAGATCGTAGGAGATGATCACTGCGATGATGCTAACGATCCCGCCTACCCCCCAGGCCGCAGTCTTCCGGCGGATGGAAAATTCATCGATCACATAAGATACCGGAACTTCCAATAGAGAGATGGAGGATGTGAGAGCGGCCAGACCCAGTAAAATAAAGAAGATAAAACCGAGGATCAGTCCAATAAAGCCGCCCAGTGAGTCGAACATCTGGGGTAATACATCAAATACGAGAGTTGTACTGGAGAAAAGTGCCCCTGTCTCGGGATCAAAAATGGCGACGCCCCCCTTTTGAGCTACATACATGGCGGGGATGATCATCAATCCGGCGATCACAGCGATCGCAATATCGAAGGCGGTAACGTAGGCTGCCGATTCCACCAGGTTTTGTTTCCGGTTGAGGTAACTACCATAGGTGATAAGCGCACCCATCCCCAATGAGAGAGAGAAAAACGCCTGACCCAGAGCGGAGACAACGAGGCTTCCATTCATTGTGGAAAAATCGGGTTTCACATAGACCGCAAGGCCCTCAGTGGCACCCTCTTGAGTGAAGATAAAACCGATGAGCAGAAGAAGGATCACTAGCAACATCGGCATCATCGTTTTGGTAGCACGTTCGATACCTCGACTCACACCGCCTGTGATGATAAGAATGGTGAACAGCATAAAAATGAGCGTAAACACGGCATTTTTGGTGCCGTTCCCAAGGTCGGTGAGCGTGCCGGCAAGTGCTTCAAACCCAAGGTGATTCAGAATCCCTTCCAATGCGAAACCGAGTGTCCAGCCAGCGATCACTAGATAAAACGAAAGAATCATAAGCCCGCAAAGAACTCCCCAGTACCCGATGAGTGGAACCAGAGGGTTGCCATTGCTGAGTGCCCGAAATGCTCCCACCGGATTTTTCTGTGTATTGCGCCCAATAGCCAGCTCTGCAATCATTACAGGAAAACCGACCGCGATACAGCAAACGAGATAAATAAGAATAAATGCTGCACCACCATTATCGGCAACCTGGGTAGGAAAACCCCAAATGTTTCCAAGCCCCACAGCTGAACCTGCTGCTGCAAGGATAAAACCCATTTTGCTGTTCCAGCTACCTCGTTCACCGTTGGCCGAAGCCACATCATTTGATTGGAAAGATGCCAAAATTCCTCCGTCTAATTGCTACAGGGTTGATACTACAGGGTTGATACGACAGGTTTTAATACCTGTGGCTGATTCATAGAATACGTAATCTATTGGAGTGTTACCTACGTCCAAATCCCGGCTTTGTGTTGTGTAAAAATGTCAAATCAAAGCAAGCGATGATTGAGAGATGATTAGGCGGCACCTCATATGAAGGTACTTGCCATCTCTCGCCGCAGTCAATATAGAATTAATGACGTAACTGACGCAACAACAACCCGGATACTGCCGGTATGGTTACTTCGCCTGAAAGAAAATCAATGGATTGAGAAGATGCAATATCATGCCGAACCAAAACTTCCCACACACCATCCGGCAACCGGACATGATGAAGATCGTTCTGTGTTGCGTTGAGGATCACATAATAATTGTGTAAATCTCCGGATTCCCTACCGTCCACGTAAAATGCAACGAGAAGGGGATCCACCTGATGATGAAAATGAATGTTGGCATCTCCGGCTCGTCGAAGGCATGGAGATTGTTTCCGAATCGCGATCAGAGCTTTGTAGAAGTGGAGCAGCGATCGATTTCCATTAAGCCGGTCGAAATCGATCCAGTTGGTAGTATTGTTTTTTTGATAGCTGTTGTGGTCCAGTTTTCCTATTTCGGTATCCAGAACATCTGTTTCTTCAATGATTTTGGGTCGTCCAAGCTCCTGTCCGCTATGAATCATCGTGATTCCTTGTGCTACAAACAAGCAGAGTGCGGCAAATTTGGAGACGCGCATTTCCTCTTCATTCAAAACATACAACTCATCACGGTCTACAATCAGCTGATCAAAACGCTCCGGATCCAGTCCGATTCGGATAAAATCGGCCAGGGTGTAGCCATCATGGCTTTCGAGGTAATTGACTGCATGGGAAGATTCCCGGAATAGTCCGCCAGAATGATGCCGCACAGATCCCCGAAATACGTTCTCGAGGCGTGCGCGGTCGGTTTCAAATTGCCAGTCTGAAAATATGAACCCTTTGTCGTGCACCGGATCGGACCCTTTTACCGTGTTACGAATTCGGTCGTTCCAGGAGGGCCAATTTTGATCAGAAAAGACCGATGGTTCGTATGATCCGCCCCAGGGTTCTGCAATGAGAAGAATGCGGGGGTCGATTTGATCCACCATTTCCCGAATCTCGATGCGGGTCTGATGATCGATGAGAGCAGCCAAATCAAACCGAAACCCATCGATATGAAACTCCTCGATCCAGTACCGGACCGAGTCTTTGATGAGCTGTCGAACAAACGGGTCCTCGGTTTTAAGTTCATTGCCGGTACCACTTCGGTTGAGTAATTTTCCCTGTTCGTCCAACCGCAGAAAATGCTCCGGAGCCAAGTGAGTTAACGGGTTCATATCGAACAGGGAGGTGTGATTATACACGACATCCATGATGACCGTAAACCCATGAGCATGAAGCGTTTTAACAAGTTGTTTAAATTCTTTCAAGGTTGCCTCGGTGGCGCCGGAAAGTACTTCACCATGATCGGAGGCATACATGGTTTCGGGGCTGAAAAAGAAGGAAGTCATGTAGCCCCAGTAGTTAAAACTGTACGGGTTCCAAGTGTTGAGAAAGCCTTCCGCAGTTTCTTTGCCAAAGGGTGGCTCAAAGGGTGCAAACTTCTGTAGGGGGAGAAATTCCACTGCATTTACACCAAGCTCTTTCAGGTGTTCGATACCGCCTTTCTGACCCGGTTCTACAAATCGGAGGTAGTCACCCTTGGCAAAATTTCGTGCAGATGGGTCTGATGTGAGATCTCGAATGTGGGTTTCGTAGATGATGAGGTCGGAAGGGTGATCGGGGAGAACATGCTTATCGTCCTCCCAGTCAAAGGAGGTGTCGGCGATCAGTGTTTTGGCCTCCTGGCGATAGTTGTTTTTAACGGTTACCAGTGGTGAGCGAGGATCCGCAAACAGTTGTCCTTCATACGGGTTGTGCCAGCGTGTGTTTCCGTTCGGTTTGATGCGATAGCCATACCATTGACCGCGGAGATTTTCGGCAATGCGGAGTTCCCATTTCCCAGGCCCGCTCTTTTGCATTGGGAATAGCCTGCCGTGAGTTTGTGTATACTCCTTAAAAATTTCACAGGTAACTTCTGCCGCATACGGACATTCAACGGTGAAGAATGTTTCGCCGTCCACTAGAGTAACTCCTGGTGGTGTGGTATCTACCGATTCGGATTCAATCATCGGGTTGGATTCGTGGCGCATGGTAACTGCAGAGTTTTATTTATTTCTACCCAAACAGGTGACAGATCAAGGGATAGATCAGGAGTAGGGTCAATTTGAGAATGGGTTGAGTGATGAATCAGGTGATGGGTGATGAATCAGGTGATGAGTGATGAGTCAGGTGATGGGTGACCCGGGAGCAGCCTCGGTTTCCACAAATCGCAGAGTCCCGTCCGGCTCTTCCGCCATAAGAACCATTCCGTTGCTCTCTATTCCCATCATCATTCGGGGTGCAAGGTTCGCAACCACACATACGCTTTGGCCCGGCAGCGATTCGGCAGACACATGACCGGCTATGCCGGACAAGATCGTTCTGGTTTCAAAACCCAGATCAACAGTGAGCTTTAGTAGTTTTTTGGACTTCTTTACAGGCTCGGCGTGCGTAATCTTGCCGGCGCGAAGATCCACCTTCATAAAGGTGTCGAAGTCGGTATTTTCTCGCACAGGCGGCTGTTTGTTCACAGATCCTTCGCCTTGTGACTCTTCACCCTCTTTTGTGGCCCCCTGCGATCCGTTGCCCTGTGCTTTTCGACTGCGTTCCGTTAGTTTTTGCATCTCTTTTTCTACAAGTTCATCCTCCACCTTCTGAAAGAGGATATCCCGTTCCTGAATCTTGGTTCCCGGAACGGCAAGATGATCCGAAATATCCTGCCATGCCAACGAATCTGCCAAGTCAAACTGCTCACGCAGGTTCTTCATGGCACCGGGAAGCACGGGATCCATCATAATCGATAGTGCTGCGCATATCTGAGTGCAGACATGAATCGTATTGGCACATGCCTCGGGGTTCTCCTTGCGCGTTTTCCAGGGTTCAGTTTCCGTAAAGTAGCGGTTGCCGGTTCGTGCCAGATTCATGGTCTCTGTGATTGCATCCCGGAAGCGGAACGAGCGGTATCGTTCAGCAATCTTCTGTGCGTGCTGCCCGATTGACTTCAAAGTTTCCTTATCCAGTTCGGATGGGTTATGCAGTTCTGGGACTTTCCCATCAAAAAACCGATGAGTAAAACTGGTAGTTCGAAACACAAAGTTGCCGAGAATATCGGCCAGTTCATTGTTTACCCGGCTTTGAAAATCGTTCCAGGAGAAGTCGGAGTCCTTGGTTTCCGGTAACGTTGTGCCGAGTACATAGCGCAATAGATCCGCATCAAAATTGTCCAGATACTCCTGCAGCCACACCGCCCATCCCCGGGAGGTGGAAAGTTTTTGTCCCTCGAGATTGAGAAATTCATTGGCCGGAACCATATCGGGCAGAACGTAGCCGCCATGTTCCATGAGCATAGCCGGGAACATGATGCAGTGAAATACAATGTTGTCCTTTCCGATAAAGTGGATCAGGCGTGTGTCTTTGTCTTGCCAATATGTTTTCCATGCTTCCGGTTCGCCTTTCGCATCAGCCCACTCGCGTGTGGCAGAAATGTAGCCGATCGGAGCATCAAACCAAACATAGAGGACTTTGCCTTCAGCTCCCTCCAAAGGAACCGGAACTCCCCAGGTTAGATCGCGGGTCACGGCTCGATCGGTTAGTCCCGCATCCAGCCAGCTCTTTACCTGCCCCGTTACATTCGGTTTCCAGTGCTCTCGTGTGCCGATCCACGCCTCGATCTGCTCCTGCATCTCTCCCAGTTGGATGTACCAGTGGCTTGTACTCTTTAACACGGGTTGATTTCCTGTAATCGTGCTAACCGGATTGATCAATTCAGCAGGGGAGAGTGCGGTACCGCATTTTTCACACTGATCTCCGTAGGCCTCCTCGTACCCACATTTCGGGCAGGTTCCTTTCACGTAACGGTCTGGCAGGAACATGCCGGCTTTTTCATCAAACAGCTGCTCCTCAGTTTTTTCTACAAAAGCTCCCTTCTCATAGAGCGTTGTGAAGAAGTCGGCCGACGTTTTGAGATGTGTAGCAGAGCTGGTACGTCCGTAGTAATCGAACTGAATGCCGAACTGCTCAAATACAGATCGGTTCATTTCGTGGTAGCGGTCTACAATCTCCTGGGGCGATACGCCCTCTTTCTCTGCCGCTATGGTGATCGGAACTCCATGTTCGTCTGAACCGCAGATATGCAGGACATCCTCGTGGTTGAGCCGTAAAAACCGGGTGTAGAGATCGGCGGGCAGGTAAGCACCGGCAAGATGCCCAAGGTGGATGGGCCCATTGGCATAGGGAAGGGCAGAGGTGATGAGAGTTCGCTGAAACATAGGTTCACTGATAGGTCTAAATTCGCCGGAAGATAGGAAAAAAAACGTTATTTTGATTGAACTGACATCACAACTGACATCACAAATGAATCGTAAGTGAATCACAAGTGTGATCTATCCATGGATCAACTAATGGAACAGCCAATTGATTAGCTGCTTTGGGTTTTTTGGCGGGCCATGAGTAGCGCGTACAGGGCGATACCCGATGCCACGGATACGTTTAAAGAGTGTTTTGTGCCAAACTGTGGAATTTCAAGGGCACGGTGGCAGTGCTGCAAGAGGATGTCATCCACACCCGTGACTTCGTTTCCAAGCACAATACATACCGGGTTTGTTTCGGGTTGATATTGTCCGATTTCTGTGCTCTGGTCGGTCTGTTCGAGGGCAATCAGCTCCACGTTTCCCAAGCGCAGTTCTGCAATTCCTTCGTCGATACGATCTATGGAGCGCCACTTGACTGTTTCCTCTGCCCCGATCGCAGCTTTGGAGATTTCCGGCCTGGGCGGGCGTGGTGTGAAACCGGAAAGCCACAACTCTGCAACGCCGAAAGCATCACAGTTCCGGAAGATGGCGCCCACGTTGTGTAGGCTACGTATATTATGTGCCCATACGATGACGGAATTGGATAGGGGCGATTTTTTTTCTTTGTGCAGCCAATAGATTTCGCGGGTGCTACGTTTACGAATTGGGTTCTGGTTCGGGTTCGTTTCTTGTACTTTCATATTCCCGGTATTTGAGAGAAGTTGAAACACGGATCTGGATGGTTTGAATGATCTGAAGGTTGGGAATGTTTCAGGAACATGGTATTTTCGAACGTTATTTTACTGCTATGCAGTTTGGTGCCTAACATACAGATATTAATGTAGATGTTTTTGTTGCCAAGTTTGGCATGTAGCAAAGATAGAAAAAGTGCGAATGAAGAGCAGATTCAGGTCTGCTTTTTCTGTTTCGGTTCTGCCCATGTCTGATTGGAATAAGCATCGCCCGCACGGGACAAGCATCGCCCGTTTGGTATAAGCTTTGCTTGTATGGAACACGCATCGCCTGTTTCGGAAAAGCTTTGCTAGTATGGAGCACGCATCGCCCTTATGGCATTGGAGCCGTGCGGCCGGGTCGTATCAACCCGAATAAAACACATAACCACGGTAGATTGATGAAAAGGTAGATTTATGAAAAAGAACTATTTGTCGAAAGAGGGATATGAAAAACTGGATCAGGAACTGAGAGATCTCAAGACCAGGGGGCGCAGGGAGATTGCTCAGGAGATTGCCGAGGCCAGAGCGCAGGGCGATTTGAGTGAGAATGCGGAGTATGATGCAGCGAAGGAGGCCCAGGGGCATTTGGAGAAGCGGATTGCGGAGCTGGAGCACACGCTGGCGACCTCGTCGATTATTGATGAACGTACGATCGATTCCTCGAAGGTGTATTTGCTAAGCACGGTGACGATTTTGAACAAACTGAATGGCAAGCAGATGAAGTATAAGCTGGTTTCAAAGGATGAAGCGGATTTTAAGCGGGGGATGATTTCGGTTGAATCGCCGATCGGGCAGGGGATTTTGGGGAAGGAGGTTGGTGATGTGGCCGAGGTGAAGGTGCCTGCNGGTGTGTTGCAGNTGCAAATTATGAATATTGAGCGATAGGTTCAGNTATGGTAAAACTGATCGATCTGTATCCGTACCGGCGGGTTGCAGGGTTGCAGGGTGGGGGTTTTGGAGTCGGAGGTTCTGGAGTCGGAGGTTATGGGGGCGGTGGTTCTGAGCGTGGCGCGTTAGAGGTTGGTGGGTCTGGAGGCGATCGAGGGAGTGGCATTGAGTTTTTGCTGATGAAGCGCGCACAAGGGAAGATCTATGCGGGTCAGTGGCGCATGGTAGGCGGGAAAGTGGAGCTGGGCGAGAGCCATTGGATGGCGGCGAGGCGCGAGTTTGAGGAGGAAACCAGATTGTCGATGAGGGTATTCTGGACGGTGCCTTCGGTGAATCAGTTTTATGAGTACAAGACCGACACGATCTATCGCATCCCAGTGTTTGCGGCGGAGCTGGAGCCCGAAGCAGAGCCGGTTCTAAATGATGAGCACACCGAATATCGATGGGTTTCGGGCGAACATGTGGCGGATTATGTATTGTGGCCGGAGCAGCAGCGACTGATGGGGGTGATTGAGCGGATTGTAAGTTTGAATCAAATTTTACCGGAGTGGACAATCGAAGATCACAGATAGAAGAATCAAAACAGGAAACATGTAGAGCAATGGCTTATGGCCGTTACTTCACTATAATTATAGGGTTGATGGCGTTGTTTTTCCTCGCTCCGCGGAGTGGTGTGGCGCAGGAGCGGAGCTATTCTGTTTTGCCTTCGCCAGATGCGTGGTATAATCGGGTGGATGGATTTAAGGTTGGAGTGCGGCTGCTCGGACAAGTTCCCGGGACCTTCGACGGAGGCCCACACCGGCTTCGTTCTGTGGTATGGCTGGGGACGTCTATTCCAAACTATCCCATTGGGTATGAGTTAGAATTCACGGAGCCGATAAAGGCGTTTTCGGAGTATGGCAGTGAGGCAACATGGAGTTTGATCTCCGGCATACGAAGTGGGTACTATCGGCACGGAATGCGGGTGATGAAACGATGGCAGCCCGGGTTCGACGAACGTGTCTACAGGGAGCTTCAGCTACAGTCGAGCGTGAGTAAACGGTTTGATGTAGACTATGCGGTGCTTGAGCAGCGCTGGAGTCGGGAGCAGACCTGGAATACGGAGCTTCGATGGACAGACAGCGGGAAAAACCGGTTTGGACCATCGCGGATTGGGGTAAGTGCGTCTGCTCAGTGGCTGGGGACTGCGTTTTTTCAGGTAGAGGCAGATGTGCGCCAGAGTGTTCGTTTGGGACGTGCAGGCCGGCTTCTCGGGAGAGTGTTTGGTGGTTTGATTACTTCAGATCGGTATCCGGAATATCTGTATCTGCGCAGTGGCGGGCCGGCAGTCGATTGGATGCAGAGCCGGTTTACGGAGGCAAGGGGAACCATTCCGCCAAAATGGATTCGGGACGGACTGGTTCATGTTTCCAGCGGATCTATTGGTATGGGGCCATCGCTGCGGGGGGCTGCGGAGCAGGAGATGCAGCGGCTTCGAGACGGGGATCTTAGTGGGCTCATGCAATCCGTTCTTGTGTTTCATCTGGAGTACTCGTTCATCAACCCGATTCAAAATTATATCGATCGTTCCGGGTATCTGGGGGAGTTTCTTGGATTTGAAACGTATCTGTTTGGGGATACTGGCGGTGCCTTGCTTGCGCAGGATCGGGATCGGGATTTGAGTCCGGATATGGGTCTGGATATGGGCACAGATTTGGGTTTGGATATGGACTTGGGTCCGGATCCTGGGAAGTGGCTCAGCAGTGCTGGTTTCGGAGCCCTTCTTCGGTTGTCGTTTCCCGGTCCGGATCTGAAGACAAGATCGCTAGTTTTGCGGTATGAAATTCCAGCATGGCTTTCCGATGGGCCAGGTCCTGATCACAAAGATATTGATTTTCGGCAGATCGTCGGAATCGGAGCGGTGATTCCGTTTTGAGTGGGGGTGGGGTGATGAAGATACTGGAACGGATGCCCCTTTTCATATTGATATTGCTGATGGTACCGATGGTGTTAGCAGGGGGGTCCTGCACCACGACACGATGGAGTGTGACGGAGCAGTATGCCGTATCACCAAGGCAGGCGCCAGAGATTCTGAACCGAACAGAGAAGTTGCTTCCCACGGTGATGCCTAGTGTGAACCGTCCGATTTTGAGATTGGAACCGTTTGTAGTGGAGACGCGGCAGTTCACGCAACAAATCAAGGTAGAGCGCTCCGTACAATCCTATGAGATGAGGCCTTTTTTCTCTGCGGTGGCGCTAAGTGGAGCGACATTCGCACTGGTGCTGGCTCATACCGGGCTTTTGTTCTCACCGAATGCAGACCAGAAGTTGATGCTGAACATCACTGCTGCATCCCTTGGACTGCTTAGTCTTACTCATCTTCGGCCGGTTGGTGAGCCGATTCCCACCGGGGAGAGCCGGTATCTTCGGGAGTCGGGGTTTGAGGTGCTAACCGATACGTTGAAGTTGGGGCTGGGGGAGGTTGCACCGGATGGGGTTGCGTCGGTGAGGGTGGCGTTGAATGAGCGGGTTTTGTTGGCGGATGATGCGGTTGCATTGCAGGATGGCGCTATTGAGATTAATTTGAGTGCGTTTTACCGGGAGTTCTCAGAAAGGTATCGACAGGATGATCTGGCCGAGGTCGAGGTACTCTACCGGGGCGGGGTCACTCGTTCGTCCATTCCGGTGCGGCAGTTCATGGAGACCTATGTGGAGGTGGATCAGGATTTGGCAGAGTTGTGGTCGGAACCTTTCATGGAGCAGGAGTATGAGATTACAGAGATTGCAAGGGGGAGTTCGCTGCCGGTGATCGCAGGTGTTGCCGCAGACGATCGATGGCTTCGGGTTCGGTATGGAGCTCGGGAGGCGTACATGCTGGCCGATCGTGGATATTTTAAGTGGTTCTCCGATTATGCAAACGAAGCGCCGCTGGTGTTGGAGCTTCGGGAGATTCCATACGGGGAGGTGGATATCGAGCAGTCGATTCCAGTGCTTCGCACCGGCAGGGATGGCGATGAAGCACTCATCATTACGAATAGTAACGATAATCTGGCGGGAAGCAGGCAATTTTTGCAACGCTCTCACCGGCTTTTCGAGGACTATATGACGACTGCCTTCCGGATCGACCCGGATCGGATTCAAACGCTGGAACCCAACCGACCGGGTAATGAAAATCTGCAATTGTCGTGTCGGCGTGGTCGGGGTCGCATGATTGTCTACCTATCTGGATTTTCGACACTGCGCCAGGAAGCATCCGAATCAACCCTCTACCTATACTCGCTTGGCGAAGACGGGGATGAGTCCTTTGTACGCATCCGAACTCTGTTTAACCAGTTGCTTGCTTGCCAGAAAGAGGAAATTCTGGTATTTGTCGATCTTGATGCGGTAGAGATGGATGATGAGGGGCAGATTCGCATGCAGCAAACACAAAGCATGGCTCCATTGCGATCGCTGGCCGCGTCGCTGGTAGATCGTGCTCCAAACAGGGGCCTGCAGTTTTCTTTGCCAGTTTGCCGGGGCAAACGTCGTCGCTGTACAGTGGCACGGGACTGGATGACAAACGCCACACCATTTTCATGTATTTTGTAGCAGAGGGGTGGAAAAAGAGGCTGCGTACAGTTGGGGAGCTGGAGCGGCACCTTTCAAGCAATGTAGATTACACGGCTCGACGTTTGCACGATCGACCTCAGGAGGTTGTGGTTTTTGGCAATCGAAATCTCACCTTCACCGACCGATGATGACCGGTTGGGTTTTCGTAGTGCTGAGTTCTGTGAGCTCGGTTCTTATCGCACATTTTTTAAAGATGACAGAGTACGCAGGGCTGAATACGATCCGCGTGCTCACGGTAAATTATGCGATCGCCTCACTTGTTGCATTCGGGACGGCCGACTGGAGGGATCCTCTCTCATATAGCGGCGCCACCGATCTGGTGATGCCTTTGCTGATAATGCTGATTGCCGGTTTGCTCTTTATCGGGAATTTTTTCCTGTTTAGTCGTTCGGTTGCTCGGAACGGAATGGGAATATCAGTTTCATCCATGCGTTTGTCCCTGCTGATTCCCGTGCTGATCTCCGTTTTTTGGTATGGCGAGTGGCTTACTTCGTGGCAATGGTTCTCAATGATCCTTTTGTTCGCTGCTCTCTACATGATGCTCCCTGAAAGGCGTGCAGAACCTGCCAAGAATGTCGATCCGGGATACCAAAATGAACAGGGTATCAGCCGAGCCCGAAACCGCGGTGCCTGGCTACTGATCCTTCTCTTTCTGGGCAACGGCCTCGCCGACACATCCCTCAAAATCTACGAAACAAGCTACTCCTCGGTCTTTGGCAAAGAATTTTTCATGGGAGGAATTTTCCTTACGGCGCTTCTCACCGGGGTTCTTGTACTCATTCGCAGCGGATCGTTTCGATTTGAAAAGGCAGAGATCCGTCTTGGCATTTTTATCGGAATTCCCAATCTCTACGCATCGATTTTTCTTATTCAGGCGCTCGAGCAACTTCCGGGAGCGCTGGTTTATAGTACCATCAATCTTCTCATCGTACTCGGCGCCACGGTGCTAGGTGTTCGGCGCTGGGGCGATCGGGTTACAGCTCGGCAATGGGCTGGAATCACGCTTACGCTGGTAGCGATTGTTCTTAGTGTGGTTTCGGGGTGATGGGATTCAGTTTGGGGTGATGGGATTCAGTTTGGGGTTGAGAAGTTCGTTTGGGGTGGAAACGTACACTTCGAATTCGGGCAAGTATAGGTGATTTATCGGGCCGGTGACGCAACCGCATCAACCCGAAAAAATACTATAGAAGTGCAGGTACGCAGCATGCTGCGGTAATGATATCGTCGGCGGTGCATCCGCGGGAGAGGTCGAGGTAGGGTTTGGCAAGGCCTTGCAGGATTGGACCGGTGGCTTTTGCGCCTGCGAGGCGTTCGGTGATTTTGTATGCAATGTTTGCCGCATCGAGGTTGGGGAAGATGAAGCAGTCGGCTTTGCCTGCTACACTGGAATCGGGGGCTTTGCGCCGGGCTACTTCCGGGACGAAAGCAGCATCGAATTGTAGTTCGCCGTCGATAGCGAGGTCGGGGCGCTGCCGGCGGATTTGGGTGAGGGCCGTGCGGACTTTTTCGATCGATGGGTGGTGGGCGCTTCCTAAGGTGGAGAAGGATAAGAGGGCAACGCGTGGCGTGGTTTGAAGAATGGCCCGATGGGTTTCGGCGGTGCGAATGGCAATATCAGCGAGTTGTTCGGCGGTGGGATCGGGAATGACGCCGCAGTCTGCGTATGTGAGGGTTTGGCCGGTTTGAAGTTCCATGAGGAAGATGCTGGATACCAGGCCCTTGGGTTGAGCAGTGCCTACGGTCTTGAGGGCGGCGCGGATGACATCAGAGGTAGAGGCGACGGATCCTGCGATTGCGCCATCGGCAAATCCGTGGTGGACGAGCAGGCCGGCTGTGTGGAGTGGGGTGCCGGTGTGGATTGGGGTGCCGATTTGGAGTGGGGTAGCAGTCCCTTTTTCTTCTTCAATTTGCTTGATCTCGTCGATAAAGGGGTGCTGTGGGGGGATCCAAAGTATTCGATCGGCAAGTGTAGGGGCATCTCCGCAGATCTGTGATTTTAGGGACTGACTTTCATCCTCAAGAATGACGGGGATGCACAATTGGTTGGCTGCAAGTTGAAGAACGGCGTCCCGAACCCGGCTGTCGGATATTGCTTCGGGGAACACGATGCGCTTCGGGCTAAGAGCAGCTCGCTGAGCCAGGCGTTGATGTAGGGGAAGGTGCTGATGTAGGTCCATTCTTCCTACTGTTTTTTTGGAGGGTGTTTCTGTACGAAAGGATGATCCTGTCCGGCAGGATGATCCTGTTTGGCAGAATGATCCTTTACGGCATATTGATCCTGTTTGCTAGGGTTGTACGATGGGTTCAGCCGCAGATGATGCATCGNACATTCGGAAACCCGTTCGCATCCAAGAAGTGTAAGAGCGATACGAGTTTGCTTCTCCCAGAGATCCAGCATCTNATGGAGGCCGGCCTCTCCCTCGGACATCAACGTNTTGAGAATGGTACCAGCGGAGGCNGCNAAATTGGCNCCTAGGCAGAGTGCTTTTAGAAGATCAAACGGGTTGCCGATTCCGCCGGATGCGATCAGCTCAAAAGAGTGGCTGGCCCGAAGTGGTTGCATGTCTGTAAGACAAGTGGCAGTATCGATACCCCAATCTGCAAAGGGTTCTTGATCACCAGCATCGGGATGGCGATGATTTTCAATTTTGGCCCAACTGGTTCCTCCCGCCCCCGCCACATCGATGGCCTGTACGCCCGCCTCAAGTAAGCGTTTCGCAACCCTGCCGGAGATCCCTGCACCGGTCTCTTTCACAATCACAGGAACGGTTGATGCCTCGCATAACGCCTCAATCCCCAGAAGTACACCCGTAAAAGAGCGGTCACCTTCGGGTTGCATCAGCTCCTGCAGCGGATTCAGATGCACAATCACAGCATCGGCATCGATAGATCGTACGATCACATCAACTAGAGTTGAAATGTCTGCATGAATCAATTGCACACCACCGATATTGGAGGCAATAAACGCATCGGGTGCCATCTCCCGTACGATACTGTAGCTTCTTCGGGTTTGTTCCGACACGGAACTGGTTCTGGTCTCGGCTTCGGCTCTGCTCTCGGCTCCGATCTTGGCCCTACTCTCAGCTCCGGTTCCGGTCTTGGCTCCAACTACGGCTCCGGCTTCGAGCAGTGCACGCTGACTTCCCACACCGAATGGCAGATTTCTTTTTTGGCAAAACCGTGCAATCTGGGCATTGATCGAAGAAGCGCCGTCATATCCTCCGGTCATAGAGGATATGAACAATGGGTAGGAGAATGTACGTCCAAACAGGGTTGCTTCTGTGGTTACGTCATCTGCATTGACTTCCGGCAAGGCGTTGTGCTCAAACATGTAGCGGTCTAGCCCGTTGGATTGGCGGTACTGTACATCCTGTAGGAGTGAGAGTCGGATATGGTCTTTTTTGCGATCGTGTATGGACACAGAAGGATGGTTTTCTTTAGAATATAC
>JGI11705J14877_10000900_pt1 | contig 17772 bp, 6 predicted proteins | sample Etolaghawater15m_FD_14877 | JGI IMG/M metagenome (IMG submission 14877)
CGAGCTGGCCGAATTGGGTCTGAACGAGGAGAATGGCGAAACCTCCTGGAAACGGATCATCCTGGAAAAACCTTTTGGTCATGATCTCCAGTCAGCCACCACCCTCAATCAGGAAATCCTGACCTGTTTTGACGAACACCAGATCCACCGCATCGATCATTATCTGGGGAAAGAATCAGTTCAGAATATCCTGGCCTTTCGTTTTGCCAATGGATTATTCAAGCCTTTGTGGAATCGCCAGTTCATTCATCATGTGGAGATCACCGCAGCTGAAAGTATTGGGGTTGAAGATCGCGGACCATATTACGATAACTCTGGCGCCATGCGCGATATGGTACAAAATCACCTGCTTCAGGTCTTGGCCATCGTGGCTATGGAAGGTCCGGCTCATTTCACATCCGATGCCATTCGCGATGAAAAGGTCAAAGTGTTAAAATCCTTGCGACCTATCACCGGTGATGACATTCCAAAACATGTGGTCAGAGCGCAGTACATCCCCTCCCGCATTCGCGGAGAGGCTGTCCCTGGTTACCGAAATGAAACCGCTGTACCTGCTGACTCCACGACTGAAACCTATGTAGCACTCAAGGCTTTTGTTGACAACGAGCGCTGGCATTCCGTTCCCTTTTATATCCGGACAGGCAAGCGGCTTCCCACCCGGGTCACTGAAGTGGTCATTCATTTTCGGGCACCTGCACATCAGATCTTCTCAGAGATCGATACCCACGAAGTAGGCGGAAATCAGCTCGTGCTTCGCATTCAGCCAGATGAGGGCGTGCTGCTCAAATTTGGATTGAAGGTACCCGGTGCCGGATTTCAAATTGCCCCTGTGGGCATGGATTTTCATTATTCTGACTTGAGTCAGGATGCACTACCGGAAGCCTATGAGCGTCTCATCCTGGATGCCCTCATCGGAGACTCCACCCTGTATTCCAGGGCGGATGCTGTGGAAGCATCCTGGAAATTCGTTGACCCCATTTTGAGCTACTGGGAGCAACATCCCCATACAAAATTATACGGATATCCTGCAGGAACCTGGGGCCCGCCTGAAAGTCTGGACCTCTTTGAAGAAAGCGGTGAGGATTGGCGCTACCCCTGTAAAAACCTGAGTAGCGATGACAGTTTTTGCGAGCTCTAGATGAACCGGACACTGGTATTTCCTGAGCTGGCGACCCTGATTGATCAACTGGCACAAGACCTGGTTTCCCATTTTGAGAATATGCTTAACAACGGGCAGACCGATCTCACCCTGGCCATATCTGGCGGCAACACACCCATTGGGCTCTTTTCGTTTCTGGCAGACCATCATGCAGACAATCCCCTCTGGCCCCACGTGTCAGTCTATTGGGTGGATGAACGCCACGTTCCCTTCGATCACCCCGAAAGCAACTATGGAAACGCCAAGGTCTATCTGGACGCGTTGGGGATTCCCAGGGATCAGATTTACCCCATGGGAGAAAACCCTGACACCATAATGGCGTCCCTGAATTATAATGAGCTTATTCAGCAGATTGCCCGTAGACGACTGGCCACAGCTCCTCTTTTTGACCTGACCTTACTCGGGCTGGGTCCTGATGGCCATATGGCCTCGCTCTTTCCTGGAACGGATCACACCCATGATACAGATTTCTGCAAAGCGGCCATTCGTCCAGAAACCGGACAAGCCCGGATCACCTTGACCCTGGGCGCATTGAATCGCAGCAGGCTCTGTGTATTCATGGCCAGTGGTGCATCCAAGGCTGAGATCATCAAGACCATTCTGAAAAAGGGACCTGACACCCGCTTTCCAGCCAGTCTGATTGCTCCGCCCCAGCCTCCAGTCTGGTACCTTGATCAAGCTGCCGCCAGCTTGCTTTAGCACTCAGAATTTTTTCCACCACCCCCTGCATCATCCCGAGTATCCTGAAGGGTGAGGGATACTAACCCAAAAGAAGCCAACCAAGCGCGGCAATTAACGTGCTGTCCGCCATTTTTCGTCACTCAGTATTCCGGGTTCGCTCTTCCACCGCAACCTGCGCAATTCACGCTTCCTCGCCCGGCAACACCTCCAGCTTGTTGGCCACCTCGACGATCATAACATGTTGTTCCTCAGGATGACTTAAGAGGTATTTCGAGACGGGTGCCATGATCTCCTGTTTGACCAGACGCTTCAAGGGTCTTGCACCATACTCCGGCTGATAGCCCTTGGCCGCCAGATACTCATAGACATTGGGATCAATACTGAGATGATATCCCTGGGATTCCAGCAACTTGATGGCATATCCCAGCTGAATCTTCACAATTTTAGCGATGATCTCTGCTGACAGATCTTCAAAGGTCAGGATCTCATCAATACGATTGATGAATTCCGGTCTGAGATAGTTCCGGATATCTGCTGCTGGGATGTTGGATGTCATGATGATCAGGGCATTCTTGAAATTCACCTGTCGGCCTTTGGCATCGGTGAGCTGACCATCATCCAGGATCTGGAGGAGGATATTCAGCACGTTGGGATGGGCTTTCTCGATCTCATCGAAAAGAAGGACAGCATAGGGTCGGCGACGAATCTTTTCTGTCAATTGACCGCCCTCTTCGTATCCCACATATCCGGGAGGACTCCCAATGAGCTTGGCCACGCTGTGCTGTTCCATGTATTCGCTCATATCAATGCGGATCATGGCCCGTTCATCATCAAACAGGACCTCTGCCAGGGCCTTGGCCAGCTCTGTTTTACCAACACCTGTATTCCCCATGAAAAGGAATGACCCCAGTGGTCGCGCCTGATCTGTGATACCCAGTTTGGACATCCGGATCACATCTGCCACCTTGGTCACGGCTTCATCCTGGCCCACCACGCGCAGGTGGAGCAACTCCTCCAGATGCAGCAGCTTTTCCTGCTCGCCAGCCAGCATTTTATTCACAGGGATACCCGTCCAGCGTGACACCACTTCAGCAATATCTTCTGTGCTGACCTCCAACTTGAGGAACCGGCTTTCTGAAAGTTTTTGATTCAATGCTTCAATCATTTTTGCCTGTTGGGGGATTTCTTCATACTGGATCTTGGCCGATGTCTGGTAATCCCCATCACGCTGCGCTTGTTCAGCCCGTCTATTCAGGATCTCCATGTTACCTTTGAATGCCTGCAATTCAGCCGCTTCTTTTTTTTCCGAATCCCATACCGAGCTCAAGGCATCCAGATCGCTTTTAAGGGCATCAATTTCCTTTTTTACCTCATGGAGACGATCTTTGGACCGCTCGTCCTTTTCTTTTTTCAAGGCTTCCCGTTCCACTTCCAACTGGATCAATTTGCGGCGACTGTCATCAATGGCCTCCGGGGCGGAATTCATTTCCATCCGGATCCTGGCAGCAGCCTCATCCATTAGATCCACAGCCTTGTCAGGTAGAAAACGGTCGCTGATGTAACGATCAGATAAGATGGCAGCCGAGATCAGGGCAGAGTCCTTGATATGGAGCCCATGATGCAATTCGTATTTGTCCTTGATGCCCCGCAGGATGGTGATGGTATCTTCCACTGAGGGTTCGGCAATATATACCTGCTGAAAACGACGCTCCAGGGCAGCATCTTTTTCGATATATTTTTTGTATTCAGATAGGGTTGTGGCACCCACCACCTTCATGCGGCCTCTGGCCAATTCAGGTTTGATCATGTTGGAGACATCCATCTGTCCTTCAGCATTTCCGGCACCGACAATCATGTGCAGTTCATCGATAAAAACGATGATCTCGCCGTTGCTATCCACGACCTGCTTGATAAAGTTTTTCAAGCGCTCTTCAAATTGTCCACGATACATGGCCCCGGCAACCATGGCGCTGAGGTCTAACGCAATGAGTCGCTTGCCTTTGATATTCTCCGGGACATCCCCCTCCATGATGCGTCGGGCCAGGCCTTCCACCACAGTGGTCTTTCCTGTACCGGGATCACCGATTAGCACCGGATTATTTTTGGTGCGGCGGCTGAGAATCTGAATAATGCGACGAATCTCATCCTCGCGGCCGATCACCGGATCAATTTTGCCTTCACTGGCAAGCTTTGTCAGGTCGATCCCGTACTTTTCAATGGGATCGATGTTTTCTTCTGGATTTATGGTTTGTTGCTGATTCATTGTTTTCTCCTCATGGTGGGTAGGCCCCAAGGCCAAGGCCATGCCAATCAGAAATATACGTCAAAAGGGCGCAGGGCAATGGAGTGCAGCATCATTTTGACAGAGGTTTGGCAGATGGGGCCCTCAGAAAATGGGTATGTCAGACATTATTGCAGGCTTGGTGGCCATTGATTTGTAGATTGAAGCCTTTTACAGAGAATAGGGTTAATTGAATAAAGGTATTGAGGTATAGGGCTTTTGAAACACTTCACCATTCGATGTTCGGTGTTCAGTGTTCGATATTCAACCCCTGGTGTCTTGGTGGCCAGGGAGTGACCGTGTGAAACGACTGGGTACTCCCGCGCCCACCTATTTCATCAGAAGCAGTTTGGCGGTCTTCGTTCCCTCTGCAGTTCTCAAGACCGCGAGATAGACACCGGTCGCCTGCTGGTCGGTCTGCCAGTAGACCTGGTGACTGCCTGCAGGCTGAAATGTGTTCACCAGGGTTTTGATCTGTTGTCCCCGCAGATTGTATATCTCCACGCTAACGGCAGATGCCGTTGACAATTCATAGTACAGCGTGGTTCCTGGATTGAAGGGATTTGGATAGTTTCTGAAAACTTGATGGGAAACGGGTCTTTCAGTTTTTGGATCGATGGAAACGATCACCTCAGGTGCCAGGGGACCCACATCTTCCGGTGTCAGGGGTCGTCTCAAGAGGGTGCCCGTGCTGTATTCATCTGCGCCCACATCTTCCGGGATGTTTCTGACCTGCCCATGAATGTCGGTGAAAACATTGAAAAAATTACCCGGTGCTGCATCAATGGCGGGACTATTTGAACCGAGGAACCACAGGCTGTCAGATGCTGTGGCCTGGTATTCCAGGAGGGGATCGACCTCGGTGATCTCATCTGCCTGGGCAGTCATTCCCAGGGAAAAGCCATTCTCGGGGTACATGATATTGCCTATCCAGGTGAAGTTGGTGGGTTCGTTGATGATCTCGATAAGATCCTTCTGCCCGCCCACAACCAGATTCATGGCCATGGTAACATTTCGTGGTTCCCGGGACCATGAATTATCGGCGCGGCCATAGCCGATCTCAATGTTGGAATAGTTGTCCACCAGCGTGTTGAACATGATCTGCACCCCATCTACACGCCAGTGTCCACTGAGGGAACCTGTGTCGGTATCGCCGTTGGTCAGGGTGATGGCTGCATCCCAGAGAGAGCCAGTAAGACCTTCAAAATAGTTGTTATATATCTGGTGATATCGGGCATAAACACGGACTCCTCCCGTGCCTTCCTTTCCTTCACCTAAAAAGTAATTGTCATGGACGACGGACCCATCGCCGTGGCGAAGCGACACGGTACCCTGTGATGACCGAATGGTATTGTATCTGACCGTATCCTTGCAGCTTTTGATGGATATGATCTCAGGATCACCGTCGCAATCCTCGAAGAGATTGTTTTCAATGACAGTAAAGCCATCTGTGAGGGAAAGCTCACTCCAGCCAACCCGAATGGCTTCCATTTCGTTGTCGTGACGCGGTCCGATATTAAAGAAGTAATTGTGATCGATCCGGTCGTTCTGGGAAACATTGTCCCCCCCATCAATGGTAATAAAATTGCCCAACTGATGTTTGTCCCTGAAGGTGTTGTGGTCGATCCGGTTGTGATGACTCAGCAAGGTTTGATCATCCCAGACACCCCCGATATAGACCCATTTTCCGTTTTGGCCCTCTTCTTCTGTAAGTTGGAAGGTATTGCGGGTTATGCGAATATTGTTGCAGGCCTCCAGTTTGATCACAGTATAGCGATTTGAGGTAAAACGAAAGCCTTCAATGACGATATGGGCCGATCTCCTGAGATTGAAATAGGACTCACCGGCCAGAATAGCACCGCCACGATTGGCCGCCCGAATAATGATGGGCTCGGCTGCGGTACCGGAGATCTCCATGGAGATTCCGCCCGTGTCATAGGTGCCATCAGCCAATTCAATGATATCTCCCGGTCTGAGGGTTTCGTCTTCGCAGATATCCTCAAAAGCAGAGGCTGTTGATACGCTATAGATCGTTGGGGGGGTATCATCGAAAACCACATCAGCTCCGATTGTCATATCACTGGTGACCACAAAATCCTGCTCTAGTCCGGTTCCAGAAAGATCCCCGGTCCAGCCCTGATTCACATAGCTGGGCGGAAGGCTCAATGTCGCTGTTACTTCTGTAAAGTTGTAGTACACGCCGCCTGGCGGGTCCAAAGAGATCGACCCAAAGGCAGGCTGTATCACGGTAACAGTATATTGGGCGGGCGGGTTGTCTGGATCGATGCCCACATCTGCACCGATCTGCATATCTGAGGAAATGATAAAGTTCTTTGTCAGTTCTGTACCGCTCAGATCGCCTGTCCAGCCCTGATTCAGGTATCCTGCAGGGAGTTCAAGCATGGCGGTGACCTCTGAGCTGTCGGGATAGGCATCCAGATCCGGATTCAGGCTAATGGAACCATAATCAGGATCCTCCACATCGATCTCATGGGTGATCACCAGTCCGGGGAAGTTCACATCAGCAATGGGTGTGGTGCTAATGTAGATATCATCCATTGCGGCGTCCACATTTCCGCTGGCGCTGTCATAACCCAGGTTGAAGCGCAGGCCATGATATTCCTTGATCCCAGCAGGACGCGTCCCGGAAGCGGTGGGCGTATAGGTTTCCCTGAAAGAGGCTGATACGGCTTCTGATCCATTAAAAATGACCTGGTAGCCTGCATTGACATAGTCCACCCGGGCGCTGATCCGATTCCATTGACCCAGGGTGTAGGTTCCGACATCGATTCGAGAGCCCCCATTGAAGACCTGAAAGGTGCCGGTATTTCCAGAGGGTGTATCAAATTCAACTACGAAGGTGCGTTTCTCACTCCCCCCGAACAGGTCATAACCGCTGATGGCGAAATCCTTTTGGGCGAGGGCATTGAGTTTGACGTACATATCGACATAGACAATGCCTGTGATCCCTTGTTCTGAGCTGGAGTAAGTGATGTTGTGAACCACCAGGGATTGACCATTGGCGATAAAATTCACGCTCTGGGACCCTGTAAGGACCTGATCGGGGTCTGTGCTGACAATGGCCGTACCGGTTTCAATATCCCAGTCGTTCTGATCATGGATGCTGCCGGGATTCAGGTCTTCAAAAGGCCGAGCCGATCCCCTTCACATCATCCCGAGCGAAGTCGAGGGACATGGCGCCAAACCAATGGTCACAAGCCATTTCTGACTAGATTATCTGAAAAACGAGTTCCTCTCGCCCCTCGACTTCGCTCGGGGTGACGACTCCATTTTACATGATCACAGACCGCAAGATGAGCGTACGCTTTGCCGGTCGGGTTTCCTGGCTAGGTCCACTCAAAGCTCTCATCAACGATCTTCCACATATACCAGCTCGCCAGGGAACGATAGGGCTGCCAATGCCGGGTGAGATATTCCATCTGAGCGCCATCAGGCAAGCCCTCCAGACCAAAGAATAACTTAATGCCCTTTTTGATTCCCAGATCGGACAGTGGCAGGATATCTGCCCGCCCAAGGGTGAAGAGCATGAGCATGTCCACGGTCCACTGCCCCACCCCCCGAATGGCGGTGAGCTGACGGGCTACATTCTCATCACTCAAGCTTTGAAGATCCACTGCACTGAACTCGTGGCGCGAAAATGCCTCTCCGATCCCGATCACATACTCAGCCTTGCGCTGTGAAAGTCCCGCCGTTCTGAGTTGAGAAAGGTCAGCTGCCGCCAAGGTTTGTGGGTCCGGAAATTCAGCGCTGGGAAATAGGGCGAGGAATCGTTCAAAGATCTTGCTGGCCGCCTTCCATGAGATCTGCTGGGAAACAATGGAACGCACCAGCGCTTCGTAGGGATCGCGACCGGAGCTTATCTGGGGCAAACCGAATTGAGTGATGAGCTGTTCCAGTCTTGGATCAGCCTGGGCCAGATGATCGCAACCCATGACAATATTTTCAGGATTAAGCAGCATGGATGTGACCCCCTAAAGAATGATCTCCAAACAAATGATGGCATCGAGGATGGTCAAGCTTCCATCTCCATCGAGATCACAGCGGGTGAAAACAATATCATCTGCAGATTCGATCTCCAGTGTGAAATCGATAAGGGCGGTGAGATCCACAATATTGATCTGATAATCCCCGTTCACATCACCTGGGGGAAGGGTCCCATGGATCACATCCAGATGAATGTTGATGGGTACCTGCGAAAGATTTCCTGCATTTGAACGTAAGAGAAGAGGGACGGAGAAACTGCCCGGTTCAAGATAGCGGGTGTCCACCGTGACCTCAAAAGCTGCTGACTCACCAGGGAGAACAACACCGGTCCAATCATTTACAGCCAGCCAGCTGGATTGACGATGGATCAGGATCGCTGTCCCACCATCGATCCCGTTTGCGCTGTTGTAGCAGACCTGCAATCCTTTGTTCTTATGAATATTCTGAATACCCACTGTCGAGCTGGTAGAGGTCCCTTCCATTTCGAGATACTGCAGCAGAATATCACCATTGGACACCATGATCAGCTGGAAGGTATGCCGATCATCCGTTCCGAATTTGGGAAAATTGTCCCAGGTCACAATGGCCGTATCAACCTCATTTGTCCAATAATACGGGACACCCTGGATCCCATCATTGTTATTCAGATCATCCCACCAGGGGGCGATCATTGCAGGTGGGGCCGAGCCGTTTGGAAGGGGTAGATTCAACCAGGGATAGGCATTGCTGGTAAAGGAAATGGATCCATTGCTGCTAAAATAGAACTGACTATAACTCTCCGAAAAGAACGGGAAATCAAACCCCAACCCAAATGGACCCATTGACGAATCGTCAGGATCACCGGGGAAGACCAATTCATACTGCGGTTGAGATATATTCTGCCAGGAAAAGACGGGTCCACCGGGCTCCCCATTCTGAACCCAATCATAGTCAAAGAGATCCCTGGTTTGATTAGGATAAAGTCTGCCATCGGGTTCTGGTCCTCCTTTTACGAAGTGCTGACCTGCCAGAGGATTAGGTGCTTGATCGGGTTCTGTGTCATCCACCGGGTCGATCCGGTAAACCAGGGCTGAACCGCCTGTATTGGTGATCATGATAGAATCCCTGCTTTCCACCCAGGGATTTTCCACAAAATTGAGATCGAGCTGATTCATTTCCATCTGGGGCGCAGGATAGCGGATTCCTCTATCCGTCGTAAAAAGTAAAGCCTGCCCAGACCGCAGTGTCCCAACACTTGTCTCTGTCAGATTATTATATCCAACCTGAAGACCTGTCGTGTAATCCGGAGATTCAATACCTGTGGTGGAAAAACTGGCAAAGGTATCGTAATTAAAATAATCCTTGAACTGCATCTTGATCAGATTATCACCGCTCTCGGTGGGGAAATGATCAGTATTGTAAATGATGACCTGGAAATTCAAGGTAGAGCTAACCTCGAGATGGCTCATCATGCTCCACTCGATGATGATGGAATCTTCATTCATCAGGGTACTGATCCCTCCCGGTCCGGTGATAAGATCGTCCCAGTAAGGAGCGATCATGGCATTGGGGCCTGAAGGTGAAGGAATGACTCTGTTGTAAAAACTCAATTCCGGGGAAGCACCCAGCGCCATCCAGCCATTGCTGCAAATGGTTGCACTGCTGTAGGACTGGCCGTAATAGGTCACATCAAAGGGGAGTTCAACAAGCCTGCTTTTATCGTTCTCTTCAAAGTTATCATAGATAGGCAGACGGGCACCGGCCCCTCCCAGGTTGGGGTCGATCTCCACCCATTGGTATGTTGGCGCCATGGAATAGGACACATCCATATCATCAAAGACACGATAACCATATGCATCAGGCAATGAAGGCGCAAATTGATTCAGGGCCTCCACCGTGACCGGATATGTCAGGGTGTCTGAGCGTCCTGCCCCGGCAGCAACAACAGTCAGCTGAAGCACTTCCCCGGGAAACAGCTGATCAGAGAGATGGACCGAAAGACCAGGGATGATCGCCAGGTCATCCATTGCGATCCCGGGACAGACCAGGGGATTTCCCTGGAAGCTGATCAGGGGATGCTCCAACAATGTCAGGGTCATGGGAGGAGAGGATAACCCTCCGCGGTTCGCAAGGGTCAAATCAAACACGGCAGAATCACCAGCCATCAGAGCGCTGGAGGATGTAATATCCGAGATCATCAACTGAGGTGCCTGGATGGGAAAACTATGTCTCCAAATGGTGGTATCATTTTGCGAAATGGCCAAGATCTCGAGGTGCACGATATCGCCATGTACTGCATTTGAATCGATCCCCAAGGCAAAGACACCTTCCAAAGTCAAACTGCCCCCGCTTGCAATTGGTCCTGTCTCAAAATCAGGATCCTGGATGAGACATGCAGGGGATGACGAAGCAAGTACGAGGCTCAGTCCAGCCTCCTGGGTCGTATTATTGGTGATCTGCAGATCAAGTGAGTGAGCAGCCCCTGCTTGAAGTAACCCCTCTGGACTGATGGTCCACTGAGACAAACTGAAATCATGAGATGCCTCAGCGATGGGGATGGTTTCCAACACTGGCTTAAGATTCTTACCTGTAATGGTGAGCTGTAAATCTGAACCGCTGACAGCATTGACCGGCAGAGAGACCTCTCCGGCTGCATCGGAGCGAAGCCCAATGGCATTTTCAGCATTGAACAGAAAGACAAAAGCATCTTCCACCGCTGACCCGGCTTCATCATGAATGGTGATACTGATGTGGGTATCATCAGCATGGAGACTTTCTGGAAGATCCACCACAATGGTTTTGGGAACATCTGTCCAGACTGCCATACCCGGGTCACCCAGAATATTATAGACATTGTGATAGAATTCTGCCGATTGACCAAAGGGCAGGAATTCACTCTGGTAGTAATTGCGCCACAACTCCAGCTTGGCATACCAGAGGGCTGGACCCAATTCGTTCATTCCCAGATCAAACAGGGCCGAGTAGAGGGCAATATCGATGACATTATTGAATTGAGTGTGGGTATGCACCTCACTGGGACCTATAAACGCCACGGCGCCCTTGGGCACACTGGATGTTCCTGCCCGGATCCATTTCTCCCCAAAGACCGGGTCCACAGAAGAGGCATAATTACCGCCACCACAAACGATGCTGGTCATAATGGGCAGCATGAAGCCATTGTGCAGCTGGTCGATATCCGTGTTATAAAAATAGGGTCCGATCCAGTGATCCCAGGCGCCCAGCCCACGATAATTGACAAACCCAACGCCATTGTCGATGGGATTTCGGATAAAGAACAGACTGGTCTGCATGGGATAATAAGCCGTGTCAATTTCGGTAAATCCATTTTCCACCAGCTTGCGCCCGATCCAATTGTTTACCTGCTGGGGTGAGATGGCAGCCGACACGGTACAGACCAGGAGCGCTCTCTGAAACCAGCCGGGATCACTCATTTCCGGATTGCTCTCATAAGATAATATCTTGCTGATGACGGTCCCCAGCTCACTGATGGTGTCCACTGATAACCGGCCGATCCAGGCCTCAGGGAAGCTGTCGTCGCCATCCAGGAGCACATAGGGATGGTCAGTGACCAGGGCTTCATTATCCGGGTTATAGACATAAAATCCACCGATCCCCATATCCTCATCACCGATGAGAAGAATGTATTCTGGCGGCTCATCCCAGGTATCATAGGCATCCTGGATAAATGCTTTCACAGCAGTTGGGGTCTGTCCCGCTTCATCGGTAGTAACCACGGTCACAGGGTGTCCTTTGCGACGTTTCCAGTCAGTCAGATATTGGACATAGGGTTCAAAAACAGGCGGGGTGATGATGAGATAGTGTCCGAGATGTTGATAAATGTCAGATTCTGGAATCTCCGAGCGCAGCGCTCGAAGCGCATTAAATCCCTCTGAGTTCGCCTGGTTGACGCCCTGCAGCTGGATCACAATTTCCCGGGGAACAGAAAGCTCCTGTCTGGTCCCGTTGATGGAAACAGGTGACAGCGTGATTGGCAGATATTGGCGTCCCATCATTTTCTGCGGCTCTCCCAACTGAATATCAAGCTCATGGTTTGAGGCAGAAGCAGGCCAGGAATAAGCTTGTATTTCCACCGGAGTGTCTGATTCCAGACGCGCTTCAGGGGTCATTGTAATGTTGGGGTCGGTCAGGTGATGGCTGGTATGTTTCAGCAGGACAAAGGAAGGATCCATCATATCCTGGATCTCTATCAATTCAGTAAACATGGGAAGCGCCGGACTCCCCGATTGACCTGTGAGGCCGTATCCAGACCCTTGGATCTGATCTGGGTGGGCCAGAAATTCACGCCACTGGGCATCATTGATCCTGGAAAAGTCAAACCGAATTTCGAGCGTACTGCCCAGGGTTGTCAGCTCAACCCGGGGACGCATATCAGACCAACCCGCTGAAACAAAAAACAGCATCAGACTCAGGTATGGGATGATTCTATGAATGACTGCCGACGATCTCATATGAATTCTTTCTCAGGCAAAGCTTATTCCCCGTGATGAAGTGATACTATAAACAGAGCGCTGGTGATACAAGGCGAAATGCCATCGGGATGGAAATGTCATCCCAGGGATATCAGCGTTTGGAAGATTGGGAACGGGGGTTAGGGGTATAATTATGAATTATGACCTGGCCGTTGGCGGGTTTCAATGCTGATTGGTGAAATAACAAATCCCTTGTGTCTTGAGCCTGCCTTTGCCGGAGCGTCTTCCTGAGGTGGTCGCTGAGTTTATCGAAGCGCTCTCGAAGGACGCGTAGGCAGGATGGGCGAGGGATACGGAACCAAACTAACAATTGAAATTATTTCATCCTTCTCGCCCCTCGACTCAGGTCTGCGCTCATGTGGAGCTTCGCCCCTGCAAGCCACACACGAAATTTTTAACTGCTTTTGTGTCTTGGTGGTTAGAAAATATTTATTTATGAAAATCCTCTCCAAGTAGAATGCTGTTTATTTCAAAAGCAGCATCTTGATCATCTGAGATTCAGTTCCTGCCTGAACCCGGGCCAGATAGACCCCGGCAGCAAGCGTTTGGCCCCATTGATCGGAACCATTCCAGTCAAGTTCAATCCAGCCTGCACGCTGGTTTCCGATCTGCTGTTCAAAGACCAGACGCCCTCGTATATCGTAGATAAAGAATGCCACCTCCGAGGCTTGGGGTATTCCAAAGCGCAGCCGGGTACTGGGATTGAATGGATTGGGATAGTTTTGTTCCAGTGTGAAGATCTCGGGCAGACTGAGGGCTGTCAGTGACAAGGGACCATGATTCATGGTGCCAGGTGACGGAGTCATCATGACCCACGCTGAAATTTCATCCGGGCGGCGTCCCATTGAGACATCTTCTGCTTGGGCCCCGAAGCTGAGAGAGTCAATGATAGAGACACCATCCTCTGCCACCAGGGCCAGGAATTCACCTGATGCACTCAGTTTAAAATTGCTGTGGAGGGGTCCCTGTCCCCCATCCTCATCGCACCAGACCAGGAGATATTCACCGGGAGAAATCAACGCGGCCCCATCGGGGATCTGCCATTTGTCCAGGTTGTCTGGATTGTCTGTAAGGTGGAACCCTGACAGGTCCAGGGTGATCTCAGTGGGATTGTGGATCTCCAGCCAATCATCGAATTCACCGGCTTCATCAGGGTTAATGCTGTTGTTATCCGCCAGGAATTCATTGATCAGCAGCTGTCGCCACTCCTGCCCTGGGATCTCAAAAGGGTAGTCATTTTCATCAAAGACATAGTAGGCACCCATGTCTATCGGACTGCCATCCTCATCCAGGGGAAAGGAGGGGTCTCCTGCATCGATGGCAGGAGAGCCGGGAAGCAATGAGAAGTCGTAGCTCGTGCTGTTTACAAATTGAGGGTCCGCCACGATGTTTCCGGGACCTACCAGAACACGACGTTCTGAAAGGCTGTAATGACTGGTGGCTGTGGAAAACTGGTCTGCACTGATATCGGCCAGTGAATTAGCGTAAAAAATATTGTTATACGATTCAGCATGTCCCCCGCCGGCGCCCAGATTCTTTTCATAACAGGCGATCCCCTGCTCATTGTTCACCAGGGTATTATTCCTGATCGTGGCGGAAGCACTATCTTTCAGAGCGATTCCCAGGACACAGCCCACAATGAGATTTCTCTCTATGGAAATATTGGAACACTGGCCCACAGAAATGCCCTTGTCTGAGGAATGATAGATCTTATTGCCAAACAGGGAAACATTCTCACAGTTTTCGCCCAGATCGATCCCGTCAGAATTGGCACCTTGAAAATTGTAGATCCAATTGCCAACGACACTGCCCATAGTGACCCCATCCAGATCGATGGCATCTGTATCAGGGGCTTGAGCACCATAGAAATGATTGTTCAGGATCATGGCATCGCCCCGTTTGACATTGATGAAATCGCACACTACCGGAGACGAGATGGAACAATCATAGACTGCCAGGGATCCGCCCTCAGCATAGATGGGAAATTCAACATCTTCCAGAACCAGACCCGTCAGCGTTAAATGGCTGTTTTGTGCTGAAATCGCTCCCGGGAAACGCAGGGGGTCAACGCCATGACTGGCCCCCATGATATGAACATGACTCAGATTTGACGGGCCCGCGGCGTTATCAAATGAGACTCCTCCCCAGCGGGTGGCCCCGGATGCTGTATTGGGCAGGATGCGAATGGGCTGATCAATTCCACCGCCCATGAGAAGCAAGCCTTCAACAATGATGTTCGAATCATCGGACATGCGGAGTTCTACATCAGCTTCCACGACCAGGGAGACACTGTCTGGAATAACGAGGTCATCGACAATGACATAGACCTGACCTGTTTCCAGGATAGTGTTCTCGGTGATCACATCGGGTAAAATGATTTCCCCTGAGGGTTGAAAAAGAGCTATAAAATCACCATCAGCACTGCAATCGTATGTGATCTCAGCCGACGTAGGTCCATGGTTCCAGCCAATAAATTCATATCCGGGATTGGGAACAGCCCTGAGGTGAATCTCCCGGTTCCTGAAAAAGGTCTGAGACGCACCGGCATACAGAGAAGGCACCCCCTCGATCCATACTGAGCCACCTTCCGAGATGTAGGGGGACGCACTGACCTGGACCGTTCCATCGAGGCCCAGCTGCTGGTTTATCTGAGTAAAGACCACAGCATTGCGCTGGGCTGCAAAATCTCGGATATTCTGGAGCTCATTTTCCCATCCACTTAAGGAAGGAACACCGCCTTGTGGACCCCACAGTGCGGCATGGCGGGGAATTTCCGGAGCGATGACCGCGCTGAGGCTATCCACCAGATGGACAACCCGATCCTCATGAAAGGTATTGTTCAAGTGAGCGGCGCTGCGCTGGACAAAACGGGATTTGAACAGGTCACTGTCCAGGAGCATGTTGAAGAGGATATACTCGCCAACCATGTTATCCATGATGTTGATATTGATATTGCTGGGATTGAGTCCCCGGTCCAGGTCCACCACCAGCCACTGCCATTTGCCATCACCATCCCTGGGCCGCCACCACTCACGGTTGTGTCCCCAGCTGGTATTGGCCGTGTATTGGGTCATGATAAGGTGATCAATAAAGCCATCCACATTCATGAGCTCCTGCAGCTGGGCATAACGGTCTGCCTGATTCAGATCATTGGCCTGAATAAAGGCCAGGAGTTGGTTGTAGCCATCCAGATCTCCTTCGATGACCAGAAGCTGTGTCCCCGATGGGGTACTGGCATACTCCAGATGATCGATGTTACCTGGATCAGCACCATAGTTTTTTGCGAAATAGGTCGGATCGAATTTTTCACGGATATTGTGGATACCCCAATATTCACCATTGAGAAACAAAGTGGCCGGACGATAGGCCATATAACCGGCATCCATCATCCCGCTCATGAGGCTTTCTGCCAGGGGATCACGAATCAGGGTTTCTTCCCAGTCATCACCGCCATTGCGAAAGACGATCCGGGTAAAATCCACCACATCCCGGTGTTCAAATAGCTTATGGCGGAGAAGCTCATCACCATAGCGATCCCGAAAATAGATGGTAAATGGTTTCTGGGGTTTGGTCCAAATATTTTGACCTCCCAGACGGGCTCCAGCGTGTACACGAAATTCCAAATTCTGTTCCAGATCAAAGAGTTCGACCTGGACGGGAATTTCTCGTTGCTTGTACTCATTCTCATAGATGCCGATGTCGTCATCCCAGAGGGTGGGCGGCTCAGCCGTGAGGGAGATGATGGAAAGCGGGGAGCCCTCATCAATGAAGTAGGTTCGGGTCAGGATCTCACCGGCCAGTTCATCCGGCATGACCGTTCTGGCCTTCAGAATGGTGGTTTCCGTGAGGGTGATGGGACCTGAATAAAGCGTGGTGTTGCTCCCTGGCCGACTGCCATCCAGGGTATAGTAAATATCATCCAGATTCGCTGAGTTCAAGCTAATGGTCTGACTGCCTGAGTAGAAACCACTTTCCAGGGAAGCTGTTACCGGATAGGATCGGACCCCGCTCAGTGTCGCGAAGCTGCTGTTCTCAGAACCAGGCGTGGGTTCTCCAAAGAAGGTCCATTCGCCAGTGATGAGGTCCCGACCCATAGAGACGTCATCATCCTGAAAGCCATAGCTCATTTCATCCACGACAACGGCATTGGTGTAAGTATCCGCTTTGAGTTCCAGATCGAAACTGATATCTGAGCTGGTTCCACTGACCTGATGGATCTCAACGGCCAGAACATTTTGACCACTCACCAGATCCAGGGCAGAAACCACATATTCCCACCAGGCATCTTCATCATCACCACTGACGGCAGCCGCAGCCAGACTGGTATAATTCACATCGCCCTCAGGCATATTGACCCGCAGGATCTCATTGCCATTGAGGTGGAGGATGGCACCATCGTCACGCTGAAGTTGGATGGTCAGGGTTGTCAGATCTGCGGCGTCTGAGACTTGAAAGGAATGCCGAAAATAGGTCGTGATGAATTTATTGTCAGGGTCGCCGCCATAGCTTAGAACCGTGGTCTCATCGCCATCTCCATAACCCAGTTGTCCGGAACCCTGTCCCCAGGCAGCATCATTAAAGTTGATATCCGTCCAGGCCGTTCCCTGATCGGATCCATTATCAAGATAACGCCAAGTCGCCCCGGCTGGTATCAGGGTGGTCTGGGCTCCAGGAGTGGCCCGGGCCAGGACCAGATCCTCGCCATCCTTGCTTAGTTTGAAATTGCTGTGATAGTGTCTGGTGGTGAAGTTCTCCCAGGGCCAGGCGGGACGTTGATGCACGCTTCCAGGACCATCGTCAAAACCATCGGCCCAGATGAGGAGATAACCATGTGCGGGGACGACAGCCCCCTGGGGGATCTTCCATTTCAGAGGATTTCCCCCATTGTCAGAGATGAAGTAATTGTCCAGGCTTTGATCGGCAGGGCCGGGATTATGCAGTTCGATCCAGTCTGAGTAGTCTCCAAAGTCGTACATCTCAGGCCAGATGGAGGTGTTGGCTGCCATGAATTCATTGATGCGTAGCTCTTGTCCGTTCAGGGATGATACCAGAAACAATAACGCACACCATAATGTCAGAATCGTTTTCATACAGGCGGGGAAAGTAGCTTGAACCAAGCAACTGTTAAAGTGAAGAGTTTTTGCCAAAAATCACGA
>JGI11705J14877_10000901_pt1 | contig 17753 bp, 18 predicted proteins | sample Etolaghawater15m_FD_14877 | JGI IMG/M metagenome (IMG submission 14877)
AAAGCAGAAAGCATTTCGAGCCGTTTTTTTTTGGAGGGAATAACAGATATCTGTTATTCCCTTTTTTTATTCATTTTTGTATTAGGAAACCCCCATGCTACGTGTTGCCATTATTGGAGCCTCCGGTTACACCGGAGTTGAACTTGCCCGCATTCTCTGCAACCATCCTGAATTCGAGCTAACTGCAGCGACGTCCCGACAATATGCAGGAAAACCACTCTCTGAAGTGTTCCCCAATCTTCTTGGCAAAACTGATCTTCTGTGTGAAAACCTTTCCATAGATGAACTCTGCTCGCGTGCTGATCTTTTTTTTGCAGCAGTCCCTCACAAAACAGCCATGGACCTGGTCCCTCAACTCCTGGAGCAGAGAAAAAAGGTTGTCGACCTTTCCGCCGACTTCCGTTTGCGTAACGTAGCCACCTATGAAGAATGGTACCAGGAGCACTCTTCTCCTGAATTCATTGTAGAGGCCGCATACGGCCTACCAGAACTTTACCGTGAGCAGATACAAAAGGCACGCCTGGTTGCAAACCCCGGATGCTACCCGACCTCCATTATTCTTGGTCTTGCCCCACTCCTGCAAAATGGCCTTATTGATACTTCATCCATTATTGCTGACTCCAAATCAGGAACAACAGGCGCAGGCCGTGCCGCCAGTGTAGGGACACTGTTTTGTGAAGTACATGATGGGTTTAAGGCATATAAGGTTGGTGGAACCCACCGGCATCTTCCGGAAATCGAGCAGGAGTTGAGCGCGCTGAGCAAAGGTGATATCACGATCTCTTTCACGCCACACCTCCTCCCCATCGCACGAGGAATATTAAGCACCGTCTACGCCGATCTCACGTCTGATATATCTGAAAATAATATACGAAAACTGTATAGAACCATGTACGAAAATGAACCCTTTGTTCGTATTGTACCAGAGGGAACCTTCCCGGCAACGCAACACGTACGGGGATCAAACTTTTGCGACATAGGCTTTACAATCGATGAACGAACCAATAGGATAATCGTCATTTCTGCCATCGATAACATTGTAAAAGGTGCAGCAGGACAGGCAGTACATAATATGAATCTGATGTGCGGAATCGATGAAACCACCGGACTTGAAGGAGCGCCCTTCTTCCCATAATCATTAAACATCATGCGCAATCTAAAAGTCACCATTGCCTTTGATGGCACTGATTTCAGTGGCTGGCAGAAGCAGTTAAGTGCCCCCACAATTCAGGGAGAGCTTGAACGTGTTTTGGAAAGAATCACCAATGCTCCGGTAATTCTCCATGGAGCTGGCAGAACCGACGCGGGTGTTCACGCACTTGGAATGGTTGCCAGCTTTGAAACTCATTCTCAAATTTCTCTGACTGCTCTCATGAGAGGTACTAATGCTATTCTTCCTCTCTCTATTCGTATCATTAAAGCAGAAAGCGTTGTCCCCGATTTTCACGCCCGCTTTTCCGCGCTTTCCAAGACCTACCTGTATAGTATTGAAACCGGGCCAATCCAATCACCCATTACCCGTCTCTATGCAGTTCATATCCCACAGGACCTGGCAATAAATGCTATGCAGCAATGCTTACAAATACTCATAGGAACTCATGACTTTGCCAGCTTTGAAGCCTCCGGATCCCGAGACAAAACCTTAACCACAGGGCGTGGTAGCGTCCGTACTCTAGCGGAAGCCACATTGAAGAAAATCAACAGCACTGAAATACAATTCGTACTTACCGGAGATGGCTTTCTGCGTCATATGGTACGAAACATTGTGGGGACGCTGCTTGAAGTTGGGAAAGGAAGAAAAACCGTTGAAGAGTTTAAAACTATTCTTGAAGCCAAAAACCGCTCGGCGGCAGCCGCAACAGCCCCGGCCCACGGACTTTTTCTAAAAGAAGTTCATTATTAAAAAAAGACCTGCAGAGGGGGAGTGGCCTCTTACCGCAAGGGTTTACCCTTGCAGCAAGAGGCAATGAGCCAACGAAGATACTGCTCCCGGAAGCTGCTCACTTCATCGCAGCAGCTACCGAGGCACAGACGTACTCGATATTGGAAGTGGTCAGCCCGGCCAGATTAATTCTTCCCCCGCCAACGACATAAATATTGTTATTTTTCCGCAGACTGCTCACAACATCATCGGACCAACCACTGAAAGAAAACATTCCGCGCTGCCTCTCAATAAAGGAGAAGTCTCCATCAACTCCCTGAGCAGCAAGACCGGCAACCAGAGATTTTCGCATAGTGACTATTCGATTACGCATCCCGGCAAGTTCTTCCAGCCACATCGTATGAAGCTCGGGAGTATCCAGTATTATGGTTGCAACCAAACCTCCGTGGGCAGGAGGATTAGAATAGTTGGTACGAACTACTGTTTTTATATGACTGAGCGCCACACTTGCCTCGGCAGCCGAAGGAGTTACCACGGTGATGGCACCCGTCCGTTCATTATATAATCCAAAATTCTTGGAAAACGAGCTGGCGACAAGAAAATCAATTCCGGCGGCAGCAAATTGCTCAATGGCAAAACGATCTTCATCAACTCCGTCGCCAAATCCCTGATAGGCAAAATCAAGAAAAGGGATCCATCCTTTTTTGCTCGCCAAAACAGCAAGCTGTTTCCATTGATCCTCATTCAAATCAACGCCACTGGGATTATGACAACATGCATGAAGAACAACCACATCGGCAGCAGGAACGGTTTCAAGATCGTTCATCATTCTAGCAAAATCAAGTCCCTTAGTTTCACCATCATAATAACTATAACGGGCAATTTCAAAACCTGCAGCCCCAAAAATACCATTATGATTAGCCCAGGTAGGAGAACTTACCCACACCTTGGCATCGGGGGTGAACTTGTGAAGAAGATCTGCTCCAACACGCAGAGCACCTGTTCCACCGGGTGCATGAACAGTTGCAGCTCGACCTGCGGAGATTACTTCACTATCAGCACCAAAGATCAAACGCTGTACAGCAGCCGAATAAGCAGGGTCTCCTGAAATGGGAAGGTAGCTTTTACTGCCCTGCGTTTCAAGCAATACTTTTTCAGCCGCTTTGACACAGTGCAACACAGGAGTGTTCCCGGCTTCGTCTTTATATACTCCCACACCAAGATTTACTTTTTGCGGATTCTGATCTTTTTTGAACTCTTCGGTTAGTCCCAATATCGAATCGGGAGGTGCGGGCTGTATGGATTTCCACATGACTGTCTTCCTCATATAGATGAATAAGTGAATGAATAATGAAAATATCTTTTGCTGATTTCTTTGATAACGCGTCCTATTGATTGTGCAAGCTATATTTTCATCTGCACAGCAACTCCTAAGAAAAACAGGGGACCAGTGCTATCGATAGGGAACCTATTGAAAACAGTCAGGACGCCGCTTGACTCATTTTTTCTGCACAGACTGTTTGGCTAGCAGTGACTGCAGTTTCCATGGTGAAGAAAGACATGCCCGCGACTTGGAGCAGGTTGACATAATATCACAAAAGGCGAGAAATTCAGCTAGACTGTCATTCATCTGTAAATTCTTCCGGGAAATCACATGCAACTTACGCCTCATATCAACACCATCAAATTGCAGGGTTTTTAACCAGCCATGCTCAACTTCACGACATACCGTGAGCGACGACAGACAGGCCAGCCCCACCCCCGACTCCACAGCTTTCTTGATGGCCTCGGGATGGCCCATCTCCAAGATCACATTAATTCGATCGAGATATTTTTTCATCTTTTCTCTAAAGATAGCTACTGTGCCAGATCCCTCTTCACGCATAATCCACCGAGTATTGGTAAAGTCACTATTCACATCAAAAAGACTTTTATGTGCAAGTGGATCTGTGGGACCTGCAACAACCACAAGCTCATCCTCAAACCAGAGACGCTTGACGGTGTCAGGATTATTCACCTGCCCTTCCACAAAACCTACCTCTACCTTACCATCAAGAACCAGACTTTCGGCATATCGGGTATGATGAACAAGCATGTTTATATGCACCTGAGGATGCATCCGCTTAAAGGCACCGATTAAATAGGGAAGGATATAATCGCCAATGGTAGTTGAAGCCACCACATTGATCCTTCCGCTTAGGGTGTCGTTCTTTTCCGACATTATATTTTCAACGTTACCGACCTGGCACAGAATCTCCTTGGAGAGCGGCAGAAGGTAACGACCACGCTCATTCAGCAGGAGACTTCGACCATGGCGATCAAAAAGAGACCCACCCAGTTGATTCTCGAGCTCAGCAAGTGCCATACTTACTGCAGATTGAGTCACGAAAAGCTTTTTACTGGCCTTTGTTACCTGAGCGGTCTCGGCTACAGCAATAAATATTTCCAATTGTCTCAATGTGATAGACATTACAAGAACCTTTGTTCAAATTTTTTTATGATTCATATCGTTTTTTTTAATTAGGGATTTCTTACCATATCATTTATATACTTTTTCTCAATACTTTTCCTATGACCTCTTAACAATATACGGAAAAACTAAACGAGCAGTGAATGAATAATCACTCAGTGGTCAAAATGAATGATCATTCACTTTTCAGTTGACAAGAAGCACTGATTTCATTAGTTAGCGTGTGTATATATCAGAAAGTCATCCGACTCATTCAACTTAAGGAGCCACTCGATGGAGCTTCAATTTTCTGATTTTCTCTACCGTGACAATATCTTATGGATCACGGCCTTCGCTCTGGGAGGCTTGGCGTTCGCATTAGGCCCCATTGTCATTGTGTATCTCTTGATGCCTCGTGGTACTCGGCAATTCAATCGTAAGAACAGCCAGGCCATTGAGTGCGGAATGGAGCCAATTGGTGATTCATGGATTCGATACAGTTCCGTGTTTTTCCTTTACGCATTAATTTTTCTCGCATTTGATGTGGATGTTCTGTTTCTCTTTCCTGTAGCCCTGGCATACAACAGTAAGGAACTGCTGGATATGGGAATTGTCTACCGGGATTTCGTTGAAGTTATTATTTTTGTAGGAATCTTATCACTCGCAATCGTATACGCATGGATTAAGGGAGTCTTCAAGTGGGAACGCAGAACGTACCTTCGCCGTTAGAACCGATACCCTCGTCAGTTGTTCAGTTTGCCGCTGCCGACAAACTTATTAATATTGGGCGGGTAAACTCATTCTGGCCCCTCACCTTCGGTATTGCCTGCTGTGCTATTGAAATGATGGCCACAGGTTGTGCCAGATTTGACATGTCACGCTTTGGGGCTGAAGTATTTCGCCCATCTCCAAGGCAGTCTGATGTGATGATCGTTGCAGGTACTATTACCAAAAAGATGATGCCTGGCATCAAGGTCTTATACGACCAGATGCCTGAACCCAAATGGGTAATTGCACTTGGTAACTGCGCGATTTCAGGCGGACCTTTCGTCTTTGACGGCCAGTACTCAATCGTACTTGGAGCTGATACCTTTCTTCCAGTTGATATTTACATTCCAGGTTGCCCACCACGACCTGAAGCACTGCTTGAAGGAATCTTGCAATTGGAAAACAAGGTTTCAGGATGGAATCGCTGGAAAGATCCTGAGAAAGTTGAGAAGGCTTGACGGGGAATAAGACAATGATAAAAGACACAGTAAAGCAGGCATTGCGTGACCTTTTCCCAGAGCCGGAACCGGTTGTTGAAGCACCCGCTGTCGAAGCAGCCGAAGGCGAAGAAGAAAAGAAACCGGCCAAGAAGAAAGAAGGCCCTCGAGTAAATGGTGTTATCGAACGTAACCATGCAGAACATGGCTATGATATTGATGTGCAGTGTGATCCAGGTGAACTGCTTGCCGTTGTTATGATTCTTGACAAGGCTGGCTTCTTTCTTGAGAGTATCACTGGAGTGGATTGGATCAAGGAGAATCAGCTGGAATCTGTGTATGATTTTTCACGCTATGACTTTGACACCTGTCGTGTGGTAATCCGCACCCGTACTTCGCGTTCTGAACCCAAAATTCCTACTATCTCTAAGATTTACCCTGGGGCTGGCTGGCATGAACGTGAAACCCATGATTTTTTTGGCATCAAATTTGACGGGCATCCACATCTCGTACCTCTGCTGCTTCCTGAAGACGCAGATTTCCATCCCCTCTTAAAGGATTTCAAACCATGAGTGGACCAATTCATATCCGACCAGACGAAACCTTTACCCTGAACGTCGGGCCGCAGCATCCTGCCACCCATGGTGTTCTCCGAGTAAAGATGGAAATGGATGGTGAATATATTGTCAAGGCTGAAACTGTTCTTGGCTATATTCATCGTATGCATGAACTTATGGGTGAAAACAGAACCTACCCTCAGGTTCTGCCAAACCTCAGTCGCCTTGATTACCTTGGTGCTCTTGGCTACACCCACGGTCATGTGCTTGCCGTTGAACGTGCAGCTGGCATAGAGGTTCCGGAACGGGCTGAATATATCAGGGCAATCACCGTAGAGTTGAACAGAATTGCATCTCACCTCTTCTGGTTCGGTGCCTTTGTCATGGATCTTGGAGGTTTTACTCCACTGATGTACGCCATCGAAGATCGTGAATATATCCTTGATATGCTTGAAGCCGTTACCGGTTCCCGCCTCACTTACTGTTACTATCGATTTGGTGGACTCTACAATGATGTGGATGACGATTTTATTGCAGCTGCGAAAGCGTTTATTCCACGCATGCGTAAATCACTGAAAAAATATGATGCGCTGGTAACCGGTAACATCATCTTCAGAAAACGCCTTGAAGATATCGGGCCGATATCTGCTGAAATGTGCCGTAAATACGGAGCCACAGGCCCTGTCGCACGCGGTGCAGGAATTGACTTTGACGTTCGCAAAAATGAACCCTACTCAGTGTATCCCGAATTTGACTTTGATGTTCCCGTTTATCATGAGTGTGATTCTCTTGCCCGGTACAAGGTACGCATGGATGAAATGGAACAGTCACTGCGTATCGTTGAGCAGGGTCTTGAAAAATTACCTGACGGACCAATCATGCCAAAGAAGGCACCAAAACTGATTAAGCCTCCAGCTGGAGATTACTATCAGGCCGTGGAAACTGCACGTGGCAGTTTTGGTATCAGAATCGTAAGTGACGGCACCAAGAATGCCTATCGGTTCAAACTTCGCTCTCCAACATATTCTAACATGTCTCTCTTCGATGAAGCATGTGAGGGCATGATGATAATGGATGCGCTCGCCATGATGGGAAGCTTGGACTTAGTTATACCTGAGATTGACAGGTAAGGGGGAAGCCATATGAGTTTAACAATTTTAAATGCTCTGGTTGCTGTTGTTGCTGCCATTGCCTTCGCTGCACTGAATGCTGCTTACCTGGTCTGGGCAGAGCGTCGGGGAGCTGGTCGCATTCAACGCCGTCCCGGACCAAACGTTAATGGCCCCCTAGGTCTCTTACAGCCCCCTGCAGACGGTATCAAGCTGATGACCAAACAGCTGATGATCCCTGGTGGTGCTGACAAGGCCCTTTTCATGGTGGCTCCGGTTCTCGCCATGGCTCCTGCTATCACAAGTTTTGTCACCGTACCTTTTAGTGATACCATTGTTGCCCACTCCATGAATATAGGAGTGTTGATGATTTTCGCCTTTGCTTCACTTGGCGGTATGGCTATCCTCCTTGCAGGCTGGGGGTCACGAAATAAGTATGGAGTTATGGCATCTGTTCGTGCAGTTTCGCAGAATATTTCTTACGAAATCCCCATGCTCATTACGGTCATCACCATCGTTATGATGTCAGGTACCATGAATCTCAAAGAACTCGTTGGAGCTCAGGCCGGTGGTATATGGAACTGGAACATTGTCCCTTCGCTCTCAAGTCCATTAATGCCTGTCTCCTTCCTTATCTTCTTTATCTGCTCTCTTGCTGAAACAAACCGAGCCCCATTTGATCTTGGTGAGGCTGAAAGTGAGTTGGTAGCTGGATTTCATACAGAATATGGAAGTATGGGATTTGGACTCTTCTTTATGGGTGAATATGCAAATATTGTTATTGGTGCCTCTCTGATCACCATTCTCTTTCTCGGCGGCTGGGATTGTCCCTTAGGGCTTTTTCCTGGTGTCTGGTGGTTCCTGCTTAAAATTTATCTTCTTATTTTCTCCTTTATCTGGATTCGATGGACATTTCCTCGGACAACAATATATGGACTGCTCAACCTGAGCTGGAAAATATTGATTCCAATCTCACTGTTTAACCTGCTGCTCACAGCAGGATTACTGAAGGTATTTTAATATGGGTGCCTATTTTAGCGAAATATTCCTTGGACTAAAGTCCCTTTTCATAGGGCTTGGTATAACGTTCAAGGAATTCTTCAAGCCTGTGGTTACTGTTGCCTACCCGTACCAAACCATCAAGATGAGCGAACGTTACCGCGGTCATATTGAACTGATTGAGGACGAGGAAGGAAATCCTAAGTGCGTCGTCTGCGGAATGTGCGAGCGTGGCTGTCCTTCTGGATGTATCAGTCTTGCTTCAGAGTCTGTTGAGTATGAGGTAGAGGTTAAAGGCGAGATGAAGACCAAAAAGAAGAAAGTACTCACAAGGTACGATCTCAACTTCACGACCTGCTCTCTCTGCGGACAGTGTGTCGAGTCTTGCAACTTTGGCGCAATTAAATTTTCTAAAGAATACAATCTTGCTTCAAGCCGGAAGGAAGATTTTCATTTCGACCTTCTTAATAGATTGAAGGAGAGAAACTCATGAACCCAACTGACGCCTCAGGTGTTCTCGGTTTTTTCATGGCCGAAGGATTAGCAGGATATGCCGATGCGGCCTCTGGAATTGTCTTTCTGGCAATGCTTGCTGCCATCATCATCGGTGGAATCATAGCCTGCAATTCAGAAAGGCTAGTCCGTGCCGTGGCTGGACTCGCACTCTGCTTTATCGGAGTTGCCGGTATTTATTACTTTCTCAATTCACCATTTGTATCCATGATGCAGATCCTTATTTATGTAGGAGCTGTTTGCATAACCATTGCCTTTGCCATCATGCTTGCATCACCTGAAGAAAACAAGAAACAGGGACCTGCAGGTCCCTTAAGTGGCCCCCTCGGTCTGATTACAGCCGGCCTGATCACATTTGGAATGATTGGGCTCGCAGTGAACACATCGTTTGCCGTTCTGCCTAAGGAGAATATGGGAAGTATACAGCGAATAGGTGCTGAACTTCTCACCAGCTATTCCATGGTCTTTGAACTGGTTTCCATAGTCCTGCTCATTGCAATCATCGGTTCGCTTGTCATTGCACGTCACGGAAGGAGCAAATAAATGTCGATTCTTAACCTCCACAACAGTCTCAATACTTACCTCATCCTTGCCGCGGTTCTCTTTGGTATGGGGATTTATGGACTCGTTACTCGAAGAACCCTTGTTGGAATGCTGATTGCCTCGGAGTTGATCCTTGCTGCTTCATCCATCAACTTCATGGCATTTAACAGATTCACTGCCCCTGACCCGACTGTAGGGCAGATTTTCACCCTGTTCATTATGGCTATTGCTGCAGCTGAGGCTGCCATTGGCCTTAGTATCACCATTGCAGTATATCGAAATTACAAATCAGTCGACACCGAAGATCTGGTCGACCTTAACGGTTAGGAAAGAGGAACCTCTGTCATGGAAATACAAACGGTCAGTTCCGTAAAACTTCTCCTCGCACTTCTTGTTCCCCTGTTTGGCACTCTCGGTGTCATGTTTATGGGAAAGAACGAGAATATACGTGAGGGTGTCTCATCAGCGGCATCGATTATCCTTCTATTGATTGTGGCCTCGATGATCCCTGATGTTCTCGATGGCAAAATCCTTGAATATCACATATTCTCAGTCCTGCCAGGACTTACGGTAAAACTTCGGGCAGATGGGATGTCAATGATCTTCGCAATCGTTGCCTCATCTCTTTGGACCATTGCTGTCTATTATTCGCTGGGCTATATGCGGGCTCATCAGGAACATGCCCAGACACGTTTTAATGCCTGCTTTGCTCTCGCCATTTTCGGCGCAATTGGTGTAGCATTCTCCGACAACCTCTTTACCATGTACCTTTTCTACGAGGTTGTTTCAGTCTGCACCTATCCTCTGGTTGCTCACGCACAGGATAAAGACGGTTACGCCGGTGCCCAGAAGTATATCGTTTATCTGACCACCACAGCCAAGCTCTTCCTATTACCTGCTCTTATCCTTATTTATGTTCTCACTGGAACTCTAGACTTTCCAACCAACATATCAGATGGTCTCTTCACCGAAGGCCTCTCATCTGGCAATATCCAGAACTGGGTAGTGATCATGCTGTACATCTTCTGCATATTTGGTTTTGCCAAGAACGGTGTTATGCCTTTTCATCACTGGCTCCCAGGTGCCATGGTTGCTCCGACTCCTGTCTCCGCACTTCTGCATGCAGTTGCAGTTGTTAAGGTTGGTGTCTTCTGTACAACAAGGACCATGCTCTATGTCTTCGGTACCGACACCATGCATGCCCTGAACCTTGGTATACCGACTGCATACTTTGTTGGATTTACCGTAATTGCCGCCTCTGTTCTTGCTCTCTCAAAGGACAACCTCAAGGAGCGGCTTGCCTATTCAACCATCTCTCAGCTTTCTTATATCATCCTTGGTGTGGCATTACTCACCCCATCCGGAATTGATGGCGGCCTGATCCATATCGTAAACCACGCCTTTTCCAAGATCACTCTGTTTTTCTGTGCTGGAGCAATCATGATTGCAGCTCATAAAAAGGATCTTTCAGAAATGGGTGGGCTTGGTAAAACAATGCCGGTAACCTTTGCCTGCTTCTTTGTAGCTTCGCTCTCAATGATCGGCGCTCCTCCGGTTGCAGGATTTGTTACCAAATGGAATCTGCTGGTCGGATCCATAGAGGCACATCAGATTGGTATTCTTTTTATCCTTATTGCCTCAACCATGCTTAACGTCGGGTATTTTGCCCCGGTTACCTACAGGGCATTTTTTGGGAAACGCCCTGCAGGTGAAACATATCAAGGCATCAAGGAGGCACCGCTATCCATGCTGATCCCCATTGTGATCGCATGCACGATATCAGTGCTGATTGGTATCTTTCCTAACTTTATGATGCAATTTGTAAGGGCGGTGACAGGATGATTGTAAATATGATCGACTATCTTCGAGATCGGTTGCAGACCGTAATTTACTGCTGCTATGGGGTCATGGCCTTCATAGTAATCTGGAGTATGAGCGTGGATACTAGTCACGCCCATACCTGGGCGGAAAAAATGATACCAGGGTTCTGGTCGCTCTTTGGACTTTGCAGTTGCGCCATCGTTATTATGGTTGCCAGATGGTATGGCAAAAGCGGGATCCAGGCCCGGGAGGATTATTATGACAATTAGTTTTATACACCCGGCACTCATCATGATAGTTGGTGCCTGTCTCCTGCCACTGGTGAGAGGACCGTTCCGCAAACCATACATGTTTCTGGTCCCTCTTCTGACATTTATAGATGTCATTTATCTGAGTCAGAACGCTGGAACCTATGGTGTTTTTCAGTTCATGAACTGGGAACTCACCTTTGGCCGCGTTGATCGATTGTCCATGATCTTTGGATTTATCATGGCACTGATGGCCATTATAGGCACCATTTACGGCATGCATGTTGAAGACGAATGGCAGCATATTGCTGCCTGGTTCTATGTTGCAGGATCACTTGGGGCCATTTATGCAGCTGACTACATAACTCTTTTCCTCTTCTGGGAAATGATGGCTTTTGCTTCAACCTTTTTAATCTGGGCTAGAAAAGATGAAGAGGCACTTGCAGCCGGATATCGTTATATTCTCGTCCATACTTTTGGTGGAGTTGTTCTCCTTCTTGGATTTGTTCTTAGATACCAAGCAACTGGAGATCTCAGCTTTGACCAGTTGAATGTCACTTCACCAGAACTATACACCTGGTTAATAATGGCTGGGCTCATGCTTAATGCTGCAGTTCCACCCCTCCATTCATGGCTACCTGATGCCTACTCCAAGGCAACAGCAATAGGTGCAGTCTTTATGTGCGCCTTCACTACCAAGACTGCCGTGTACACTCTTATCCGCAGCTGTTCAGGGTTTGAGGTACTCATCTACCTTGGAATCATCATGGCCATCTACGGTATTATTTATGCGGTGATGGAAAATGATGTCCGCAAACTTCTCGGTTGGGAGATCGTATCACAGGTTGGCTATATGGTTGCCGGTGTCGGAATTGGTACCAGCCTTGCCATCAATGGTGCCTGTGCCCACGCTTTTGCTCATATCCTCTATAAAGGATTGCTCTTTATGGCAGCGGGTGCAATTTTAACCACAACAGGAAGACAAAAGCTTACCCAGTTAGGTGGCCTATACAAGAAAATGCCTGCCACAATGGTCTTCATGCTCATTGGTGGACTTGCCGTTTCTGGGTTGCCGTTGATGTCAGGATTTATTTCCAAGTCCATGATCATCGCAGCTGCGTTTGAATCTCACATTCTTTGGGCAGGATTTGCTCTGACTGTTGTCTCTGCCGGGACGTTCCTGGCAGCTGGCCTGAGACTACCCTACCTTGTATTCTTTGGTGAAAATAACTGTTCCGAAGAGACCTGGGAGAAGGCCCAGGATCCAAGCTGGAATATGCAGCTTGCCATGGCTATTGGTGGATTTCTCTGTATCTTTCTTGGCTGCTACACACCATTTTTGTACAATATGCTGCCAAATACCGAAGTTGTTTTCCATCCCTATAACGCATACCATCTCAGTGAAACTATTCAGATCATGGCATTCACCGCCTTTGGATTCTTCATGCTACGTAAGTATGTGATGCCAAAGAATACCACCAGCCTTGACATGGACTGGTTCTACCGCATGGGTGGTCGTGCCTTCCTCTGGACTGTTATAAATCCTTTTCAGTGGTTTGATAATGCTGTCGGCAAATTCTACAAGTCCGTTGGAATCAATTGCCTAATGGTGACCTCTGCATTCTGGTCCTGGTTTGACTGGAATGGCATTGATGGGGTTGTTGATGGAACTGCCCGTTGTGTTCGAGCCATTGGCCGCAGAGTGACGATTGTTCTGCAACGTGGCGAAATCCAGCAGACAATTTATTATACAGTATCCTTTGCAGCCGTTCTTCTGGTGGCCTACGTTTGGCTATAATGATTTGAACATACTTTTAAATTAGTACTAAACAAATAAACTGATATCGAGGAACACTGGAAAATGGATCAACTACTAATCAATCCAGATTATCCACACATACTGAGTACGCTTATCTTCCTGCCTCTTGCAGGAGCTATTTTGCTGCTCTTTGTTCGGAATGAATTTTTTGCACGGTACTGGGCGCTCGGAATTACCACGCTCACAGCCCTCCTTTCCATTCCCTTGATCAAAGCCTTTGACGTGACCACCAGCAAATACCAATTTGTTGAGCAGGTAAGCTGGATTAAATCTCTGAATATACAATATGTTATTGGAATTGATGGAATATCAATCCTCCTTGTCATGTTGACAACTCTTATTATGCCGCTTTGTGTGCTCGCCTCATGGAGCTATATAAAAACCAGAGTTCAGGCCTTTATGGTATGCCTCCTTATCATGGAATGTGCCATGCTTGGAGTCTTCATGGCCCTCGACTTTGTTCTCTTTTATATTCTCTGGGAGGCTATGCTTATCCCCATGTATATGCTTATTGCAATATGGGGTGGCCCTCGAAAGATCTATGCATCGGTTAAATTTTTTCTCTATACTCTTGCCGGTTCTGTCATGCTGCTTGTGGCAATTATCTGGCTATACATCAATAACGGATATAGCTTCTTCATCCCGGATATGATGTGGCAGAATTATTCAAGTACTGCTCAGATCTTTTTGTTCCTGGCATTTTTCCTGGCATTTGCCATCAAGGTACCCATGTTTCCCTTTCACACATGGTTACCCGCCGCACATGTTGAAGCACCAACTGCAGGTTCCGTAATACTTGCTTCAGTTCTCCTCAAAATGGGAACATATGGTTTTCTTCGCTTTGCAATTCCAATTACACCCGAAGCGACTATGACATTAGCTCCTGCCATACTCTGGTTATCCATAGCCGGCATTATATATGGTGGTTTTACAGCTCTAGCCCAAAGTGATATGAAAAAACTGATAGCTTACTCATCGGTTGGTCATATGGGATTTGTAACACTTGGTATTTTTGTTCTAAACACCTCAGGCGTTGAAGGTGCCATTCTTCAAATGATTAACCATGGTATCACAACAGGCGCACTCTTTCTCTGTATTGGAATGATCTACGAACGTACTCATTCAAGAGAACTTCGTGATGCAACTGGTGTTGGTAAGCACATGCCGATTTATGTAACATTCCTTACCTTCTTCTCTCTGTCTTCATTTGGATTTCCTGCAACAAACAGTTTTGTCGGTGAATTCCTGATTCTTGCCGGAACATTTGAGCAGTCCATCTGGCTGGCTCTCGCTGCTATCCCCGGTGCTGTACTTGCTGCTGCTTATATGCTTCGTATGCTGCAAAAGATTGTATGGGGTGGAACCGATAATCCCGATCAGTCATGGATTAAAGATCTTAATATTCGCGAGATCGTGACCCTTGCTCCCTTCCTCTTCTTTGTTTTCTGGATCGGACTCGGTGCTCAACCATTTATCGATCTTATCCATGTAAGTGTTGAAAATTTATTGAACAACTATCATGGCTTTCATAACCAGGTAGCTGTAGTAACAGATTTAATTATACAGTAACAGCGTTCTTTATTAACGTTTCGCAGAAGGTATAAAAATGCAATTTCTCCCTGAGTTAACACTGTTGGGTGCAGGCCTTATCATCTTTATAGTAAGCCTTGGCAAAGCCAATGGTGATACTACTAGAAATATTGCCATTGGACTCGGTGCTGCCATTTTTGGAGCAACTCTTCTCAGCTCCTGCCAGACCGGCAAACTCTTTTTCGATGCCTATCAGGTCGACCTGTTCTCACAGGTCTTTAAAGCTCTTATCGCCGGGGCAATGCTGATAGTTCTCCTGTTTGGCAACAAACTCAAAGCGATACCTCAAAAAGTACATCCTGAATACTATCTCTTTATGTTTATGAGTGTTCTGGGTCTTATGATGCTTGTATCAAGTGTTGAGTTACTTGCCATCTTCGTTTCCTTAGAGCTCTCTTCATTTGCTGTGTATATCATGGTCCCCATGCGTGACGATGAAGGGAAGTTCAGATTCCAGATGGAAGCTGGTATTAAATATCTTCTCTTTGGTGTAACAGCCACTGGCTTTATGCTTTTTGGTATGAGCTATATGTATGGGCTAACCGGCTCCACTGAGCTATCAGTTGTCGTTACAAAGCTATCTACAATGTGGAATAACCCTGCAGCAGTCATTGCCATGATGATGGTTCTTGCAGGCTTCTTTTATAAACTTGCAATCTTCCCGTTTCATTTTTGGGTACCAGATGTATATGAAGGCGCATCTAACGAAACTACAGCGTTTATTGCATCTGTTCCAAAACTAGCCGCCGTTGCCTTACTTATCCGCCTTGTGAGCCTTATCAGTGGTGAAGGTCAGGCGATCTTAAACATCCTCATGATATGTGCCGTCGTATCAATGTTCTACGGAAACCTTTCTGCCCTCGTTCAAAAGGATATAAAACGAATGTTAGGGTTTTCAGGTATCGCGCATGCCGGATTCGTCCTTCTTGGTATTCTCACTTTCCAGATCACTGGATTTGCCAATGCCATGTATTACATCATTGGATATGTGCTTATGAACCTGGCATGTTTCCTGGTTATCTGTACAGTTTCTAAAGATGGCGAAAACGTCATGATTGAAGACCTTTCAGGACTCCATAAACGCTCTCCAATTATGGCATTCACCTTGGCAGTTGGGCTTTTTGCCCTTGCAGGAATCCCTCCATTCGTTGGGTTCATGGGTAAATTCATGCTACTTGCCGGTGCCTTAAAAGAAGGATATATGCTGATTGTTATCCTTGCCGCCATCAATACAGCTATCGCCATTTATTACTATTTATCCGTTATCCGTGTCACATACACTACAGACCCTGAAAAACTCTCGATTGTCACTCCATCAATGTTGACTAACGCGACCTCCGTCTTCCTTCTGACGATCATTGTAATCATGGGTGTCATACCACAACGTTTTGTTGACTATGCATCAACTGTCGTGCAGACAATAATGTAACTTACTTTTTTAGGATCAATTTTTTCAAAAAGCCCTGTGGAAACTCACAGGGCTTTTTTAGTTTCAGTAGTCTTGAAAGAGTAAAAGGCAACGTTCTTGTTTTTTATTTATCTGTTTTTTGAAAATCGTGTATAATTTTAGTACTGATTCATTTTAACAACGGAACAAAACTTCTCCAGGTTTCATTGCGTTATCGTTTAATTGCCTTACTATGTTTGGAGAAGAATCTTTTTTTCACTCTATTTAGTCATTTTCGGAGGAAGTATTCATGAAGAATCAGGAGTTGCGATCATCCTTAATCAAGTCAGGTATTTTACTGATAGTCTGCGTTTTCTTTATATATTCATTTGCAGCTAGTAATTCCGGCGGTATAACTGGCACCATTAGTTCTCTTTTCTCCGGTATTTTATTTATTATTGGCTTAACTCTTGCGCTTGCAGTGAGTGTACTTCTATTGTTTGGAATCTACTTTGGAATTCTGTACATGTATAATAAAGATACCTGCAGAAGTACCTATGATGAATTTAAAAACAAAGTTATGGATTTCTTAAAGTGTCTCTGTGGCTCATGCTCAACCACCTGTCATTCTGATGATAAAAAAACCGTACCTGCTAACGATGAAACACTTAACGAACTTAAAGAAAATCAGCAGGGACTAAGGAATCAGCTGCTACATTTGGAAGGTAGTCTTACACACCTTGAAAATTCCCTGAATTCCCTTTCTGCTTCAGTAGGAGCCAATTCAAACACGATAGTATCACTTGATGAAAGAACGACTACCATAAATGCAGTACTCGATGATAAAATTACAGCTGATGCTATAACAGAATCAACTCAACCTCTTAGCAATAAAGTTGATGCAATCCAAAACTCTATAAAACCACTGGAAGATAAAGTAGCTTCACTTGAAAACACCCTTACTTCTCTAAATAATGATGATTCAGATGCGACCAATCAATTGCAAAGGAACGTTGATACAGCTATAAATGCTATCAGAGCCGAATTGGATACAATGAATACTGTTATCGAGAAACTTTCTAATCTACCCGCAGAGGACAACTCACCTGTTGATACTCAGAGTGAAGACGATGGTTCCCATCGTATCCTTACCTACTTCAATAAAAAATCCGACGAAAAACAGTTTATTTCTCTTGTTACAGAAGCAGTTGAAAAGGGAATGACTTACGCCCAGATTGGAGAGTTTTTGAGTGATTCTCTTTCACCAGATGCCTCAGAAATCATTGCTGATCACCCCTCTCTTACGAAAGATTTCATCAGGATCTGTAGACAAAACAAATAAGTTTACCGTTATGTTTTATTTATGATACAGGACGCTACGATTATTCTCCTCATTACGTCCTGTATCATTTCTTCATCATTACTCTTCCGTTTTCACCAAGTGTGTTTTTTTAACATTTACTCCTCTTATAAAGATCACACTTTCAGCATGTTACTCTAGTATCTCAATGTTAAACAACTCTTCCCCCACAATAAGCATTGACAGTGTAGTCATGATTGAGTAGTTTGCCGCGGTCGCTGAGTGAGGGAGACGGAGCGCAGCTCATCTCTCAACAATCGACAGACCGGGT
>JGI11705J14877_10000902_pt1 | contig 17736 bp, 15 predicted proteins | sample Etolaghawater15m_FD_14877 | JGI IMG/M metagenome (IMG submission 14877)
GACGTTTGGCATCGGTCATGACCATGAATGCTGGAAGTGAGCCGCTGTGGTCATAGAGGTAATGCAGTTTGATAGCTCCTTTGCGCTGGCGAAATGTGGCCCAGGGAAAAGCGCTGAGACAGAGATCGATGACGGTAGCATCCATCGAAAAAAGCGGGCTCTTGAATCGAAACCGGTGATGTGGAGTAACCGAACGGCATTTGTCAAGCAACTTGTAGAACAAGCCTTCATAGATTTCATAGGGGCGATTTTTCATCGCATCTGACAGCGTGCTCCGCTTGATGTCCTTCAGACCCAAGTGATACCACTTTTGGGAGTGCATCCCGAGACTGGTTTCGATGCCTCGGAGGCTGTCATGACCGCCGATCTGCGCGAACAGCAACGTCACAAGCTGTTGCCAGCCGGTGTAATACTTCGTGTAACGGTTGCTTTGGTGCTGCTTTTCAAGTTTCTCGAATTCGTATCTCGGAAAAATTTTGAGCAACTCTCCCAGAATCGTCGTAACTTGTCTCATGGTCTGAAACTCCTTTTGAGTACGGCGGTTATTGTAAAGTTTGGTCACTTTTAATATCACTGTTTTTCAAGAGTTTTCAGACCTTCTTTATTTTTTACCGGACACTACTGTTTTTCACTTTCACCTGGTGTATTCGAATGACCCGGTCTATGCATTTTCCCGTGAACAGTGCGTTCTTCTTCCCGGCATCATGCAGCGCACGGCAGCCATGCTGGGTGAACGGGGGATTTCACAGGTTATCGACCATGTACCGTATGCGTTTATCCGCCATACACGCTGTTTTATCCCTTTTGCACACAGTACCGTGGGGCCGTTCGGCGATGTGTTCGGCTGTATTCCGGCCAAGGGTGGCTTCAAAGATACACCGGATAATGCGCTCGGAAACCTGCGTTCCGGCTCTTTCTCCAATATCTGGCAGTCACCGCGTTACCGTCAATTCCGCACCGACGCCGCTTCGGGTCGACATCGTGACTGTATCGCATGCCTTGCCTGCCATGCGGCACGAAATTTTTCTGCGGGCCCCTGTCGCACGTGCGAAACCAAACCCCGTCTTGTTTCGAACACCCCTGAATTCTACTGATGCTCTCTTTACTTGACGATCGAAGTACCACCCCGTTTACCGAGGAAGAACACGAGCTGTTCATCCGAACGATCAAGACCCTGAAGACAAGCCGCCTGCGGCTTCCCGGTAAGGGGGAGATTGACAGCGGCGACCTGGTCGATTTTTTCAATCATCTCGCGCTGGTCAGTGACATCGAGTGTCTCGAGAGTCCGACATGGATCAACTGGGATATTACCAGCAGGTGCAACTGCAGCTGTATCCACTGCGCATCGGATGCGGTGCTTGATGCGTCGAATACGGGAAGTGACGACGTTTCTACCCGCCAGGCACTCGAATTTATTGATGAAATGGCCAGTGCCAAAGTGCTGACCGTGGTCTTGTCTGGAGGTGAACCGTTCATGCGCAATGATATCTATGACATCATTGCAAAAATCAAGCAGCGAGGATTGTTTCTTACCATTCTCACCAATGCGTCACTGCCGCTCGATATCGAACGTCTCGAACGCCTGCTGGACCCGAATACCGACCTGATCCAGATATCTCTCGATGGTGATGATGCAGGGTCTCATAACGCACAGCGAAAAGCCGACGTGTTTTCCGCTGTTGTATCCAATATCAACAGACTGCTCGAAACCTCTGTTCCTGTCAAGGCGAATATGGTCATCACCCATTACAACATCGACAAGGTGTACGATGTCTATTATTTTGTGCGCCGGCTGGGAGTGGAGGTGATTTCATTTACGGTGAACTGTCCGGTAGGAAGGGGAGAAGATGTTCCGCTTCCTGACAGCGGCCGGCTTCTGAGGATATCGATGAACCTGCAGCTGCTTTCGGAACGGTATCCCGGAACCAGAATCAGGAACAATGTGCTGCTGGTGCCGTATGCCCAGCCTGAAATCCGCGAATTGATCGAGCCGGATACGACGAACCATTTCCCGAGAATGCGCTGCCTTGCCGGAACCGCAAAGGCGGTGGTCGACAGCAGGGGAGACCTGTATCCCTGCCCCTTTCTGCTTTATCCTGCATTCAACGCTGGAAATGTTTTCCGCCAGGGCCTGCATGGGCTATGGAACCATCCGGGCACCTGGACGGAGCTGCGGTCCGGGCGAAAGCTCGACAGCACCAAGTGCAGCGAGTGCGGTTACCTGAACCGTTGCAGAGGGGAGTGCCCCGGGGCTGCCTATGGATCGTTCAAAACGATTCATGCCCCTGATTCCCGATGTTCGTTCACCCCGCCAAAGGAGATCTGATGACGCGATACACTATTGAAAAGCATGTGATCTACCGTTTTGAAGAAGCGCTCGATACAGGAGTCGTTTTTCATGCTCACCGGAAAAAAGCCATGATGATCTCGGTGTTTACCTGCATGGTTCTCTCTCTTCTCGATGACACTCCGCTTTCTCCCGGGGAAATCTCTTACCGGACAGGGATAGCATCGTCAGAAGTGGAAAAGATTATCGAGATACTGGTCAGAGAGCACTATGTGCAAGCTTGTTGTAGGTCTGACAACCATGAAAACTGAAAAACATCTCTTTTCCACAAACGCTGTTTTGGGCAGGTTGCTCAGGCAGAGGGCGGTAGAACGTCTGTTTTCCGGCGGGAGCAGGGAGGCCGGTGTCGCACTGGCCGAAGCGGTAGAAAAGGACCATCCTGAGGCGGACGGTATGTTGCTGCGTTTGCTCAGGTTGCGCCACGATCGTGAGCCGGTTATGCATACCGCAGTATGGAACTACTGGAAGTCTCGCCGGTTTGGGGCGTTGCTCAAAAGGAGTGGCAACGAAGTATCTGTGCAGTCGGAGCTCCTGCACGCTCTCGAGGCTATGCCGCAGGACGATTGGGGCAACGGGGTGTTGTTTGCGCTCTGGAGACAGCTNGATCGGGATGACATNGCTGCACTCATCGAGTCGCAACACCGTCATGCNCCANCNCTTGAANTNGATGCGCTGTTCGGGCTCGTGCTCGGAAAGCCGGAGCGCTACCTGGACCTCAAAGATCCCGGGTACTCGATTTTTGAACAAGCCTGGCTTGCTGCATCGGGCACCCAGCGCCAGCGGATCAGCCGGACAGTACTCACTACCGGGCAGCCCCGCCTGGTTGCCGCATACGATAACGCTGTCAGGGAGGAACATGACCCGCAGCTGGTCATTGAAGCGCTGAAGCTGTGTGGTGATCACGATGCGCTCTTCGACCGTTTGCAGGGGCTGTCGTTCAACGGTGCACTGGAGGTGATTGCGTTCTGGGAAGAGGGGGGCGGCAGGCCGGAAACTTCCGTCAAGGCGGGTATTGTCGAACAGGCGGTTGTGTTGTATCGTGAGCTTGCCGATCTTCTTCCTGCATCCAGAATGGCGGCACCTCCGGGCACGAAGGCGATATGCTCGTTCTGGATGGAGCGTTATCAGGCTGATGAATCGATCCGGCTGGAGTTGTCGCATCCCGATCCGTTCCGGCGGGCAGGAGCGCTCTATTGCGGTGTGCAGCGTGGAGTTGTTCCCCGCGAGCTGGTGCAGGAAGCTTCCAGAAACGGGACGTGGCCTGAAAAGCTTGCCCTGAACTACCTGTTCAACGCTCCCGGAGCGGCTGCGCGCCATGAGCATGTGGCTTGGCTCAGGCCACAGGATAGCGTTGTGGCGGGCATCTTGTCGATCCGCCTGCCCGGTACGCTTGAGGAGAGCAATCGGTTGGCTGACAGGCTTCATGCGGAGGCAGGAGTGGGCAATGGGCTTTACCAGCACAAGCTGCTGCAGATGCTCACGCTTCTCCAGGGTTACTTTCTGCGCGGGCTCATTACGGTTGACAGCAGTGACGATGCTACCGAAAGCAATGCCGTCGAGACGGAAGATCTGACAGATGTCGAGTGGTAAACCCCAAATCCCTGATGGCTCAATGAGTGCAAAAAAAGGTTTCATACAACGTGTGGTTGCTCTCCTGAAGGGGACCAACGGGGGGGACTCCCCGACCCTGGCTGCTTTGCGTCTCGAGCTCGATGAGTGCAAGCGTGAGGTGGGCCGGCTCAAAAAGGAGTATGTCCTGCAACGGGAGCAGGCGAGGGGGCAGGGCGAACGAATGGCTGCCGAAGCTCTTGAGGGTATCGTCCAGGAGTTCGCTTCACCGCTTGCCACCCTTGCTGCCATGGAGGTCCGCCATCGTGAGTACGGTGATCTGCAAACGTCCGATGTGTTGCAGGTGGCAGCTTCTCTGCAGGCTATCCTTGCACAACGGGGGATGGAGCAGATAGGCCAGGTCGGAGAAGAGCAGCCATACGATCCAGTCCTGCACCAGGTGCTCGATGCTTCGCACCCAGAGCCTGGCCAGCCGGTGCGGATTCGTTTTGCAGGGTTCAGGTTCAAAGGCAGGCTTGTCGCCAGGGCGCAGGTCGGATCCGCAACGCCTATCACATGATATTTCAGGGGATTATCTATGGCTTTAGCTTTTGATTTCGGGACTTGCAACAGCGTTGTCGCTCGTTGGAACGAAGCCCTTGGTGCCCTGGAGACGCCGGAGTTGCCGAATCTCGGCATCCTGTATCCACAGCCAGGTGACGCTGATGCGAGGGTGATCCCTTCCATGATTCATTTTGGCCAGGGCGATACGCCACTGGTAGGCGGCCAGGTTTTGGCTGCCGGTCTTGTGAACCATCCGGGTACCTTCCGCTGGCTGAAGATGGACATGTTGCGCACCGGTGGAGCCAATCGCGGTCGGCGTGTGCAGGGCAAGGTGATCTACCCACGCCTTGCAGCAGATGGTCTGGTGGACCGCATCCTGATGTATGTGCGCGGCATGGTTGGCGATATCGACGACGAGCTGGTGCTGACCGTACCGGTCGAGGCGTTCGATCACTATATCGACTGGCTGCGCGAAGCTGCGATGAAGCGGTTTCCTGGCGGGATCAGCATGATCGACGAGGCGACCGCCTGTATGCTCGGCTATACCGATGAGGTGCTCGACAATGAACCCTACTGTATTGTCGATTTTGGAGGTGGTACGCTCGATGTGTCCATTGTGCGTACAGACCTGCGGAGTGCTACCCATGCTCGTTGCAGGATTCTCGGCCGGGCAGGAGAGGAGATCGGGGGAATCATGATCGACAACTGGCTCCTGGAGCATATCCAGCAAGAGCAGGGACTTGGTGACGAGGATATCGCCGCCATCGGTTCCTCATTGCTCGAGGCGGTAGAACAGGCGAAAATCTCCATTTCGAACGGCAGCTCTGAAGCCTCCTTTACACGGTTCAACGATGTCACCGGGCGTATGGTGCATGCCACTTTCACTGCAGACACTCTTGACGAAGTGCTCGGGAAAAAGCGCGAGCCGGGCATGCAGAACCTCTACCAGCATATTGTTCGTACCCTTGACCGGGCCCTTGACCAGGCGCGCGACCGGGCAGGTCTGCGAAAGGAGGAGCTGAAGGGGATTTTCCTTGTTGGCGGCAGCAGTCTGTTGCCCGGCATCGAGCAAAAAATCCGGGAGTTCTTTCCCGGGATCGACGTCCATGCAGGCAGGCCGTTCGAGGCTATCGCTAGGGGAGCATGCCTCTTTTCCGGTGGCGTGATAGATCAGACGCTGATCCACGATTACTGTTTACGAAGCTGGAACCGGGAGCTTCGGGATTTCGAGCTGGTACCTGTGGTGCCGCGTGGCACTCCCTATCCCACCGGCAAACCGGTGTGCAGCAAGTATATCAAGGCAGCGTCGGATGTCCAGGATGTGCTCGGGCTGGTGATCTACGAACGAACGCTGATGAGCCGCCCCCTGATTTCCTACGTCAACGGCGCTGATGGTCTCCGACCTGTCAAAGAAGGGGAGCGCCTGGAGAGCCGTTCACGGCCGCTCAACCCCGAAGACAGCGAGTTTATTCATGCGGTGCCGCCCTGCCGCTCGGGCGACAGGCGCTTCATTGCCGGATTCGGGGTCGACAAACACCGCCGCCTCACACTCTGGCTCCGGGATACCGAGCCTGGCAGCGATTCCTCTGTCCGGTTGCGCGATGGTTCACGTATCCCGCTGCCGGTGGAGGATCTGCCGGTAGTGAAACTCTGAAACATGACTGTCTATGTCCTGGCTTGACGAACTCAAATTGAACGTTGCGGCACGGGTTGCCGTTATTCACCTGGTGACCATCGATGAAGAGGATGCCCTCAAGGCCCTTTCCCGGTGGTCGCAGTCACCCGAATGGCCGGGTGGCATGGGGCTCATTACCTGGGATATCGGTGACCAGTTCCGGCAGGTGCTCGAACCGGCGCAGACGTTCGGTAAATTGGCAGCGACTCCCGAAACCGTGCTCGACATCATCGACGAGTATAAAGGTTCCGCTACCTTTATGCTCAAGGATTTCCACCACTTCTGGGAGCATGGGCACAAGGTGTCGCGCATGTTGCGTAATCTGGCTGCACGCCTGCCGTTCCGCGACGAAGCGGTGAACATCATCGTCACCAGTCCGGGCCGGAACCTGCCCGAAGAGCTGTGCCACGACATACCCACTATCGACATCGGCAAGCCTGGCAGCCAGCAGATCAAGGAGCTGCTCGAGCACGAAACCCGTTCGACACGTGCGCTCGACAACTCCACGCACGGCTTGCGTGAACGGCTGGTCGAAAGCGCGTTAGGGTTATCGATGGTCGAGGCCGGGAGGGCGTTCCGCAAGGCGATCGTGCTTGCCGGCGGTCAGCCACTCGACGAACGGAGTGTTCAGCAGGTATTGAACGAAAAGCGCCATATCATCCGCGAAAGTGGAGCGCTCGAGCTTTATCCTTCTACCGGTTCCATGTATAATGTTGGTGGTCTTGGTACCCTGAAACAGTGGCTTGACCAGCGCCAGGAGGCGTTCAGCCAGGATGCTCGCGAGTACGGCCTCAGCACCCCGAAAGGGGTTGTGCTTATCGGTATTCCCGGTACCGGTAAAAGCCTCTGCGCCAAGGTGGCCGCCGGGCACTGGGGGATGACGCTGCTCCGGATGGATGCAGGTGCGATCTTCAGTGGCCTCCTGGGTTCGAGTGAGCAGAATATTCGTGAAGCCATTCGGATTGCCGAGGTGATAGCCCCCTGCGTGCTCTGGGTTGACGAACTCGAGAAGGCGTTTGCCGGATCGATAGGTGACAGCGGCACGGCAAGCCGAGTGCTGGCCACCTTCCTGACCTGGATGCAGGAAAAAACTGCGCCGGTGTTCGTGTTTGCCACTGCCAACAACATTGAGCGCCTGCCGCCCGAACTGTTACGGAAAGGTCGTTTCGACGAAGTCTTCTTCCTCGATCTGCCAACCCACGCCGAGAGGGTCAGTATCCTCGAAGTCCATCTCAAGGATCGGGGCTATACCATGCTCTCGCACCGCTTCGATCTCAACGCGGTTGCCTCAGCCACCGAGGGGTTTGTCGGCGCTGAATTGCAGGCGCTGGTCAACGATGCCATGTTCCCTGCGTTTCGTGACCATCGCCGGGAGATCGAGACAGAGGACCTGCTCGATGCAGCCTGTTCGATGGTACCACTGTCTGCATCGCACCAGCAGGTGATCGACGAGTTGCGTGACCTGGTAAGCAACGGCCAGGTCCGCAATGCATCCATCAACCAGTCATGACAGCACCAATGTGTAACGACACGCTTGCAGAACTCAGAAGTCGCGCAATCCGGCCTTCCTCCGAAGAGCTGCCTCCGGTTATCATCAACGAGCAGGATGGCTCCCCGATGGTGCTGGTACCTGCCGGAAAGTTCCTGATGGGGGATGACCTCGATAAGGAGAGTCCGCAGCGCAGCCTGTGGCTCGATGCATTCTACATCTCGGTCTATGCGGTCACCAACCGCCAGTACCGGGCATTCATTGCAGCGACTGGCCATCAGCCACCCAACATAGGAGCAAGGATCGACTCGCTTTCGTTCTGGCGTGACGAGGGGTGTCCCGAAGAGTTCGACGATTACCCGGTGGTACTCATCAGCTGGGATGATGCGGACGCTTACGCCCGATGGGCCGGCTGCCAGCTTCCTGACGAAGCCCAGTGGGAAAAGGCTGCGCGAGGACCGGAAGGGTTTCTGTATCCCTGGGGAGACAAGTGGGATGAAAACAACTGCCGGCACCGTAACAACAAAGGTGAAGACTCTGTGGCTCCTGTCTATGCGTATCCCGAAGGCGTTTCCGGTTACGGCACATGGAACCAGGGCGGCAACATCATGGAGTGGTGCTCGGTATTGCAAGGGGAAGGGGAGAACGGAGCCTATCCCGAAGGTGACGATGCGCTACGCCAGGAGCGCGGAGGCTGCTGGCGCTACCCCGACAAGTTCGCATTCCGAGCTTCACAGCGCTCGTTTGTGGTCTCAAAGGCAGTTAATGATTTCAGGGGGTTTCGGCTCGTGCTGCCGGTGAAGGGGAGATAAGATTGAGTGCATCGAGCAGTGTCTGGAAACCGATCCTCTCCTGTTCCAGTCTGACATTGTTCCCTGGCTTGTTGCCGCGCAGGTCGTCGTAGAGGGCCAGTTCTTCCGCTGTGAGCCTTGTGAGAGTTACTGTTTCGGGATGCTTTTCCTCTCCCCAGAGCGGGCGATGAGCGTGCAGTGTCTTCCGGTCCATGAGGAATGACTTCGCATGGGGCAGGAATTCGCGCAGCTGGTTGAGGATGGCAAACCCGTGGGTATCGATATCTCCCCAGTACAGGATAGTCCTGGCCTGAAGCCAGTTGATACCGGCAAGGTTCCTGAACCCGTAACCTGCACCAAAAATGACCATTGCTCCCTGTACCGGTGGGAATGCAAGGAAGTTGATTTCGTTTTCCGTGATAAAGATCGTTCTGACCGGGAGGTCGAGGCGCGCAAATGCTTCCCTGGTGATGGTGATGTCCTGGTCCGTCCCCGATGGCAGGATTTTGATGTCTGGGTCGAGTAGTCGGAAACGTACCCGTAGGGGTTTGTCGCGGAAGCCGTAACGGCGGCAGAAATTGGTGCTTCCTGTGGCTTCGGTATCGATTGCATCCTGAGGCAGGGCGAGGTCAAGGAGTTCGGTGAGTACGCCCCGGTGACGTTCGATAAATTTGGTGTGTATGCCGGGGATGTGGATCTGCCTCAGGTAGATACCCGGCCGGGGATGGTGACGCAGCCAGTCGACAGTTTGCAGCAGGAGTGGCCACGATAGAGTGAGTTCCATGGCCTGCAGAGGTCGTTTTGACAGCCAGGGGAGGAGGCAGGGTTCCCGGTCTCGTGTGAGTTCAAGCATGGCTGTGAATGTAGATGCTGCGTGCTGTTTGCCGATGAGCCCGAGGGCATCTTCCATGGAGTCAATCCATAATTCCGACGGAATCCGGTTACTCCCAAGAACGCGATGGTTGACCGTTCGCCAGACGATGCGGTACGGCCCGGCGGTTGCGGTGAGCTGGGCGATCCAGTCTCGCACCTCGGCGAAGTTATCGCTGAGTTGTCGTGAATTCGGTCCCCTGAGCGCCAGGCGCAAGGGAAAGAGCGGCTCGCCTTGTACCATCGAGGTAAGCATTGCGCCTCTGTCCCAGAGCTTTTGTAGCTGCGCTTTGATGTCTGTCGGGGTTGTCCAGTCTGATTTCGTTCTGCTCATTGCTGCATGTTCCGTTTTTCAGTGCGGTACTCTTCTATGCTCAGGTTCCGCAGGACTGAAGCCCGGCCGTCCTGGTTGTAGACGAACCCGACACTGGAAACGAATGGCTCTATGATGTGGATTTTCTGCAGCGGGGTGACTATGAGCAGTTGCAGGTTGAGCTGTGCGAAGAGCTGAAGTCCGTAGGTTGCAGATTCGTCGGAACCTCGCCCGAAGGCTTCATCGATGACTACGAAGCGGAACGAACGTGAGCGGACTGCTCCCCATTCAAGGCCGAACTGGTAGGCCAGGCTTGCGGCAAGCACCGTATAGGCGAGCTTCTCCTTCTGTCCGCCTGATTTGCCTCCCGAGTCGGCATAGTGTTCGTGTTCGGTGTCGTCTTCTCTCCACCGTTCGCTGGCGGCGAAGACAAACCAGTTGCGAACGTCGGTGACTTTGGCTGTCCAGCGGCGGTCAAGGTCGGTAAACTCTTCGCGACCACGGAACCGGTCGATAATCTTACGTACCTGCAGAAATTTTGCTTCGGAGTACTGTTCGTTATCCGATCCGGTCAGGCTGCCTTCGGTGCAGCTGCGCAGTTCAGCCTGGAATTCCCGGATATCTGCATCGAGGTTCAGCTGTGCTTCGAGGCTGATATAGCGGCTGGGATTGTAGTCGATCTGGGTGAGCGATGCATTGATCCGGGCGATGCGCTCCCTGATAGTTTCGCGTTCGCGGGCAAGCTGTGACTGGAAGTTAGCTACTTCACGTATGGTATTTTCATTGAGCAGCTCCTTGAATCGTTCATCGAAGCGAGGCAGGTCGTCAGCCTGGAGTTGCCCGAGCATCGAGCGGTATTCGTCGGCAGAGGCGAGGCTGGCGTCGACCTCCCGGGTCTCGAGTTTCCATTGCTCATTGTACCTGGTCATCGCGCTGATGATCCTGTCGTTCAGGCGTGTGAGTTTTCTGTTTTCTGCATCGATCTTTGCCTGAAGCCAGTCGCGCATTTCACGTTCGCGGTTGTCACACGATTCTACAGTGAGGGCTCGGGTATCCTGCATCTCGGACCTGAGGGTCTCGAGCCGGTTAAACCGGGCAACAGTTTCGGGTACGGCTTCGTGCAGTACGGTTTGCGCTTCGGCTTCGAGCTCACGTGCAGTGCTGATTTTTTCAGCGGTTCTGGATCGTTTGTCCTTGCGTTCCTCGAGTTGATGTTCGGTTGCATGCAGTTCCTTTTCCACCTCTTCGAGTTGCGTAGTAAGAGTGCGGAGGAGGTCGGACGTTGCTTCGAGTTCCTGTTTCTCGTCTTCGAGCCGGGCGATGGCAACTGCTACCGGGTGCCAGTCGAGGTCGTGGAAGTCTGGATATTCGTCGAGTCGCGAGAGGATGTTGAGCCGGTCTTTCAGGTCCTTCTGCTCCTGCTGCAGGCCTTGCATGAGACGGTTGAGTTTGCCGATTTCCTCGTGTTTCCTGCGTGCGTTTTCTTCGAGCACTGCGATCTTGGCTGCGTTGCTCCAGCCGAGTACGTAGCGGCTGCGGTCGTCGATACGGTGACGGTCGTCCTTTTCATGACGTTCGCCCGGCATCTTGATCTGCCCGGTTATGGTAACGGCTTTTTTCTCCCGGCGGAACTGTTCCCTCGTTGTGCAGCAGATCACGTTGAACCGGTGGGCGATCTCACGCTCGAGCCAATCGAAATGGGGAGAGTCGGCCTTGATCATGAGCTTACAGGGCAGTGCGTCAGGGTTGTCGGGCAGGGTTTCGCGCCGAACCGGTGGACGGACCCTGAAGTAGACAAGCCGTCCTTTCAGATGGGTCCGGTCGGCCCATTCTGAAACGTGTGTGTAGAGATGATCGGGTACGAGCAGTGACAGGGCAAAATTACGCAGCAGGCGTTCAATAGCCCCTTCCCACTCCTTTTCTTTTTCTTGCACCTGGAGCAGTTCACCAGCAAATGGCACCTCTTCTTCGTGTATATCCAGCGCGCTGCAGAGCGAACGGCGCATGGTGACCTGTTTTTCGTCGATGTTGTTCCTGCGGGCTTTCAGGCTTTCGATCTCTGTGGTCAGTTCACGATGTTCCTCTTCGAGGCGGGCCAGGGATACACCGGTTTCGTTGATGTCGTTCTGGACACTGGCCTCCCGCTCTTCCACCTCATCCCGCATGGTTTCGTGTCCTGCACGCTGGCGGATGAAGTCGTCGGCAGTGGCGGCGGGTGTTTCCTCAAGCGGTTTGAGCAGTTCAGCGTACCTGGAGGCTTTGGTTTTTCGACGTTCGAGTTCCTCCTGCTTTACCCGGATGTCGGATGCGATGCTTTCGATGCGGTCTCCGCCGTTCTCGGCAATAGTGCGGCGAAGGTTGCGCTCCCGTTCCAGCCCTTCCTGGCGCTGCTCTGCAAGCTGTTCGACCGCGTTCTCATGCCGGGCCATCTCTTCTTCGAGGGAACTGAGCCGGTGCTGAAGGAGGTCGAGTTTGAGCGATGCGAACCAAGGTCGCAGGGCGTTGCGGCAGTGTTGCAGTTCCCGGGCCGAGGCTACGAGCTCAGCGTGGTGATTGCAGTCCTGCACGAGCGGGTTGAGCATGCCGATCTGCTGCTTGGCTTTGAGCACGGCTTCGTGTGCCCGGTTGAGGTCTTCGAAGTGGCTGATCAGCGCTGCAATGCGCGCCTGGACATCGAAGGGCTCGAGCATGTGGCTACGGACGAAATCGGTAAGGTTGCCTACCGATTTGAGCGAGACAGTCTGACTGAACAGCTCCAGCGCCTGTTCGTTGTCGATGCCGAAGCGGCGGCGGAACCAGGCACCATATTTCGGGAAGCTGTCGAAGAGCTCTATACCGTTGCTTTTCAGACGTTTACGAAGGGCCGTGATGTCCGTGCCGAAGCCAGAAAAGTCGGAAGCGATGGAGAGCTCCCGTTCAGCACCGGCATAAAGGCGTGCGGGTTGTCCGGCAGGATCCTTCATCCAGAAGACCTGAGCGAGGGTTACGGTTTTATCGTAGCCTTCGTTGTGGAATACCCCGAGGATAACCGAGTAGGCGCTGGTATCACGCAGGGCGACAGCTTTGGCACCGCCACCAAGAGACTCCTGCCGCTCCGATTTATAGAACCCGAGAACGTACGAGCGGAGAGATCGTTCACGCGTGTCGGCTCCGGCAGCCTTGTTGTAGGAGATTCGCTGGCTTGGGACGAGTAGCGTGGTGATTGCATCGACCATTGTCGATTTCCCCGATCCGATATCTCCGGTCAGGAGGCCGTTACGGCCGTCGAGCCGGAGTGTCCAGATACGACCATCAAAAGTGCCCCAGTTGAACACTTCGAGGCGCTGGAGGCGGAACCCGGCAAGGCTGTCGTCGGCAATGAATCCGAATTCAAGAGCTTCAGTCATCCTGCTCCTCCTTCTGCTGGCCGATAAGTTTACGGTAGTCGTCGAGGCGGTGGTCGAAATCGGCAAGCCACTGGGCATCGACGAACGCCTTGATGATGCGGCGCACCTCGATCATGTGTTTTTCCCCCCGCAGGCGGCGAATGAAGCCGAGGTCGGCGATTTTGTTCAGCGTAGCGTCGACCTGGTCGATGAGCCTGGCGTCATTGCTGCCTGCCGGCAGGAAGATGCGGATCAGCTCGACCACGTCATCGCGCGAGAGGATCAGGCGTGTATCTCCACCACCGGCATCGGACTCGGCGAGTTTCTTGCGCAGGAGCGCAAGCAGGAGGCTGACCGGGTAGGAGAGCTGGCGCCGGGCTACCAGGCGCGGGCTGGTCTTGCCGTCATCCTCATTGTCAGCAGGGCGTGAGCGCATGTAGGCATAGCCCTCTGCCTCGTCAAGCATCAGCTCGAGACCAAGCACTGCCATGTAGTCACGTACATCGGCCTGCAGGTTCAGGAGTGTTTGCCAGAGTGCGGGGTTTTCCTCCTGGTACAACACGCCCTTGAGGAGGGGGACGACAACGTGTGACAGTTCATGTCGCAGTGATACCGGAGGTGTGTCCCGGGGATCAGTCTGGTTCATCATGCGTTTCTTACAAAGATAATTCGTGGCAGCTTTGCCTCGCGTTTTGTGTGTTCTCCGCTTTCCCATGCAATCCGCTCTTCGATTTTTTCATCCACTGCTATGCCGGGCCACTCTCCTGCAAGCTGGAGGTAGGTGAGCAGTTCGGCCAGGCCATGGTGCAGGGGATGGCATGCAACCAGTTCACCGAGGCTGACCTGTTGCTGCTCCTGCAGTGCCTTTCGGATGTTCTGAAGCAACTCGGCCCGATCCACGATGACCTGGGTATAGAGCGAGGTCGTGTCGATGTCGGCATCCCCTTCGTCGATCGCAACACTTTCGATTACCGGCTTGAATGGTGGGTGGTACAATGGGCGTTCCAATGGCAGCTCAATCGATACGGAGGATGCATCGAGTTCCATGAAGACAGCTGATGGTGGTGTTTCTCGCAGGGCGAGCGCTTTGCTTTCGATGCCGTGCAATATATCCATGATACGCCGGTTTTCAAGCCACGCCTTGTCGTCGAGAAATTTGCGCAGCTGTCCGGAGAGTCTGGCCACGGTACGCTGGGTGTGTTCCCCGGCTTCAAGCCAGTCGTAGTGCACACGTTTCAGGCGTGGTTCAGGCCGCATGTCTATCACTGCTGGCAGGTCGAGGACCTCTTCGAGAAGGGTGGTCAGTTCCTCCTGGCGTGATTGCGACATCAGGAAGTCCCAGAATGCCTTGAAACTTCTTCCCTGGTCGGAATCGGCGATTGCATCGCGGCGGCCCATGATCTCTTCGAGCAACTCACCTTTGCTGCCTTCCCAGAGCGCAATACGTTCGCGTACCTGCCGATCGAGGCTGCGAAAGTTGTGTTCAACTTCACGGAAATCGGTCAGGAGGTCGCGTGCCAGCTGCAGGAACTGCTGAAACCGGTCTTTCAGTGCTGTGTCATCAAGCATGGAGATGTCACCTGCCCTTATGCGGGCAATCTCGGCATCGATCTCTTCACGCTTGTGTTCCAGCTCGGCAATCCGCACTTCCGGATCTGTCTGGCTGCCGGTACTCATCTGGTGAAGCAGCTCAAACAGGGTCAGCAGGCGTGATTCCGTGCCTACAAATGACCTCTCTGAAAGGCTTTCAAGCCACGCAAGCGCTTTTTCGGTGGCCGGGGTCAGGTCGTAATGCGGTTCATCTTCGCCCTGGGGGTAGAACTTGCGCAGCCACCCCTTGTCGTTTTCCGACCAGTCGTTCAGGTAGCCCTGTGGAGAACCGGGGAAGGTATTTTCGCCCAGCTGACGGTGTAAGGCAAAGAGCTCATCTTCCAATGCTTCGACCAGGTCAGCCTGCGGGAGCGTGCGTACATTGGGTGCGATGAACACCCTGTGCAGAAACGATGCAACCAGCGGCGCATGCTGTGCACGCAACAGTCGCCATGCAGGGTGGTTCTGCCGGAGCAGGTCGAGAGTTGTATAATCGAGCGCCATAAGCAAGGTCGGGCAATGCAGGATGAAACTGTGGGGGTATCCCACTCTGGGGCTCTCAAGATAAGGGATTTGGATGCATTTTCCTTACCCTGTCGTGTACAAACCTATAACAAGTGCAGCAGCCACAATGGAGGGCCCGAACGGCCATTCGGCTTCGGGGCTGAGCCCCTTGAATCGCCGCCATATGAAATACCAGGCTATGGTGAGCAGATTGGCCCACAGCATGATGTGGAGCACGTTGACAATGCCTGACCAGGCTGCCAGTGCGGCAAAGAGTTTCAGGTCGCCACCACCGATGCCAATTTTGCCCCGTATTTTCTGGTAGAGCCAGGCAAAACTCCCCATCACCGCGAGTACTGCAGCTGCGGATAGTGCACTTTCTGCCAGGCTTTGGCCGGTAATTCCTGCATAGCTGCAGGCAAGGCCTGCTATTCCCAGCGGCAGGACAACCAAGTCGGGCAGGAGGGTGGTATCCCAGTCGATTAGTCCCAGCAGCAAGAGCGTGCTGGTCATGAGTGTGAGTGGAAGCACTTCCCAGAATGGCTGCAGCGGCATTGTTTGAGCTACAAAAACCCATACCAGGGCATTGAGTACCGGTACCCAGATGCGCCGGGCAGGTGGAACAGGGTGCTCAAGCCCCCCGCCTGGTCCTTCCCATTCGTGCAGTGCTGCATCTTCCAGATAGAGCACTTTACCGGGAATAAATCGGGCGAGAGACACGAGGTACAAGCCGATCACGCCACCAGCAGCCAACCATGGTAGCTGGGTCAGGAACGTAGAGAGTATGGGGTAAACGTTCATGTTCATAGCCTACTTCGATAAGACCTGCATGAGCTGAATGGCCGCTGGGCCAAGAAGCACGAGGATGAGTGTCGGAAAAATAAACAAGCCAAGCGAAAGTACCAGCCTGACAGGAATTTTTGCGGCAATTTCCTCCGCACGCTGCGTGCGTTTTGTGCGCATGACTTCAGACTGTACACGCATGGATTCAGCACCGCAATCAAGTATCGATGCATACAAGGCAAGTACCAGGGCTGTGACAGCTGCGCCAGAGAGTGTTATGCCAAGCACCTGGAGGCTGATGTGCAGGATGTTTTCCATGATGGTTGAAGGTCTGGTTATACCTTGATTCGTATCATCTGGTTGAGGACCAGGACGCCAGCGGTCATGAGTCCGAGACCGACAAGAATAAGGGTCTGTCCCTGGGTCGTTGTCCAGAGTGCCGAGGTATACTTTGGATTGATGAGCGTGATGATGCCGGCCATAATGAATGGCATGCTCCCCAGTATCCAGGCTGATGTAAGCCCTTCAGATGAGAGGGTCCTGATTTTCCCTCGGAGCTTGAACCGTTCGCGTATGGTAGAGGCAAGCCCGTTGAGGAGTTCAGTGAGATTGCCACCGGTTTCATGCTGGATTGTGAGCGAGATCACCAGGAAGTCGACGTCGTTACTTTGTACATGGTCCCCAAGCTGGTTCAGGGCTACCTTGAAGGGAATTCCGAAAGCTATCTCGTCGGCCACTATCTTGAACTCGTATCCAACCGGATCCGGGAACTCCTTGCTTACCATGCCAAGGGCTGAGGTAAGGCTGTGGCCGGCACGTAGTGCGCGCGAGACGTAGTCAAGCGTTTCCGGGAGCTTGTCTTCGAAAGCCTGGCGCCGTTTTCCGGCTTTCCTCGAAAGCCAGAGGAGCGGCATACTGCCGAAAGCGATGCCTGGCACAAGGAGGAGTATTGGGTTGATATGACGCTGAAGCCCGATGAACATGACAGCCAAAAAGATTGCGAGCATAAGGAGCATGAGCTGCCCTGCCGAAAGCTGGCTATGGGCACGCTGGACAAGGTTTTCAAACTGCCTGTATGTTCGTGAATGCGAGCGCAGCCAAGTCTCGACAATGCTTTCCTGCAGGGTTGCCTGTGCAATGCCGGGCCGTTTTCCTCCCCAGTGGACGGTATTGTGTATGGTTTGCAGTCGCTCTTTTTTTGCCTTGGTCCTGCTGTCGAAAAAGAGTGTCCATACCTGGTTGAGCAGCAGTACGCAGAGTATGACAGCTGCACATGCAATAAGTGGAACCAACAAGGTGCTCATAATGCCTCCAGGGGATTAGTCGTTAACCTCGGGATTGAACATGCCGTCACTGAGATTGATGCCGTAGGTCCGGATTTTCAAATCAATCAGTTATCAGTCGATAAAGGATCAGAAAATCTGTATTTTACAGCAAATTCAGTCATTTGACCCTTGCTGCGATGAAAAACATCAATCCACTCGGCCTTTTCGACGAACATTTCCTGCTTGAACGCCTGACAAAATTGAAGGATCCTCTTGTAAAGCTTGAAGAGCATATCGACTGGGAGATTTTTGTCCCTGTTCTTGATATAGCCTTCTCAAAACCTGCTAACAAGAGCAAAATGGGCCGTCCGCCATATAACAGAGTGATGATGTTTAAGTTGCTCATTCTTCAAAGCTTGTACAATCTGTCAGATGATCAGATGGAGTTTCAAATTACCGATAGACTGAGCTTTAAACGTTTTCTCGGACTCAAGTCCAGTGACCGAGTACCGGACAGTAAAACCATTTGGAAGTTCCGTGAAACCCTTATTCAGGAAGGGATTATCGAGGCCCTGTTTTACCGCTTCAACCAAGCTCTTGATGATCAGTCTATTTTTGCTAAAGAAGGCCAG
>JGI11705J14877_10000903_pt1 | contig 17685 bp, 3 predicted proteins | sample Etolaghawater15m_FD_14877 | JGI IMG/M metagenome (IMG submission 14877)
GGGCTTGATAAGCAGCGGCTGGTGAATACTGGGCAGGCGGATGTGCAGGGGATTGCTAGCGCAGGGGCTTTGTATAGACAACGGCTATCCGATAGTGGTGCAATGGCGCGACAGCAGTTAATTACAAGCGCAGATGTTCAAAAGAATAGGATGAACTTTTTTAGTCAACTTTCTGAATCAGCCTATGGAAAAGGCGGAAATAATAGCATGGATGGATTGGGCGGTGAAGGCGCGACAAGCGGGCCACAAAGGTTAAACCAAATGTCATCACAGTGGACAGATTTCAATAGTGGCGAGATTGCTAAATCTGGCTTTCAGTTTGATCCAGGTCAAAACAAACCATCCCAACAATCTACTCCGACACCGCTGACGGCTCCACCACAGATAAACAAACTACCAACGCTGTCAAGAAATTTTGTGAGAAACAAAATCGATCCTGCTATTGTCCCAAAGAATGATTGGAAAAGCCGTAGGAAAGGCAGCGCAGATTTCAGGCAAATTGCTGATTCATTGGTTCAAGACCCATATCAAACAACCCGTCGTGGGCGGTAACATAATATCACAACAATACATTCGGGAACTAAAATATGAAGATTGCCACTCCTGACTCAATCCGCGAATATGGGTATGAAAACTTCATCAATGATGTTGGCGAAGATAGCCACAAGACTTATTGGGACGTTTCGCCGCGCTACCGTGAACTGTTTGGCGATCAGCAAGATAAATATGCGCCAAAGCCAAAGCAGCCACAACAGCCACAACAAAAGCCAGATGCTGGATACGATTTACTTGGCGGCGTAAAAGATGTTGGCAAGCTGTTGTATGATGTGCCGGTGCATACGCTTGGATCAGTCGGCAAAATGTTTGAAGATGACGATCCTGAAGAAAACTATGACTGGAAAGACGAGCTTAGGGAGGCGTCAGAGCAACGAAGCCAGCAGCGGGTGCAAGAGCTTGGCGCGGATGCCGACAAAAAGATACTGCCTGGCATGTTGGGTATGCCAGCCATTACTCGCGGGAGCATCGCGCGTGCATCAGCAAGCAGCGGTTACTCTGGGGTGTCTATGGGGGCGGCTATTGCTGGCGGACTGGCCGCAGCAGCAGCAGCCGGGGCAGCAGGCATTCCAATGGCTACAGCGGCAGGCGTATCAACAACAGCCGGTGTGATAATAAAAGGTATCGGCGCAATGATAGCAAGCGGCACGGCGGCTTATAACATGAGCAAGCCAGAAGCAACGCTCATGTTCGCGGATGCCATGAATGAAACGTTGCGGCAAACGCGCGGCTTTGAAATGACGAAAGAAGAACGCGCCAAATTTGTTCAAAGCGTTGATACGGATGCGACATTGCAGGCATTGTCAGAAGCCGGGCCAGAGGCGGCGGGTAATATCCTTGCGCTTACAGGGCTTGGAAAAATATTTGAAGGCGTTGCGTCTAAAGCCGCCGGTAAAATAATTAGTGGCGCGGCATTAAATCTTGGCGGAGAGCTTGCTCAAGAAACAACCACCGAGTTATTGCAACACCCTTTGTTAAAAAAACATGGCTTGTCCGAGGGCGATTTAACGGTTTACGAGGCGTTGAAGCGCGTTTACCCTGAAACGATGGTGATTACGTCAATCATGGGCGGCGGCAGCGCCACGGCAGGATACGCATGGAGAAAGATTGTCGGCAACAAGGACACGTCCCTACCGCCTGAAACCACAGACGATCCAAACAACTACACCCAGGAAAAAGCTCTTAGCGCCATGCTCGGAAGAGCAACGGCGGAAATGTCTACAACCGAACGCCAACAAATCGTAAACGATTTGAACAACCAGGAGGATGTCAACGCCAGGATCAAAGCGGTTGAAAAAGTTGAAAAGTCCATGATGAAAGCTGACAAAAAAGCGGCTGAAGAATGGGCATCAGCGGCAATGGACAAAATCAACGCCAATGAACCGATTGAAATTGACCAACAACATGTTGATTATGGACGCAAAGAGCCGGAGGAGCAACAACAAATCCATACAAGCGCGGCGATGGAAAAAGCGCAGGCGCATTCAGCCGAGTTGCAACGGCGTATTGAAAATTTATCCAGCATCAAAAACCCAACGCCCAAAATGCAAGAAAACCTTGCGCGCCTAACATCTGAATTGGCCGAGACTGAACAGGCAGTGGTCGCATTTCAAGAAGGAGCCACGCAGAGCGCCGAGGATGGGCAAACGGTTGGTGGTGTGGACGATGAGGCGGGGGAAGATGTTGCGGAGCTTGCGGGGCCGTCTGCCGCGATGCAGGGCGGGGACACAACATCATATGCCGGTGACAACCAGCCGGTAAACATGCGCTATGAAATTGCTGAATTAGATGATGTTGTGACATCTGACAACAAATCATACCCACAGCATTTGCAACCACGGGATCGAGATAGGAAGGGGTTGCTTGCTCAGGTTGAAAACATTGCAGGCAATCTCAATCCTGAGTTGTTGGGCGAAAACACCAGTGTCAAGCACGGTGCGCCTATTGTGGGCAACGCCAATAATGCCGTTGAGTCCGGCAATGGTCGCATCATGGCCTTGCGCAAAGCATACCAGGGCGAAAAAGGCCAAAAGTATCGAGACTGGTTGCAAAGCAATATCGGCAAGTTCGGATTTGATGAAAATGATACAACCATTGAATCCATGCGCCAACCTGTTCTTGTTCGGCGTCGAACAGATGCAATGGATGACAATGCGCTAAAGCAATTTACACAGCAGGCGAATGAGCCAGACGTAGCGCGTATGAGCGCAACCGAACAGGCATCAGTTGATGCTGACAATATTAAGCCAGAAGATTTAGACGTGTTTGATGTTGGCGATCTTGGCAACATGAACGCAACAAGCAATCAAACATTTTTAACAAGATTTATTGACAAGATGTCACCTGCCGAGCGTGCGGGATATGTTGATGAAAGCGGAAAAGCCAACAAGCAATTGATTGATCGTGTCCAGGCTGCCGTGTTCCATAAGGCATATGGATCAAAACAACTGTCAACCATGGTTAGCGAAGATGCTGACCCTGATATTCGATCTATTTTGAATGGATTGACAAGCGCAGCGCCTTCATTTGTAAAAGCGCGTGGGTTGCAAGACGATCATGCTGGAATTGATATAGTTGATCAGGTTACCGAAGCGGTTAGCTTGCTTCGTAGAGCAAAATCAACATATAGTGATGTAAGGGGCGGGGTTGCCGAAAAACTTGAGCTGGCACTATCTCAAGGAAATATATTTGGCGACCAAACGCCAGCGCCGGTAAAAGACATTGCGCGAGTAATGGCAACCAACATCAGGAGCGGGAAACGTATCGGCGAGTTTTTCAAGGCTATGGGGGACGGTCTTAACGATTACCTGGCGGATATGAATCAACAATCGTTGTTTGGCGACAAGCCAACAATGGCATCTGCTGATTTGGTTGAACAAGCGAAAGGGTTAATGGATGAAAAATACAGCGATAAGCAAGAAAGCCTCTTTGGACAAGAAAGCGCACCGGGGGTTGATAGACCAGATAACCAGGGACTTGATAGTCAAAGCGATGGACAAGGCGAACCGGGCGCAGATACCGGGGGAACAACCGTTGAAGATGCCGGAGAGCCTGAAACCGCAGAACTCGGTGGCAAGGTAAGTAATGAGCCAGTGCAGCCAAGTATACCAACGGAAAAGTTTGTCACTAAAAATGCAAAAGTAAGGTTTGACGTTGCTGGAACAAAAGATTCTTTTGAAATATCATCAAACGGCGCACAAATAACCGGGTACTTGCGCAATCAAGACTTTCCAGGGAAGGGGTTTGAACCCACAAGGGGTGAATTATTTTTAACTGAAGTCCCCGAAGAAAGTAGAAATCAAGGCGTTGGCTATGGACTAAATAAAGACGCAATTGAATTAATGATAGCCAATGGCGTTAAAACGGTTAATCTGCACGCCACAAGCGACGGCGGAAAGCGAATTGTTGAAAAACTAATATCTGACAAGATTATTTCAGAGGCCCGCAACACATCAGCATCTGGCAAGTCTGAGCATTTTATATACCACAAAGACGAAAACGGCAGGACAGCAGTAGGTGAGGATAGCGCCAATTTAAAAAATCCCAATGTTGTAATCCCCGATGACGTGAAAGCGCCAGAGGGTGAAGAAGATTACGATCCAAAAAGCATTTCAACGGATATAGAGGAGGCAGCGCAGCGCAATCCGGTTAGACGCTTGATGGATGCGCCGGAGCATTCATCTCAAAAGTTTGACAACATAGGCGATGAGCAGCAGGCGTATCTTGATGAAGCCGAGCGCGACGGCATTATCAAAAAAACATCAGCAGGTGGCTATAAGCGAGTTGCCGAAGCCAATGAAATTGCAAATTGGGTTGAAAAGGTCGAGCAGCGCAAGGCAGCAGAGGCAGAAGGCAAGCCAGCGTTTAACGATATGGTTGCAGATGCAGAGCGGTGGCGTATAGCTGCACGCAAAGCCGACGAAATGTACGGTGACGACAAGCGTGCAAGGCTGCGTCATAGTAGATCCACAAGCAAAGGTGATCTTGACGCATATCTGATAAACAAATACGGGCTTGATGAGGCTGACGCCAGAAATGTTTCCAATGCAATATATGAGGGCGATGCGCTTGACGCAAGCGTTGAAGAATTTGCAGATGAGCCATGGGTTAAAGCTGCTTCTGAATATCGTGCAAAAAAGGATGCAGAAACAAATATTAAAGGTGCAGAAAGCGTTGCAGAAACAGCCTATGCCAGTGGTGACGAAATCACCTACACAAACGATAACGGGAAAGAGTTTACCGGAACGATTGTGTCAAATCCGCCGGAGGGCAGCAAGTTTGTTATGGTGAAAAACGCCAAAGGCAACACCCTGGCGGTTCATAAAAGCAAAATTGTTGAACAACAGCAAGCGCCGAAAGCTGAAAGCAAGCTAAGAACCCCCCGCGAAATGAAGGGCGAAACCATATCTTTTCAGCAATTTTTGGAACAAACAGCGCATGCTCAAGCCAAAGACAGAAGCTGGCAAGAGGTTTTTGATATTTATAGCAAAGAGTCTGATTCATCGTATGCGCAGTTGATCCAATCGCAAACAGAAACCGCTAAAAGACGGTATGACATATATGTCAAAGCAGGCATATTTATCAACCCAGACGCTGAATCATCTGTGGGCGATGAGGCCAATGCGCCGAAAAGTAAGGCGGGGGTAGCTTCACCGGCTGTAGATGAGGCCAATAACGAAGCCAGCAATCCGCCACAAAATGATGTAAGCCAAGAATTGCTTGGTGCATCGGATGAGGATATTGATTCCATCTTTGATGATGTTATGGGCGAAGAAAAACCACAGACGCCACCACAGCCATCTCCGCCACCACAGCCATCTCCGCCACCACGGCCATCTCCGGCGCCATCAGAGCAACCTAAAAAGTCAACAGTAGCAAAAGATTTGGCTGGCAAAGCCGCACTTGAATCTGTCAAGGGCGTACAGGATGCCGTTAAGGGGCTTTCAGCATTATTTACACCAAAAAACACCCTCACATCAGGCATTGTATTCAATGAAGAAACATACGCGACAGCAAAACCGCATTTTGAAAGCGCCTGGATTCATGCGAAAGAGGCCGGGTATAATCTCACAGAACTGGTTAAATACCTTGCCGAACAATTCGGCAATGAAATCAGGCCATATTTAAAAAGATTTTTATCTGACAAACGGTCTGAGTTAGAACAAGATAAATTCGTTGAATCCATTGCGCAAAGATTGCGATCAGGCGATGGATTCAAAGATATTCGTGACGCAAGAAAGTTTGGCGAAGAACAGTTAGGCAAAAAGATAAATCCAGGGACGGACACAGCCAAGCGTTTTGACGAACAAATTGAACAGGCCGCTAATATCGTTGCTCGTGAAATTGCTAAACAGGATGTATCTGACGATGCGAAATTCAATGAGCTTATGGCACTGCAAAACAGGATGCCAAATTTAAGTGTCAGAACATCAACATCGATGCGAAATCAAGCGTATTCAACGCCATTGCCGTTAGCGTTTGTTGCATCTAACCTGGCTGGCGTAAAAGATGCGAGGCAGGTTTATGAGCCATCAGGGGGGCACGGTGCGCTTGTGATGGAAGCGAAAAAGGAAAGCGTATCGATAAACGAGCTGGAACCAAATCGATATGAATTTCTGAAAAAGCAAGGATTCAAAACAGTAACGAATAAAGACGCAATGCAAAATTATTCTGTCACCAATGACGCTATTGTCGCAAACCCGCCATTTGGTGTTGTGAAAAATCAAAACGGCGAAAATGAATCTTGGACAATACACTATCCAGAATATCCATTCAAAACAACGCAGATTGATCAGGCCATATCTTTAAAGGCATTGCAAGGTTTGACGCCTGACGGAAAAGCGGTGTTAATTCTTGGCAGTATATCCAAGCTGGCAAAGGCCGATGGTGCGCGTAAAAAAGCATATCGCCAAAGGGTAAAGGCGGCATTCTATAAAGCTCTTTACGATCATTATAATGTTGTTGATCACTTCACGGTATCCGGCGATTTGTATAAAAAACAGGGCGCAGCATGGCCGGTTGATGTAATCGTTATCCATGGCAGGGGCAAGTCTCAGAAGGCACTTCCAGGCGTTGAGCCGCCGAAGGTATTAAACACAAACGATGAACTAAAGGGGAAGCTAAATGAAACATATAGTGGCATGGATGCCGGGGAAAACGGTGCTGGCGGACTCGACGCAGGAGGGGCTGGCGGTGTGGATGAAGCGGGGGGAAAAGATGACGACGCAACTGCTATTGGAACTACTGGCGGCCAAGGCGCAACACATGCTGGAGGAGGCGGCAGAGGGGGACGAAGGCCAGGCGCGGGAAATAGTCCGACAGTGGGAACAGGCGTGGGAGGACAAGGTTCTATACGATCCGGGGCAGGCAGCAGCGGGGAGACTACAGGAGGTGGGACAGGCAATGATAGTACAGAATCTGTACTTCCAGGAGGGGTTGAACCTAATGCTGGCGGAATTGGGACAGGACTTGCCGACAGAACCGATAATGGAGAGCAACCGGGGAGCGGAACCAGTGCTGAACGACCTGCCGGACATACTGGAATGGGTGTGGGGGATGACAATTCCGTAAATGATGGTTCAAAATTTCAAACAAAATACAAGCCGCGCAGTAAGTCAAACTCTATGAACACGCTTGTTCCAACAAACATGGCGGCTGTCACGAAAGAATCATTACACGAAATTGAAGATGATTTTGGAGTTATAGATCAATATGTTGCCGGCAAGCTGGGGTACAGCCTTGAAGAAGTGAAGGGAGATGGAAAAAACCCTGGATATTTTTCAGCAGAGCAAGTGGACGCAATCGCCATGGCAATATACAACATTGATCGTGGCGCAGGTTTTATTATTGGTGATCAGACAGGAACAGGCAAGGGCCGAGTGGTTGCGGCCATGATGCGATATGCAATGAAAAATGATCTGACACCTATCTTTATGACAGAAAAGCCAAATCTATATGCCGATATATACCGCGATCTATCCAATATCGGCATGGGCGATATGCACGATAAGGTATTGATTACAAACGCTGGTAAAACAATACCGCTTACAGAAAGTGGTGACATTAAAATAAAAACAAAAACAAGCGTGGCGCACAATGAGATATTGTCTAACGCAATTGAATCTGGGCGTTTGCCAGATCAATATAGAATTGTTTTTACGACATATGATCAATTGAATGAAACGCCAAACTCATCGAATAATCCACGCAGAGCCTTTATTGAAAAAATGGCTGTCAACAACGGAATGTTGATTATGGATGAAAGCCATAACGCATCCGGACAGGGAGGCAACCAACGTATCCCAAACGAGGCAAGCTGCCAAGGTCTTTATGGCTCAGAAGAATTATCCCGCAAACAAGAGGCGTTTTTTATTCGTCTGCAACATATTCAAAACGTCCAGATGTAATGGATTTATATTCTAAAACAGATATGCGCCTTGCAGTTGAAGATATTTCTGAACTTGGTTTTGCTATTAGTCGCGGCGGCGTGCCAATGCAACAATCGGTTGCGGCAATGCTGGTGCAGGCTAAACAGTATATTCGGCGCGAGCAATCGTTTGATGGTGTTCAATATAATGTCAAAAAAACTGGAATCAATGTTGCCAATATCGATAATGCGGCAAGGTCTTTTGCTAATATCAAAAATTTTGATGACACGGTTATCGGGCCGATTATTCAAGGGATAAAAGATACTGTAGCAACGACCGGCGACACGGCAAGCGGCGGATCAGCAGCGGCAGATATTAAGATACATTCAACTGGTTTTTCATCTGTAATGCACAACCTTGTCAACCAATTTTTGCTTGCTCAAAAAACGCAAGGAGCCATAGACGAAGCTGTTAAGTCATATAAAAATGGTGAGAAAGTCGTGTTGACGTTATCTAACACGATGGGTTCATTTATTGAAAAATATGCTGAATCTAACGGTCTGCAAAATGGTGATGGTATAGGTTTATCATTTAACGATTTGATATATGATTACCTTGATAAAACTCGTTATTATTCAACAANAGACCCGATAACAGGCGCAACAAGGCGTCATTATATTTCAGACGCAGAGCTTGGGGCGCAGGGGTTGAGAGAATTTCATCGTATAAGAAAGCTCATCTATAATATCGATCTGAAAACGGTGCCAATATCTCCGATTGATCACATTAAGCATGAGCTTGAAAAGCATGGCATCCGTGTTGGCGAAATCACAGGCAGACAACACACCGTTGCATATGACAATGATGGGAACAGAACATATCAAACCCGTGGGCAAAAGGATATAGCCCCAGCCGCAATAACAAAAATCATTTATGATTACAATCACGACAATTTAGACGTTCTTGTCCTGAATCGATCTGGTTCAACCGGGTTGTCGCTGCACGCATTGCCAAAGTGGGACGGTCACAAGCCAGCACAACGGCATATGATTATTTTGCAAGCAGAAGCAAATATTGACACTCACATGCAAATATTAGGTCGGATTCATCGTGTCGGGCAAATTATCCCGCCAAAATACACTCAATTAATGGGCGATACTCCAGCCGAAAAAAGACCAGCGGCAGTTTTGGCAAAGAAAATGAAAAGCCTGAATGCAAACACAACTGCTGATACCGATAGTGACGTTACAACGAATGAAGTCACAGACTTTATGAACAAATATGGTGATCAAGTCGTTGCAAACATCATGGCTGATTACCCTGAAATCCACAGTGCACTTGGTGCGCCACTTCGGGAAGAACATGCAACAATAGGCGATTTAGTAGATAACACGACACGGCTTAACCCTGATAATGCAGCAGCCAAAATCACTGGAAAGCTGCCGATGCTTCCAAGTAATGTTCAAGAACAAGTTTATACGATGATTGAATCTGAATACAAACTATACCTTGAGCAGCTGGACGCTATGGGGGAAAATGATCTTGAGGCCAAAACATATCAAACAGATGCAATCACCAGAGATAAGATAAAAATCTTTGAGGGCACCGGCACATCCCCATTTGAAGCACCGGCGTATGCTGAGTTGGTTGACATGAAGCGGATAAACAAGCCGTATAAAACCAAAGATGTTGAAAAGATGGTCAAAAGTGAAGTGTTTGGCAATGATGCCAGCGGAAAAACAATTCAACAGGCCATAGTAGAAGGTGAGCGCAAAGCCGCAGATTTGATTGATGAAAAAGTTGGCGTTTTTGATGATTATACCCGTGGAGTGTTAGACGAGATAGAAACGCCAGCACAATTACATTCAAGGCAACAGGTGTTTGAAACAAATAAATCACAATGGCGCAGAATTGTGTCGAGTATGCCGGTCGGCAGAAAGATTGAGCTACCCATAGGCGAAGATTCATACCTGTCAACTGTGATCCGTGTTTTTCAGTCTGGAACGCCAAACAATCCGCTTGCAATGGGCACATGGAGGGTCACATTTGCCGTGCCTGATTCAATCCGGCGCGTAACATATTCGTTTAATCAGCTTACCAGTTCCAAGATTGCATGGTTGTCAACAGAACATGATTCGGCCAATTTGTCAGAATTTGACGAGGCCGGCTCATTTTCGCGCGAAAATAGAATCATTTTAACTGGCAATATGCTTGCCGCATATTCAAGGTTTATGTCAGATCATGGTAGGATTATCAACTTTACAGACAATCATGGTGAGATTAAACAGGGCGTATTGATGCCTGCCAGCTTTAATATAAACGAATCAATGGCAGACAGGCCACATGTATTCAAAGACGTACAGCAAGCAATGCAAATCATTGCCGCTGGACATCTGGGCACAACAGATGATGGATTAACGGTTGCACGCACCACCGAGGCATACGATGGAAACGAATACCTTGTATCAGCGCCAAGCGCAAGAAATCGGGGTGGCAGGTATTTTCTTGACACACAGTTGACCGATATTATTGGAAATGATTTTGTTCGTCGAGGCAATCGCATGACTGCCACTATTGTTGGCAGCGAAAAAATGCAACAAGTGCTTGATTATTTGATGAATCAAAGAAGCGTTGTATTTAAAAATAAATCTAATCCATCACAAATCAGAACGCTGCTTGGCATTGAAGATGAAACGATGGGAGGCGGCCAAGAATCGCAGCAACGATTGGGTGAACAGATAAATTATTCAACCAGCAAAGAGGTTGATGATTTTCGCAAAGCTAACAACCTACCTGAAATTAAAATGCGAAAAGACGGGAGCCACCCAACTCAAATAGCGACAACTAAATCAACATATGCAAAAATTGGTAAACTCATGCCCGACCATATCCGAAACGGTAAAATCCTTGACTTCGGAGCGGGGAAAAATATTGGCGGAAAAGTCCTTGGTGCAGACACGTTCGAGCCTTTTCCTGAAAAAGGTTTTGAGCCAACGTTTAAGGATTCGTCAAAAATCAAATCAAATAGCTATGATGGGATTACCAACAATGCAGTATTAAATGTTGTGCCTGACGATATTCGAGATGCGATTGTAAAGGAAATTGGTCGTATATTGAAACCTGGCGGACAGGCATATATTAACGTTCGCGGAAAGGACGTATTTAGCGCCAAGCACCACGTGATCAACAAAAAAAACATGGAGGTGATCATCGATGGCAGTAAAGCATATCAGAAAGGGTTTACAAGCAAAGAGCTTGTTGGCTATCTAAAGCAAACGCTTGGTGATAAGTTTGATGTAAAATTGTCAAATGAGTTTGGAGCCATTGCTGCCATTGTAGCAAAGAACGAAGATAACGCTTATGAAACAATTTCACAAAAAAGCAGCAAAAAACAAAGTATAGACACGCCAAACCTTGATGTACCAAACCTAACGCCACAGCAAAAACGCCAAAGAGCTTTTGACATATTCCAAAAAGATTTACACGCGCGGCCATTCGTTGTGCCGAATAAAGATTTGAGCAGGCATCAGCGAAATTTGCAAAAAATGTGGAAACATCTGTTTAATCGCAATGTTGTTTTTTACAAATTGCCAAAAGATTCTGCTGCGAATCAGACAAGGGGTTGGACGTTGCCGTCTAATCCAACCGAGTTATATATAAACGCGTCTCCAAATAATCCAAAGCCTTATATGTTCATAATTGCCCATGAATTTATGCACAGCGTTGAATCTGAGGACAAGGAACTGTTCGATTGGTTTGCAACGCAAGCAAATAAATTTGCAAGGGGGCAGGGTATTGAGGCATTCGTTACTGAAAAGGCGCACTATGCCAATATGGGCCGCGATCCGCTGAACGAGTTTTATCCAGATATGTTGGCTGAGATCATGGGCCGAAAGGAATTTTGGGAACAACTTTTTGAGGCAGATAGAACCAAAGCGCAAAAGTTATTGGATTATTTGATTGAGTTGTTAAACAAAATCAAAGCGTATGCAAGAAAAGAGGGGCTTGAGTTTTATTTTAATGACGTTGACGAGGTGATTAAGCTGGCCTCTGAAACAATCAAGAGGCTCGATTCAACGACATCTGCGATCAGAAAAGAAAAAGATATTGCCGCAATCAAGGGCGAGAAAGTCCTATCAGAGATTGAGGATTGGCATGGCATATCACAGTTTTTAGACAAATTGACTGAAACGGTTGACGACAATCTGCGATACCAAATAGCAGCATATCGCGGAGGAACCGATGCCGATAACTTTAGGAATGAAAGCTCTATAAGATCAGGAAATGCGTATGGGTGGGGATGGTATTTCAGCAATGTTGCAAGTGTGGCTGACACATACCGTAAAAGTACAAAACAAGCACAAGCAAAAAGTGGTAGCGGTCTAAAATCGCATGTGTTCAAAGTCATGTTGTATAAGGGTAAACAGCCTTCACAATACAATTGGCTTGAGTGGGATTTGCCGTTTAAGGGTCAAAAAAATAGCGAAAAAATCAAAGCCGCAAGCAAAGAGTTGTTTGGCGAAGATGATTTACAAGATGTATTTAATCCAACAGCCACCGGCGGCAGCGTTTATGCGTCACTGGTTTCAGCACTCGGTTCCGATAAAAACGCATCAAAATTTTTGGCAAAAAATGGCGTCGATGGAAACCGCTTTAGAGAAGATAATGCCAATGATGAATACCAATATGTGATGTTTGACAGCGCAAATATCACAATCGAAGATGTATTTAATGATGGCTCTTTTTTAGAAGATCGTGAAACGCTTGAAGCGTTCGCCGCACAAACGACATATGAAAACCGTGCTACCGCTGAAAAAAAGACGATTGATTTATCGGCTCTGACACCGGAGCAAAGGGCACGGCAAAAAGCAATTGACGCCGCGACAATATCCGTAAGCCAATTAAAAACGAATCGAATGCAGCATCGAAACGCTATTGATTCAGCGCCAGTATCAATGGGCCAGTTGTCAAAAAAATCGTCAGACAATGCTGGTAGTCTGGCTCAAAGTGTACCAACGCCGTCGTTTGCGGATACGAAATATGGTCATGTGATTAAGCTGAAAAGCAGTAGCGCGTATGGCAACAGCCAGTTTATCGAATGGGAAAAGCCGATTGATAAGGCTATCCTGACGGAACTGCAACAAGCAATCAGAGATAGCGATGGTTTTCTAAAGTCAAAAACTAAAGGAAAACTGAATCCATCAGCATCGTTTGGCGATAATTATAACAAGATTGTCAAGAATACGTCATTGTTACACAGTGAGGTCGCAGGCATCCTAAAGCGACATAACATTGTTGGCGTACAGGCGTCTAATCCAGATGGCGCGATGTATTACGCGTATGCGCCACCTGTGCAAAGATCATCAATAAATTATTCCATTGCCGCAGATAATGTAACACGCAGGATCGCAAAAGCGATGACTTGGCGGAAAAGCAGGGATGAGCTTAGAGCAACCAACGCATTGTCGAATAACAAAATTCTTCGGCTGTTTGAATCTGTTTCAGACCGGCTTATATCATCCGAGTCAAGACAGCTACAAGCGCTCGGCCATAGGGTCAACAATTATTACGATGGCGTTGAAAGGCGTCAAGGTTGGTGGAATGGTAAATTAAACCCGCATATGGATAGAATCAAAAAGTTGAATCGTAAAGATCGTGAAAAACTTAAATCTGACTTTGAGCGATACTGGCGAGAACATGATAATGGCCGCGAAAGACAGGCACAGGCGATACTGGAGCAAGCCAGTCCTGAACTTGGCCGGATGATTGAAACAGTTAAAAACGTTTTTCACGAAAGCGGTCTTGAAAACCAACAGGTTGGAATGAAAGTGTGGGATAGCGCCATAAAAAAGTGGCGGCCAATTGGCAAGATAAGGCGCGGCCACTTTTGGCCTAGGGCTATGCGGCCAGAGGTATCACGGATACTATCTGATTCGACGTATCGATATAGGAATCCTGAGTTGTGGGAACAGATGCAAGACGCGCTGCTTGAAAACGGGGACATATCAGACCGCGATGACGCGCTTGCATATTGTACGAGTTATTTTAGCAGCGAGGTTGGAAACGACTATTTCGCCAATGTTGAAAAAGCGCGTGGCGCTGAAAAATTGCCGGAAATGTTTTATGATTATTCGTTTGATGTGCTTAACAGGTATGCATATAAGTGGTCTACCAGATTGAGCCAGGTTGAACAATTCGGGCAAGCCATGGGTGAGAAGAAACCAGAACTGTTCGACCAGGTGCTAAACTCAAGTATCGATAACGCGACAAAAGACTATCTGGATCAAGTTAAAAAACAGGTATACGGCATAAAAAACCGTGATTTTTATTCGGCCATTATGGATAACCTGAACTTACTTGCAACTGGCACGCAGCTTGGAAACCCGGCGACTGCAACGCTGAATTTACTTGGCGGCACCACATTAAACGTGCAAATGTTTGGACTTAAAAATGTGGTGAAAGCGTACAAGACCGTAGTCAGTGATTGGCGCAATATCCAAAAAGAGGGCGTTGAGCTTGGCATCCTGGGTAAGGATATTATGCAGATCATGCGAGATACCGACAATAGCGCAGGTGATTTACTAACATGGGAGTCAACCACCAAAAAAGCGTTATCAAAATTTGCCACAACCACAATGACCTGGGGCGGGTATCGCGCGACTGAAAATGTAATCAGATCAACGGCTATGGTTGCAGCAAAATATCAGCTACAGGACATGATAAAACATTGGAGCAAAAATCCATCAAGCGCGACAAGCGAAAAGTATAAAAAATTGATGATGAAAAACGGTATCAAATGGTTTGCGCTGGCCTCTGAAAATGGAGACGCAGGCGGCGTTGAGACTTCAAAGTATCTGAGAAAAATGGTTAACATCCCGCAGGGTTCATATCGCATTGACCAAACGCCGTTGTATGTTGACACTCGTGCTGGCCGTTTTTTCTTTAAATATCAAAAGTTTGGTACTCAGGTATCAAAAATGTTTTATGATAACTTTTTTCATCCATTTATGACTGCCAGAACCGGAGCAGAGAGAGCGCAGCACTTTTGGCGCACAACTCGTTATTTTGCATCAGCGGCTATCGGTGGGTCGCTTATTCTTAGCGCAAGGTCGGCGGTGTTTGGCATGAACGATCCAGGGCCGGATGACGATGACATACAAAAAGCTCTTGAAAACAAAGATACTCATAGGGCCATTGGGTATATGTTTAGCCGCGCGTATCACAGTATGATGGCTGCAAGCGCACTTGGTTTCTTTGGCAACTATGTTCAATTCGGGCTTGATATAGCCGACCAGCAGCGCGTAAAAAATCCGCTTGATCCGCCAGGATTGGCGACTTTGGACGCGCCATTGGAGCTTGTAAAGCGATGGATGGAGCAAGGCACGCTTACGGCAAAGGACTTGTCAGAAGTGTCAGAGCGTTTCTTTGCATTTTATCGTGGGTATAAACGAGCGGCTACTGGATTATCAGCGGATTTCGGGAGCGAATGGAAGCAAGCCAAACTTGAACAGGCCAGGCGTGAAAGGATGTATGTGCGCAAATCTACAAGAATGTTTGCAGATGAGCTTGGTATTGAAAAACGACGAACAAGCAGCGGTGGGCGTATAGGCAAAACACCGATGAGTCCAACAAACGCCAAGCTGTATGATGCGCTTGTGCTTGGCAATAAGGCCGGTGCGCGAAAAATTATATTAGATGCCGTGAAAAACGCTAAAGATAAGATAGAGCGCAAAAAAGTAATATCGTCTATGCGTGCATCCATGCGAACAAGACAGCCGCTATCTATAGCAGGCACCATAAATGACCGTGAGCGTGTTGAATATTATCGGTGGGCGGCAAAGAATTTGTCGGACGTAAATTATATGCGCGTAAGGGATGCAGATGTTGAGTACAGGCGAATGCTCGTTATAACAGGACTTTCAAAAAAAATCGGGTACATACCGCCAAAAAAAAATTTGCAATTTTAATTCATCATATGATAAGATGAAATGAAAATAAGTGAGAAAGCCGTTATGGTATGCGTCAATCGTATCGATATTGAGTATGGTTACGCTTATGGAAATGATTTGATAACAATTATCACAGGATAAGCTATGAGCATTATAACTGACGAAAAAATTCTTAGAACAGCTAACCTTGAAAACAAAATCATCGACTACGACAGCGGAACCAACCCCATCTACATCGGCACCGCCGCCCCGGGAACCGCCGCCGACGCCGCCGGGTGGAACATCTGCAAAATCACGTATGACGGCAACGACAACCCCACCAGTATCTATTGGGCCAACGCCAATGTGGGCAACAGCCTGATTTGGGACAACCGCGCCACATATACCTATACGGTCACCGGCGCATAGGGCGCATATTGAATGCGCCCCTACGATACGCGCATGATTGTACGGGCGGAATCAATTTCCGCCCTGCCTATAGGAGGATAACATGTCATACAAATTCAATCCCCTGACCGGCCAATTTGATTTGGCCGGCGACACGGACGCCATCAGCGGCGTAACGGTTGACGACACCGATAAAGCCGATGGCAAAATTTTAAAATTCAACGCCACCTCCGGCAACCTGGAATATGCGGAGGATATTGTTGGCACGGGAGGCGCCGACAGCGCCGCCATCCACGACAATGCGGCCGGCGAAATCAGCGTGATCACATCCAAATCAACGCCAGTAGACGCCGACGTGACTATCATCGAGGACAGCGCCGCGAGCTGGGTAAAAAAGAGCCTGACCTGGGCCAACATCAAGGCCACGCTCAAAACCTATTTTGACACGCTTTATAATAACTATTCGCTGGAAACCCATGCGTCGGATCATACCGACGGCACCGACGATATTCAAGACGCCACGGCATCCCAAAAGGGCTTGGCGACGGCCACGCAGATCACCAAATTAGACGGCATTGAAACCGCCGCCACCGCAGACCAAACCGGCGCGGAGATCAAACTCGCGTATGAGGCCGAAGATGATACCAACGCTTACACCGATGCCGAAAAATCAAAATTGGCAGCGGTTGAGGCATCCGCCGATGTGACCGACGCCACCAACGTGGCTGCCGCAGGCGCGGTGATGTCAACAATTGCCGATGCCAAGGGCGATTTGGTCGCCGCCACTGCCGCCGACACCATCGCCCGGCTGCCGGTCGGCGCAGATACGCAGGTATTGACTGCCGACAGCAGCGAGGCCGCCGGCGTGAAATGGGCAACGCCGGCATCCGGCGGCATGACCGACCCCATGACCACGCGCGGCGACATCATTGTTAAAGATGCCTCTAACGCAACCGCCCGGCTGCCCATCGGAACCAATGGCCAGGTATTGACCAGCGACGGCACCGACATCGCGTGGGATGATCCTACCGGCGGGGGCGGCGGCGTGGACACATCGGGAACCCCGGTGGCAAATGACATTGCGCGGTTTACCGACGCAGATACCATCGAGGGGCTCAGCTATGCGGAATTAAGAGCGGCAATCAATGTAGAAGATGGCGCAGATGCCACCGATGCGGCCAATGTAAATGCGGTGGAATCCGATCCCATTGTCGGCGCGGTAAATGGGATGGTCAAAGCGGACGGAGCTGGAAACATTAGCGCCGCTGTTGCTGATACAGACTACCAAGATGTGTTGGCAGAGGGCGCATTTGTTGACGGCGACAAAACAAAATTGGATGGAATTGAAACAGGTGCGACCGCAGAGCAGCTATCAACTGATGCCGAAGCTGTGACTGGCACAGCAACAGATAAAGTCACCACACCCG
>JGI11705J14877_10000904_pt1 | contig 17680 bp, 14 predicted proteins | sample Etolaghawater15m_FD_14877 | JGI IMG/M metagenome (IMG submission 14877)
AAGCCTTTTGCATCCTACGTTCGGTTTGGGAGACCAGCAAACTCAACCGTCAGAATCCGTTTGAGGTGCTACGCGGGGCGTTTACGTCCCAGCCTGAGTAGTTACCTATGGTTATAAGAATCATATCAGTGTCGATAACAAACACAATGTGATACGTCACTACGCGGTTACCTCGGCAGAAGTCCATGATAGCCGTGTGTTTGAAGCCCTGTTAGATAACAAAAACAGTAGTGGTGATGTCTGGGCTGATTCGGCCTATCGTGACCAATCGAGAGAATCCACGCTGCCAGAAATGAACTACCGTAGTCATATACACAGAAAAGGAACTCGGGAACGCATGTTGAATGAACGGCAGCAGGCAGAAAATAGAAAGAGGTCAAAGGTGCGTGCACGGGTTGAGCATGTATTTGCACAGCAGGCTGACCGCTTGGTTCGGACTATTGGTCAATCTAGAACCCATGTTAAGATTGGAATAATGAATATGGTTTACAACATGCGCCGATTGGCATGGTAGGCTGGATAAATAACTAGATGAGTGAACTAATGGCCATATTCAGTGGCTAATAGTACTTTTATACAGAGGATTATCATTGAGCACATTGATTTAGAATCGAGATAAAATGGTCTAATCTGATGGAAGCCTATCATCAAGGTGGTTTTGTTTTCAACCCACACGAAGATTTTTTTCAAGATGAATTGTTCGAGGTTCCCTATGGGCGTATCAGTACATCAGGGAGCGATTGTTGCCATCGGAATACGATTGGCGACGTTGTGGTTAGCGATGCTTTTTGGTTTATTTGTGATGCTGTGGTTGGGGTATTTAGGGACTATAGATCGTGCATAAGCCGTGTATGCTGACTTTTAGCATCGTCAATTTGGTCCGTTGACAATGCACCCCATGCGAGAGGATTTGCACAGATCGGCGGTAGTTTATGCTGTCATTGTTTCGTATCACCCTGACTTTGATAAGCTGGCTGATCTATTGGATTCCCTCGTGCTACAGGTGCAAGGTGTGGTGATAGTGGACAACGGATCATCCGAGGATGTTGATTCGTGGGCGTACGGAAGGCAACTCTCCCTGACGGTCTGTGCAGTGACATTAGGAAAAAACATGGGTATAGCACGGGCTCAGAATGAGGGCATTCGTACTGCCAGAAAAGCTGGTGCCACTCATGTCATTTTGTTTGATCAAGATAGTGCACCAGCATCCGATATGGTAGACCGGCTTCTCATGATCGCACTACACCAAGCCGCACAAGGCATCAAAGTCGGTGGTATCGGGCCCAACTACCTTGATTCACGTCAGGGTAATCCTCCACCATTTATCAAAATATCTGGGCTAAGAGTCCAGCGACAACAGTGTATCAATTCCAAGTCGGTGGTTGATGTAGATTATCTGATCGCGTCTGGTTGTCTGATACCCATGGATACGCTTGATGAAGTAGGGGGCATGCGAGATGACCTTTTCATCGACTATGTAGATATTGAATGGGGATTAAGAGCTAAGACACTGGGTTACCAATCGTACGGTGTATGCGATGCGGCCATGGCTCACGACCTTGGCGACCAACCAATTCAATTTTTAGGTAAGCGCTACCCTCTGCATAGCCCAGTACGGCATTATTATCATTTTCGTAACGCTATGTGGATGTACCGACAAAGTTGGTTGCCGCTAAATTGGCGAGTAGCAGATGGCTGGCGGCTATTCTTGAAGTTCGGATTTTACTCATTGTTTGCAAAGCCCAGACTTTTGCACCTAAAAATGATGACTAGAGGCATTCTTCATGGAATCGTTGGGCGAATGGGTAAGTTATAATGATTTCTATTTCTGTTGTCAGTCATAGTCATGGCGAGCTCGTTAACCAAGTTATCGATGATCTAAAAACCTTGGTTGGCCCACAAGAGATTGAACTTATCATCACATTAAACATGCCAGAGCGAGTTAAATTTGAGCAATCGAACTTGCCTTGGACTGTGCAAATTGTGAATAATATTTCACCACAAGGATTCGGCGAAAATCACAACGCGGCATTTAAATTATCCATGGGTGAGTGGTTCTGCGTTATCAACCCTGATATCCGCCTTCATGTTAATCCATTTCCTCGATTGCTTGAAGAGATGGCAGTGCGATCATGTGCACTAATTTCCCCATCTGTTTTGACCCCGGAAAGACAAATTGAGGACAGCATTCGTCATTTTCCTACCCTATTGAGTTTGACAAGCAAGTTATTCGGTCGAATAAGTGGCCACTATTCTTTTGAACAAGTTGATGAAAGCTTCACCGCTGACTGGATCGCCGGCATGTTCATGCTCTTCCGTGCCGAGGATTTTCGTGCGATCGGAGGCTTCGATGAAAAATTCTTTCTCTATTACGAAGATGTCGATATCTGCGCACGCTTATGGAAATCGGGCCGTAAAGTAATCGCCTGTCCACAAGTTCAAATCATCCATGATGCACGCCGCACCAGTCGCAAGAATCTGCGCTATATGCGCTGGCATTTAGCGAGCATGGCACGCTATTTCTGGAAGCATTGGTGGCGTCTGCCGAACATTGACCATTCGCGCCCATGACGATCCTAGTGACGGGCGCGTCCGGATTTGTCGGTTCGGCACTCTGCGCCACGCTGGTGCAGCGCAGCATAGCCGTGCGTGGTGCCGTGCGATCGCTAGATCGCGTAGTGGGAAGAGAGATAGAGGGTGTTGAGTGGGTTGCCGTCGGTGACATTGATACGATGACCGATTGGCGTATGGCACTACAAGGCGTTGATTGCGTTATCCATTGTGCAGCGCGAGCGCATGTGATGGGTGATAGTTCATTATCCTCCCTGCCGCTGTACCGATCACTAAACGTTGCTGGATCACAACGACTTGCAGAACAGGCTGCTGAAGCGGGTGTGCGGCGTTTGATCTATGTAAGCTCGATTAAGGTGAATGGCGAACGCACCCTCCGCAATCGCCGCAAAAATGCACGATATACCAACGGAGATGGGTTACCGGATCACTCTTCGACAAAATTTACCGCATCCGACACCCCCGCGCCCGTCGATGCCTATGGTATTTCCAAATGGGAGGCAGAGCAGGCGATTCATGCGGTCGCTGAGCAAACTGGGCTCGAATGGGTGGTGGTACGCCCGCCACTGGTTTACGGTCCTGGTGTCAAAGGCAATCTCGCCCGTCTGCTAACGCTCATCGAGCGCGGAGTGCCACTCCCCCTTGCCACAGTAGATAATCGCCGCTCGCTGGTTGGGCTAGATAATCTGATCGATCTGTTAATCCATTGTATCGATCATCCTGCCGCAGCGGGAGAGCGACTGTTGGTTGCCGATGGGGAGGATCTCTCGACCGCCGATCTTTTACGCAAACTCGCTACTGCGATGAATCGACACCCAAGCCTGTTTCCCTTTCCGTTGTCGATGCTAGCGCTTGCCGCAAACGTTGTTGGCCGCGGTGATGAGGTTGCACGACTTGTCGGTTCATTAGAGATAGATATAAGTGAGACCTGTCGCAAACTACAGTGGCGACCGCCCATTTCACTCGATGAGGGGCTGCGCAGAATGATTGTTGGATCCATCACCACCACCCACCCCACCAAGCCGATCAGCTAACCTGCCCTTTTAACACCCGGTCGATGGTGGCATACTTCACCGCTCACTGCTGAAGAGCACCCCTAAAAAAACACATTCAGTGAAGATAGTGAACGCACTTATACGACTACGTCAACACTGCCCAAAATGGTGCCGGACACTATTTATCACGCTGCTTGATGCGCTACTGCTCACCGCTGCGGTGGTATTGGCGATGGTGTTGACGGATCAACCCACCGCCTCGTCTATGTTCACTGCTACAATTGTGTGGCCCCTACTCCTCCCCGCTATCCTCGCCATCCCCATCTTCCTGCGTATCGGTCTCTACCGCTCCATCATCCGTTACATCGGCGATCAAGCACTCTGGACCATAATCCAAGGGGTCACCCTGACCACGCTAGTTTGGATACTCTTCCTTGCTGGTGTGCAACTGAGCGGTTATCAAGAGCTACCCTACACGGTTCCACTCATCTTCTGGTTCATTGCTCTTGTATTGATTACCCTCTCTCGCTTCGGTGCCCGTTGGCTGCTCTGGCTCCCACTACGACGCCGCTTTCGTAACCGACAAGTACTGATCTACGGTGCTGGTAGTGCTGGTCGGCAACTTGCTGCATCACTACGGCGCGGCAGCGAACTCTTCCCGGCCGGTTTTCTTGACGATAACCCGGCATTGCATGGCCACGATATCGACAACTTGCGTGTCTATCCACCCAACCACCTGACAGAGCTAATTCAGCAGTTTGAGATCCACGATGTCATTGTCACGCTACCGAGCGCTTCTGGTGCCAGACGGCGTGAAGTGGTAGCACGACTCGAGCCCTATCCGGTTCGAGTACAGATACTGCCGGCGCTCAGTGATATCGCTAATGGACGGCATCTGGTGAATATGGTGCGTGAGGTTGATATTGGCGATCTACTCGGTCGCGATCCCGTCGTAGCTGATCCGAAACTACTGCGCCGCTGTATCACGGATCAAGTGGTACTCGTTACCGGTGCGGGCGGCTCTATCGGTGCCGAGTTGTGTCAGCAAGTGGTATCACTAACACCGAAAAAATTGATCCTGCTTGATGCAAATGAGTTCGCGCTCTATCAGATTGATCGCCGACTCCGTACTATTAGTAGTATAGATCTTCTCCCGATTCTCGGTTCAATCCTAGACCAGACGCTCCTGACCCGCCTCATTGCAACAGAGAAGATCACTACCATCTACCACGCGGCTGCCCATAAACATGTTCCTCTGGTAGAGAGCAACGTCTGTAGCGCTGTGCGAAATAACATCTTCGGCACACTGGAGTTAGCAACGGCAGCTGTAGCCGGCGGTGCCAAACACCTCATGCTCATCTCCAGCGACAAGGCGGTACGTCCCACCAACATTATGGGAGCGACTAAACGCTGGTCTGAGTTGATTATTCAAGCATTTGCAGCGGAGATGAAAGCGCAGGATCGTGACCAACACTTTGCCGCTGTGCGCTTCGGTAACGTCCTTGGCTCCTCTGGCTCGGTGATTCCGCTGTTTCGTGAGCAGATCGCCCGCGGTGGACCACTGACGGTGACACATGCGGAGGTGAATCGCTACTTTATGTCGATCCATGAAGCGGTGGAGTTGGTAATCCAGGCGACGAGTATGGCGCAGGGAGGGGATATCTTTCTACTCGATATGGGTGAACCGGTTAAGATCATCACCCTTGCACGCAATATGATCCGTTTGGCTGGCTATACGCCACGCGATATTGAGCATCCTGATGGTGACATTGAGATCACCATCACCGGTCTGCGTCCCGGAGAGAAGCTCTACGAAGAGCTCCTGATCGACCACCACAATGCTGAAGGTACCGATCATCCACGCATTATGACAGCGATGGAACCGGCAATCCCGATGGTAGCACTACAACAGCGCCTCTCCGAACTCGATAAGGCACTGCATGATCGGGATGAGCATCAGGTTCGTACACTGGTAATGGCCAGCGCGCATTAGAGCCATCGCTTTCCTAAATAGCAACAGCCGCTGTCCAGTTTCCCAAACAGCGGCTGCTTACTTCTGCGACAACGACCCATCATCTAACCGTAGGTCGGTCATCACTGAGCATCTACTCAGTTAATCTTCGGATCCAGTTCACCCTTCGCATAGCGGCCAAACATCACCTCTAGCGAATCGGCCTTAATCTTCGAGGCATTACCGGCGGTACCGAACGCCTCATAGCGCGCCTTGCAGATCCCCTTCATCGCATCCTGTGCCTCCTTGAAGTACTTACGCGGATCGAAGTTCGATGTGTGATCGGCTAGGTGCTTACGGATCGAGCCGGTTGAGGCCATCCGCAGATCGGTGTCGATATTCACCTTACGCACACCATTCTTGATCCCCTCGACGATCTCCTCCACCGGCACGCCGTAGGTCTGACCCATATCACCACCATAGTTGTTGATGATGGTGAGCCAATCCTGCGGTACCGACGAGGAGCCGTGCATCACAAGGTGAACGGTTGGGATGCGCTGATGGATCTCTTTTACGCGGTCGATGCGCAAGATCTTGCCGGTCGGTGCAGTGGTGAACTTGTAAGCACCGTGGCTCGTGCCGATGGCGATGGCTAGCGCATCGACGCCGGTCTTCGCAACAAAGTCCGCCGCCTCATCCGGATCGGTCAGCAGTTGGCTATGATCGAGCTCGCCCTCTGCGCCGACACCATCCTCTTCACCCGCTTTACCGGTCTCTAGCGAACCGAGGCAGCCGAGTTCACCCTCAACCGAGACACCGCCAGCGTGGGCCATCTCCACCACTTTGCGTGTGGTTTCGACGTTGTACTCATAGGATGAAGGGGTCTTGCCATCGCTCATCAGCGAGCCATCCATCATCACCGAGGTGAAGCCAGATTGAATCGCCCGCAGACAGACGGCCGGGCTGGTGCCGTGATCCTGGTGCATGGCGATCGGAATGTGCGGATAGGCTTCAGCCGCTGCGAGGATCAGGTGGCGGAGGAACGGCTCACCGGCATACTTACGCGCACCAGCCGAGCCCTGCAGAATAACCGGTGAATCGGTCTCATCGGCGGCCTCTAGGATCGCCTTCACCTGCTCCATGTTGTTGACGTTAAATGCTGGCAGACCATAGCCATGTTCGGCGGCGTGGTCGAGCAGCTGACGCATTGAGATAAGTGACATAGTGCCTCCTTGGGTTTGACGTGGGTAACAGCTATTTAAGGGCTGGATGGGGCCGACTGCGGCTCCACCAGTTCACCAACTTTCACAATCTTCATCGCATTGGTACCGCCATGGACGCCGGCGAGATCACCTTTGGTAATGATCACCAGATCGCCATCACGCACCGCACCGCGCCGCAGCAGTTCATCAATCGCATCGCGGTTCACTTCAGCGTGATCGGTACTGGTGACATCGAAGCTCACCGGATAGACACCGCGAAACAGTGTCACTTTGCGCCGAGTCTCAACGTGGCGAGTCATCGCGTAGATCGGGATCCCGGAGCTGATGCGCGACATCCAGAGCGGGGTCGAGCCCGATTCGGTTAGTGCGGCGATCGCCTTGACATTAAGGTGGTTCGCGACATACATGGTGGCCATCGCGACCGCTTCATCGGTGTAGCAGAACTGGCTATGAATGCGGTGGTCGGAGACCATCGCGAGGCGCTGCTTCTCCGCTTCACGACAGACTCGATCCATCGCATCAACCGCTTTGTCGGGGTATCGTCCAGCGGCGGTCTCGGCCGAGAGCATCACCGCATCGGTACCATCGAGTACCGCGTTAGCAACATCAAACACCTCGGCGCGGGTCGGGATCTGGTTGACGATCATCGACTCCATCATCTGGGTTGCGGTGATCACCACCCGATTCATGCTGCGCGCTAATGAGATGAGGCGCTTCTGTACCGGCGGCAGTGCCGCATCACCAATCTCGACGCCTAAATCGCCGCGCGCAATCATGATGGCATCGGAGGCGGCGATAATCTCCTCGACACAGTCGAGCGCCTCAGCCCGCTCAATCTTCGCGCAGATACCGCCGCGACCACCCGCCGCTTGGAGCAGCGTGCGCGCCTCGTTGATATCCTCTGCCGAGCGTGGAAATGAGACCGCTAAGTAGTCCGCTTGCAGCTCTGCGGCGGTGACGATATCGGCGCGATCTTTGTCGGTCAGTGCCGGTGCGGAGAGCCCGCCACCCTGCCGATTGATCCCCTTACGGTCGGAGAGATCGCCCCCTACCACCACGCGGCAGATGACACGACTCCCCTCCACCTGATCGACCCAAAACACCAGCCGACCATCATCCAGCAGGAGGGTATCGCCGCGCCCTAGGTCGGTCGATAGCGACTTATAGCTAGTGCCCACCTGCTCGGCGTCACCGGCGTTGTGATCGAGTGCGGTATCGATCACAAAGCGCTGCCCCTCGACCAGGTTCACTTTGCCATCGCGGAACCGCTCAATCCGAATCTTCGGCCCCTGTAGGTCGGCCAGTACGCCCACCTGCCGACCATGCGCCCGGGCACGGTTGCGCACCCGTTCGGCGCGCTCAATATGCTCCTCACGGCTGCCGTGAGAGAAGTTGAGGCGGACGACATCAACGCCGGCCTCAATGATTCGATCCAGCACCTTCGAGTCATCGGTCGCTGGACCAAGCGTTGCGACTATTTTCGTTCGTCTCTGCATAACACCCGTTTCTGGTGCGTCGCTACCCACCGCGATCGGCGCTGCTAGATCGCGGTGCGCAACGGAGCGTGTCAGCGCTTAACTAGCGCGCGCTTCGAGCATGGCTACCGCCGGTAGCGTCTTACCCTCTAGATACTCTAGGAAGGCGCCGCCGGCGGTAGAGATATAGGAGACCCGATCGTAGATCTCATACTTCTGAATCGCTGCGATGGTGTCACCTCCACCGGCGAGCGAGAAGCCTGCCGATTCAGCAATCGCCATTCCGAGCGCCTTGGTACCGGCACCGAACTGATCAAACTCAAACACACCGACCGGGCCGTTCCAGACGATGGTACCGGCGCTCTTGAGCATCTCCGCATACTGGGCGGCAGTCTCGGGGCCGACATCGAAGATCATATCGTCATCAGCCACCTCATCGACCCGCTTCACAGTCGCTTCGGCATCTTCCGCAAACGCTTTACCGACCACCACATCGACCGGCACTGGAATCTCCGCCCCCTTCGCCTTCGCTGCCGCCATCAGCCGCTTCGCCTCTTCAACCAGATCGGCCTCATAGAGTGACTTGCCGATGTTGTGACCGGCGGCGGCGATAAAGGTGTTGGCGATACCACCGCCAACAATCAGCTGATCGACCTTCTGCGAGAGGGAGTCGAGTACGGTGAGTTTAGTCGAGACTTTTGAACCACCGACAATCGCCACCATCGGCCGCGCCGGATTAGCGAGCGCCTGCTGGAGCGCATCTAGCTCTTCGGCCAGTAGCAGACCGGCACAGGCGACCGGAGCGAACTTACCGGCACCGTGGGTGGAGGCTTGGGCGCGGTGGGCGGTACCAAACGCATCCATCACATAGACATCACAGAGCGCCGCATACTGCTTCGCTAAGGTCTCGTTATCCTTCTTTTCACCGGCGTTAAAGCGTACATTCTCCAGCAGTACGACTTCACCATCGGCCAGTTCAGGCGGTTGGGTGAGGTAATCTTTCACCAGCGCAACGCTGCGACCGAGCTTCGCTGACATATCCTCAGCGATCGGCTGCATTGAGTTCTCGGCATCGACCACCCCCTCTTCCGGGCGGCCACGGTGCGACATCACCATCACGCGAGCACCCGCCTTCAGGCAGTGCTCAACGGTCGGCATCGACGCCGCAATCCGGGCATCGGAGGTGACTTTGCCATTTTTCACCGGCACATTAAGGTCGGCACGAATCAGAACCCGCTTGCCAGCTAGGTCGAGGTCGGTCAGCTTGATAAACGCCATAAAACGCTACTCCGTTTCGCGTGACAGGTTAGAGGTTAAACATCACCGATGGCAGTGTGATGACGACGCCATGGGTGATGGCTAACGGGTGAAGCGCGTGAGTAGGGTGTCGCCGCCACCGCGACCACACCCCGCTCACTCAACAGCGATTAGTTCGCCGCAACGTGCTTGACAAAACGGAGCATGTTGCAGGTGTAGCCATACTCGTTGTCATACCACGACACCACCTTCACGAAGGTGTCGTCGAGCGCGATACCGGCACCGGCATCGAAGATCGACGGCGCGGTGTAGCCGCGGAAGTCGGTCGAAACCACCTTCTCTTCGGTGTAGGCGAGTACCCCCTTGAGCGCGCCCTCAGAGGCACTCTGCATCGCTGCGCAGATCGCATCGTAGCTCGCGCCCTTGTTGAGCTCGACAGTCAGATCCACCACCGAAACATCAGAGGTCGGCACCCGGAACGCCATACCGGTCAGCTTGCCGTTGAGCTCTGGCAGCACCTTGCCGACCGCCTTCGCCGCACCGGTTGATGAGGGGATGATGTTCTCCAGAATCCCGCGGCCGCCGCGCCAATCCTTCATCGACGGGCCATCGACCGTCTTCTGAGTCGCGGTGGCAGCGTGGACGGTCGACATCAGACCGCGCTTAATCCCAAACTGGTCGTTGAGCACCTTTGCGACCGGTGCTAGACAGTTGGTGGTGCAGGAGGCAGCAGAGACGATGCTCTGGCCGCTGTAGGTGGCGTGGTTGACACCATAGACAAACATCGGCGTGGCATCTTTCGATGGCGCACTCTGCACCACCTTCTTAGCGCCTGCCGCAATGTGCTTCTGGCAGCTCTCTTCGGTGAGGAAGAGGCCAGTGCACTCGATCACCAGGTCGGCCTCAATCGCGTCCCACTTCAGCTGGGTCGGATCGCGCTCAGCGGTCAGCCGGATGGTCTTACCGTTCACCACCAGATTGCTGCCATCAACAGCGATATCGCCATTGAAGCGGCCATGCACCGAGTCATACTTGAGCATGTAGGCGAGGTAGTCGGGATCGAGTAGGTCGTTGATGCCAACCACTTCGATATCGCTAAACTCCGCCTCTTTGGCGATCGCACGGAACACCATCCGACCAATACGGCCAAACCCGTTGATACCCACTTTAATCGTCATATGCACACATCTCCTCTAGTGTAGGATGAAATTGAACCTAAAAATTGATCGTTACAGCAGCGACTCAACCGCAGCGGTGACATTCTCGACGGTGAAGCCAAACTCCTTGAACAGGAGCCCCGCCGGTGCCGACTCGCCAAAGCGGTCAATACCGATCACCTTGCCACCCAGACCGACATACTTATACCAGAAGCCGGTAACCCCCGCCTCGACCGCCACCCGTGCGGTGACCGCTGCCGGTAGCACCGACTCACGGTAGGCGGCATCCTGCGCATCGAAGGTCTCACTGCTCGGCATCGACACCACCCGCACTTTGCGCCCCTTCGCGCTCAGCGCATCCGCTGCACCCATCGCCAGCTCCACTTCAGAGCCGGTGGCGATCAGGATCGCGTCGGGGGTGCCGTCACAGTCGCGCAGGGTGTAACCGCCGCGACGAATCGCCGCGATCTGATCGCTATCACGCGACATGTGGGGCAGATTCTGGCGCGAGAAGATGAGGCAGCTTGGGCCATCCTGCTTCTCAATCGCAGCACTCCAAGCGACCGCGCTCTCGACCTGATCGCAGGGGCGCCAGAGATGCATATTCGGGATCATCCGCAAGGTGGCGATCTGCTCAATCGGCTGGTGGGTCGGGCCATCTTCACCGAGACCAATCGAGTCGTGGGTGTAGACAAAGATCGAGCGCACCCGCATCAGGGCGGCCATCCGCAGCGCGTTACGCGCATACTCGGAGAACATCAGGAAGGTGCCGCCAAACGGAATGAAGCCGCCATGTAGCGCCACCCCATTCATAATCGCCGACATACCAAACTCACGCACCCCATAGGAGATGTAGTTGCCATCGGCGACGGTGCGAGTGATGCTCACCGCCTCTTTCCATGAGGTGTTGTTCGATGGGGTGAGGTCGGCCGAGCCACCGAGGAACTCCGGTAGCGCTTTTGCGTAGGCGGCGATGGTGTTACCCGACGCTTTACGGGTAGCGACCGTCTCCCCCTTCTCTGCTGCGGTCGCAACCCAACCATCGACCGTTTCGCGCCAGTTCGCCGGTAACTCACCCTGCATCCGGCGCGTAAACTCCGCCGCCAACTCCGGGTGGGCTGCACGGTAGGCGTCAAACTTCTCGTTCCACTGCTTCTCAGCCGTGTCGCCCTTCGGACGACCATCCCAACCGGCATAGATATCGTCGGGAATCTCAAACGGCGCATGTGGCCAGCCGAGATTATCGCGGGTTGCCTGAATCTCATCGGCACCGAGCGGTGCACCGTGGCAGTCGTGGCTACCGCAGAGGTTGGGTGCGCCATAACCAATCACGGTCTTGCAGCAGATCAGGGTCGGCTTGTCGTTGACGCTTTTTGCCTCATGGATCGCCTTATCGATGGCTGCGGCGTTGTGACCATCGACATCGCGGATCACGTGCCAGCCGTAGGCCTCAAACCGCTTCGGGGTGTCGTCGGTGAACCAGTTTTCAACGTGGCCATCAATCGAGATGCCGTTGTCATCCCAGAAGGCGACCAGCTTACCGAGCCCCCAAGTACCCGCGAGGGCGCACGCCTCGTGGGAGATTCCCTCCATCATGCAGCCGTCGCCCATAAAGACGTAGGTGTAGTGGTCAACTAGATGGTGACCGGGGCGGTTGAACTGTGCGGCGAGAGTGCGCTCGGCAAGTGCCATACCGACCGCATTGGTGATGCCCTGACCGAGTGGGCCGGTGGTGGTCTCAATACCTGGCGCATAGCCATACTCCGGGTGACCTGGGGTCTTGGAGTGGAGTTGGCGGAAGTTTTTCAGATCGTCGATCGAGAGATCGTAACCGGTCAGGTGGAGCAGCGAGTAGATGAGCATCGAACCGTGACCATTCGAGAGGACGAAGCGGTCGCGGTCGAACCATTTGGGATTCGCCGGGTTGTGGCGCAGGTGGCCATTCCAGAGTACCTCGGCGATATCGGCCATCCCCATCGGGGCGCCGGGGTGACCGGAGTTGGCCTTCTGAACCGCATCCATGCTCAGAGCACGGATGGCGTTCGCTAGATCGTTGCGAGTTGGCATATTTCTCTCCTGTTGCGTCAAAACCAGACAGATGCGGGAACCGGATCGGCAGTCGCCATCTACTTTGTTAAAGTGCCGACTGCCGGAAATTATGTTGTCGTGCGGTGGCGGCTTGCCCCGTTTTTGGGGTGCGTTGCTCCCCCTGTTGTGGTAACAAAATAGAGGGGTAGCGCACACTGAGCGGGCGATTCTTACCCATTCATCGTCACCGAAGCAATAGCCCAACCGGGCTAGTGGCGTCGGCGGAAAGTATAATCAATAACTTATGAAAATGCGATCAACATATCGTTGGAATAGATGGGTTGTCGATTGTCCCGAACGGTGCCACTAGGAGCAGTCACATCGGCGCACAACCGTAGTACAATCGCGCCCGCAGCGCACAATGGTAGCTGCAGATCTATCCTATGACACAGAGTGAGGAGTTGATATGACAGATCGTCATCTATTTACCTCCGAGTCGGTCTCTGAGGGCCACCCGGACAAGGTTGCCGATCAAGTATCGGATGCCATCCTTGATGCGATTTTGGCGCAAGACCCAGCCGCTCGGGTCGCTTGCGAGACGCTGGTGAAGACCGGCATGGTGCTGATTGCCGGTGAGATCACCACCCACGCCCAGGTTGACTATGAGCAGATCGCCCGCGATACCATCCGCGACATCGGCTACAACAGCTCCGATATGGGGTTTGATTGGGAGTCGTGCGCCGTCCTGAGCGCGGTTGGCAAGCAGTCGGCCGATATTGCGATGGGCGTTGATGAGAGCGCTAACCATGAGCAGGGTGCCGGCGATCAGGGGCTGATGTTTGGCTATGCGAGTAACGAAACCGATGTGCTGATGCCGGCCCCAATCACCTACGCCCACCGGCTGATGGAGCGGCAAGCGGAGGTTCGCAAAAATGGTACCCTACCGTGGCTGCGTCCCGATGCGAAGAGCCAAATCACCTTTGTCTATGAGCGGGGGCGGCCGATTGCGATTGACGCAGTGGTGCTCTCTACCCAGCATAACCCCGAGATCGGTGATAAGGCGCTGCATGAGGCGGTGATGGAGGAGATCATCAAACCGGTGCTGCCGGCGGAGTGGCTCAGCGGCGCGACGCGCTACTACATCAATCCGACCGGTCGTTTTGTGATTGGTGGACCGATGGGCGATTGCGGGCTAACCGGTCGTAAGATCATCGTCGATACCTATGGCGGTATGGCGCGTCATGGGGGCGGCGCCTTCTCGGGTAAAGATCCCTCCAAGGTCGATCGCTCCGCCGCCTACGCTGGGCGCTATGTGGCGAAGAGTATTGTTGCGGCGGGTCTAGCCGAGCGGTGTGAGATTCAGGTCTCCTACGCTATCGGTGTCGCTGAACCGACATCGATCAGCATCGACACCTTCGGTAGTAGTCGCTTGAGTGAACCGCAGTTGGTGCAGTTGGTGCGCGATCACTTCGATCTCCGGCCACGCGGGATGGTGCGGATGCTCGATCTTCTCAAACCGCGCTATCGGGCAACCGCCGCCTATGGTCACTTTGGCCGGATCGGCGATCAATTTAGTTGGGAGCGTACCGATCGGGTCGCGGCACTGCGTGCGGCCGCCGGTCTCTAATCCGCCTTGATACGCGCTTGTGTAGCACCGGCATGACCCTGATATAAGCTCAGATTCACCCTAGATATCCCGACTCCGAGGGGCGCTGCAACCGGCAACATGTGACCGGCCAGGCTCGGAATGAGGGCTCACTTTTCACAACGGCGCTCACCGGTATTGGAGACAACACCGATGAATGCACCCGTTAATTTTACCGATTACAAAGTCGCCGATATGGCGCTGGCCGACTGGGGCCGTAAAGAGATTCGGATCGCCGAGAGCGAGATGCCCGGTCTGATGGCACTGCGCGAGGAGTTTGGCAGCAGTCAGCCGCTGCAGGGGGCGCGCATCACCGGCTCACTGCATATGACGATTCAGACTGCGGTGCTGATTGAGACGCTGGTCGCGTTAGGCGCGCAGGTGCGCTGGGCCTCTTGCAACATCTTCTCCACCCAAGATCACGCGGCCGCAGCGATTGCCGCTACCGGCGTACCGGTGTTCGCTTGGAAGGGTGAGACGATTGATGAGTATTGGTGGTGTACTGAGCAGGCGCTCAACTGGCCCGATGGTGCTGGACCGAACATGATCCTCGACGATGGCGGCGATGCGACCCTGCTACTCCATAAAGGGGTGGAGTTTGAGCGCGCCGGTGCGGTACCGGCCGCCGCCGCCGGGGATAACGAAGAGTGGCGCGCTGTACTGGATGTACTGCAGCGCACCTTCACCCGCGACAACCAGCACTGGAGCCAGATGGCGAGCGCGATTCGGGGGGTAACCGAGGAGACCACCACCGGCGTCCACCGCCTCTACCACATGGAGAAGGAGGGGTCGCTCCTCTTCCCGGCAATGAATGTCAACGATTCAGTCACCAAATCGAAGTTTGATAACCTCTACGGCTGTCGTGAGTCGCTGATGGATGGAATCAAGCGCGCTACCGATGTGATGGTAGCGGGTAAGATCGCCGTGGTACTCGGTTATGGTGATGTCGGCAAGGGGTGTGCGCAGGCGTTCCGTGGGCTTGGCGCGACGGTCTGGATCACCGAGATCGATCCTATCTGTGCGCTGCAGGCGGCGATGGAGGGGTACCGCGTGGTGACGATGGATGAGGCTGCACCGCTCGGTGATATCTTTGTTACCGCGACCGGTAACGAAGCGGTGATCAACCACGATCACATGGCGGCCATGAAGCATGAGTCGATCGTCTGCAATATCGGCCACTTCGATTCGGAGATCGATATCGCCGGGCTACGCCAATATCCGTGGGAGAACATTAAGCCGCAGGTCGATCAGGTGATCTTCCCCGATGGTAAGCGGGTTACCATTCTCGCTGAGGGGCGGTTGGTCAACCTCGGCTGCGCCACCGGTCACCCCAGCTTCGTGATGTCAGCCTCATTCACCAACCAGGTGCTCGCACAGATTGAGCTCTTTAGCCGCCGCGATCAGTATCAGAATCGGGTCTATGTGCTACCTAAACAGCTCGATGAGAAGGTCGCCCGCCTCCACCTGCAGAAGATTGGTGTCCACCTCACCGCGCTGTCGCAGCAGCAGGCCGACTATATCGGTGTGCCGGTAGAGGGGCCCTATAAGCCCGATCACTACCGCTACTAATCCCTGCCGCTCGACTCACTTCGCCCGGTAGCGATTCGATCGCTGCCGGGCGATCCGGCGCTATCTTAAAGGAGAGCCGTTACCGATGGCATCCGCCACGACACCGCAGTTTAGTTTTGAGTTCTTTCCACCCAAGAGTGATAGCGGGCGTGAGAAGCTGCTCACCACCCGCGATCAACTCGCCAAACTCGCTCCCGCTTACGTCTCCGTCACCTTTGGTGCCGGTGGTAGTACCCGCGAGGGGACCGAGCGCACCGTCGCCGATATGCAGGTGGGTGGGCTCAATGCCGCCCCACACCTCTCCTGTATCGGCAGTAGTCGCGACGAGATTCGGGCGCTGCTACAGCGCTATCAAGCGATGGGGGTGACCCGGTTAGTGGCACTACGGGGGGATATGCCCTCCGGTATGCGCGACTCCGGCGATCTCCACTACGCCAATGAGTTAGTCGCCTTTATCCGCGCCGAAACGGGCGATCAGTTCCACATTGAGGTGGCGGCCTACCCAGAGTTCCATCCGCGGGCGAAGAGTGCCGCTGATGATCTGCGCCACTTTCGCAATAAAGTGGCAGCGGGTGCGAATGCGGCAATCACCCAGTACTTCTACAACCCCGACGCCTACTACCGTTTTCTTGAGGATTGCCACCGCCTCAACATTGAGGTACCGATCATCCCCGGCATTATGCCAATCATCAACTATCGCCAACTCGCCCGCTTCTCCACCGCGTGTGGTGCCGAGATCCCGCGCTGGCTCCACTGGCGCATGGCGCAGTATGACGACGATCCCGCTTCGATGAAGGCGCTCGGCCATGCGGTGGTACTGGATCTGTGCCAGCGGCTACTCGCTGGGGGCGCACCCGGGCTCCACTTCTACTCGATGAATCAGTCGGCACCGATCACCGCGCTGTGGCGCGATCTGGGACTCTCGGCGGCGACCTGATGCGGATCCCGCGTATCTATCAAGATCGGCCGCTGACGATAGGGGATTGCATTACCCTCGATAGTAGCGCTAGCAACCACCTCTGTCGGGTGTTGCGGCTCCGTTCTGGGGCGCTGCTCCAGCTATTCAACGGTGACGGCTATGACTACCCCGCGACACTACAGCAGTGCGGCCGCGAGGCGGTTGTTACACTCACCGACAGTGCGCAGGTGGTGGCGCGTGACTCCCCCCTACAGATCACCCTTGCTCAAGGGATCTCGCGTGGTGAGCGGATGGATTGGGTGATTCAGAAGGGGGTGGAGCTGGGGGTGACCCAGATCGCCCCACTCATCACCGAACGCACCGTCGTTCGACTCAATAGTGAGCGCTGGCAGAAGCGGCAGCAGCACTGGCAGGGAGTGCTGATTGGCGCGTGTGAGCAGAGCGGGCGCGCGAGGGTGCCGACGCTACTAGCGCCGCAGTCACTGAGCGCATGGTTACAGCAGCCCGTATCAGCGGCAGCGCTGCTACTCGATCCGCTCGCTAGCGAGGGGTTGCCTGCGCTCCCCCCATCGGCTGAGGTGACACTGCTAATTGGCCCGGAAGGGGGATTGAGTGAGGGTGAGCGGGCGCTAGCGCGCGCCGCCGGGTATCGGGGGCTACGATTGGGTCCGCGGATCCTACGCACCGAAACCGCCGCACTCGCAGCGCTCGCGGTGCTACAGGCGCAGTGGGGAGATTGGCGCTAACTCCGTTCCGTTAAACTTACCCAAACCTACTCATAGGTGGGTATGGTGTTAACTTCCTGCTTCGCAGAGGCCGGTTTCACCGCACTCTTACGACTCCGGCCAGCGCCTTCCTCTCCACAGGCTGACACCGTGGAACTCACGGCG
>JGI11705J14877_10000907_pt1 | contig 17671 bp, 14 predicted proteins | sample Etolaghawater15m_FD_14877 | JGI IMG/M metagenome (IMG submission 14877)
ATGGCGCGGGCGAGCAGGTTGCTGACTTCAGGCAGGGGTTGCAGGGTTGCGACCAGGGTTTGTATCAAGTCCGTGTCAAGCGCCTGCAACGGGTTGCGAATCTGTGGCAGCGTGTTGAGGCTGGCAAGTAACGCGGTCAGGTCGCGCGGGCGCGCCGAACCGAGGGCAATGCGGCTGCTGATGCGTTCGATATCGGCGATGGACTTCAGGCTTTCGCCCAGCGCCTCGAACACGCCGCTTTGCAACAGCGTCGCGACGGCCTGGTGACGCATGCCGATGGCCTGGCGCTGGGTCAGCGGTTGCTGGATCCAGCGCTTGAGTTCGCGTACCCCCATGGCGCTGGCACAACCGTTCATGATGCCGAACAGTGTATGCGATTCGGGGGTGGCGGCATTGATCGCTTCGGTCAGCTCCAGGTTGCGGCGGCTGGCGCTGTCGATCAACAGGTGGTCGGCTATACGTTCGGTCTTGATGCCCTGCAAATGGGGCAGAGCGGTGCGCAGGGTGTCCTTGAGGTATTGCAGCAGGCAGCCCGCGGCGGCGATGGCCGTGGGATAGTCCTGCAGTCCAAAGCCTTGCAGGTCATGGGTCTTAAACTGTTCGTTGAGCAAGCGCTCGCAGGTTTGCAGATCGAAATGCCATAACGGGCGGTAATGCGCCGACTTGAGATGACGGTTTTCCAGCGGTAATTGCTGATCCTCGCAATACAGAATCTCGGCCGGGTCGAGACGCGCAATCTCGGTTTGTAATTGTTCGTCCGAATCCAGTTCCGCACAGATGAATCGCCCGGAACTGACCTCGACACTGGCGATGCCCCAGCGTTTGTTGTTCTTGAACACACAACACAGCAGGTTTTCCTGGCGATCCTGCAGCAGGGCCTCTTCGGTCAGCGTACCGGGCGTAACGATGCGCTGTACCCGGCGTTCCACCGGACCCTTGCTCGTCGCCGGGTCGCCGACCTGCTCGCAGATCGCCACCGATTCACCGAGTTTGACCAGTCGCGCCAGATAGGCATCCGCCGCATGGTAGGGAATGCCCGCCATCGGAATCGGCTGCCCCGCCGACTGTCCGCGTTTGGTCAGCGTGATGTCGAGCAGCTTCGCCGCCTTTTTGGCGTCATCGAAAAACAGCTCATAGAAATCGCCCATCCGATAGAACACCAGCATGTTCGCGTGCTCCGATTTGATGCTCAGGTATTGCTGCATCATTGGAGTGTGTTGAGGGCTTTCGCTCATTGCAAGGTGGCTGGATTCTGGTCGATCGATAACAAGGGTCGGCAATTATCACAGAATGATGTGTGGATTGGTACCGGACTGATATGTTGTGCGGTCCGATTTGAGAGCGCGGAGTCGGACATGGTTTGGCATGGGCTATTTTGAAATGATAGCTTTTTGTCTGGTTACAGGTCGAAGGCTTGCCAGTTTTTTTCCAGGAGGGTACCGTCAGTGACCTGGATGTTTAGTGCTGGGTTCTCTCGATGATGTATTCAATCCGAAATCTATTACTGTTGGGTCTAGGTTTGGTCTCATGGCAGTGCGCCATGGCCGCCGAATACGAAAAACTGGTGCTTAACTGGAAACCACCTGAGAAATTCACTAATGGAAACCGTTTGCGTCCACTGGGAAAGGACCTCAAGGAATATCGAGTTTATTACGGTAAGTCTCGCGAGGAGGTGAAAAAGCACCATCTCGTGGTGCCTCCGGACCAGCGGTCTATCCGCTTGAATACGCTGGATAAAGAGTTCGTTACCCAAACACCGGTTATATATCTCTCAGTAACTGCGGTTTCGACCAGCGAAGTAGAGAGTGAGTTGTCGGAAATTATATTTTTTCTGCCCTGAGTCGACTGGCAGGGTTGTATAAACACTATCCATATTTCCAATGCCTTGCCAGCACGGGTGATAGTTGAACGATTTTTTATCGACTGATGGATGAGTTGCCCCTGCGCTGCCTACTGTTTGAACCAGTGTTTATTCAGCGCCTTGATGACCTTTTCGGGATAAACCGTTTTGCCATAACTGCCGTTATATCGCGCCAGGGCTGGCCCAAGGTCGCCGTTTTCCATGTCGAGGTAGTAACGTAAAATAGTGCAACCCATACGCAGGTTGGTGCGTATCTTGAAGAGGTTTTTGTCGGACAGGTTGATCTCGTCGAGCCAGAAGGGCATAACCTGCATGAGCCCACGTGCACCGGCGCGCGAGATGGCGAAGCGGTCGAAGTGGCTTTCAACCTCGATAACGGCTAACACCAGTTCGGGTTCGAGCCCGGCGCGGGTGGCTTCGTAATGAATCGATCGCAGCAATAGGATGCGTTCCTTCGCATCGTCGACGAATCGCGCCAGGCGATGGCTCATGTCGTGCAGCCAGACCTCGGCTTCGAAGCGGTCCTCGAATCCGTCTGAACTGGCAATCGCTTCCTGTAACAGGCGTTTCAGTTCCGGATCAAAGCTGGTACTGGCCGTGGCGGCAGGCTGAGCATGCCCGAGCAGCACGAGGAATAGCAGCGCGTGCGCCAATCTTCCCATGCGCAGCCGCATTACCCGTCAAGGCGTTCCTTGATGAAGGTCAGCAACTCACGGTGTTCTATGTCGCGCGATTCGGCATCGCGGCGTCCACGGTATTCGCACAGGCCTTCCTTCAATCCACGATCGCTCAATACCACGCGGTGTGGGATGCCGATCAATTCCATGTCCGAGAACATTGCACCGGGACGCAGACCGCGGTCGTCCAGCAGTACGTCGATACCGGCGTCTAAACAGGCTTGATAGAACTCGTCGGCGGCCAGCTTGACCTCGTCGGATTTGTTGTAGTTGATCGGGCAGATAACCAGCTCGAAGGGCGCAATCGAACGTGGCCAGATGATGCCGGCATCGTCGTGATTCTGTTCGATGGCCGCAGCCACCACGCGTGATACACCGATGCCGTAACAGCCCATGGTGGTGATGACCGATTGACCATTTTCATCGAGTACGTTGGCCTGCAGGGCCGACGAATACTTGTCGCCGAGCTGAAAGATGTGGCCGACCTCGATGCCGCGCACGATTGAGAGCGCGCCTTTTCCGTCCGGGCTCGGATCGCCATCCACGACGTTACGCAGGTCGACCACGGTGGGTTCGGGCAGGTCGCGTCCCCAGTTCACGCCGGTCAGGTGTTTGCCGTTTTCGTTGGCGCCACACACAAAGTCACTGGCCACGGCGGCCGCGCGATCGACGAACAGGGGTATAGCGAGACCGACCGGGCCGATCGAGCCGATGTCGCAGCCGAGCTGTTTGCGGATCTGGACATTGTCGGCCATGCGGAAAGGTGCGCCGACGCCAGTGAGTTTCTCAGCCTTGATCGCATTCAGTTCATGGTCGCCCCGTATCACCAGCGCGACCAGGCCGCCATCTTCGCCCTCGGCGATCAGGGTTTTCAAGACCCGCTCCGCAGGCACGTTGAGAAACCGGGTCACGTCCTCGATGCTGTGTTTGCCGGGTGTGGCCACGCTTTGCATGTCTGCGCCGGCGGCGGCCCGCTCATCAACGCAGATGGCCTCGGCCAGTTCGACGTTGGAGGCGAAGTCGCTTGCATCGGAAAAAGCGATGGCGTCCTCGCCCGAATCGGCGAGCACATGGAATTCGTGTGATGCCGCGCCGCCGATAGAGCCGGTGTCCGCCGCCACGGGGCGGTATTTCAGGCCAAATCGATCAAAGATGCGGCTGTAGGTGGCAAACATCAGATCGTAGGTCTGTTGCAGTGAATCCTGATCGATATGAAAGGAATAGGCGTCCTTCATCAGGAACTCGCGCGCGCGCATCACGCCGAATCGTGGGCGGATTTCGTCGCGGAACTTGGTCTGGATCTGGTAGAAATTGATCGGCAGTTGCTTGTAGCTTTTGACCTCGCGCCGGAACAGGTCGGTGATGACCTCTTCATGGGTCGGGCCAAAGCAGAACTCGCGCTCGTGGCGGTCATTCAGACGCAGCAACTCGGGACCATACTGTTCCCAGCGGCCGGATTCCTGCCACAACTCGGCGGGTTGCACAGCGGGCATCAACACCTCCAGCGCGCCCGCATTATTCATCTCCTGGCGGACGATATTTTCGACCCGGCGCAATACCCGCAGCCCGAGTGGCAGCCAGGTGTAAAGACCTGATGCCAGGCGCCGGATCAGGCCCGCACGCAGCATGAGCTGATGGCTAATGACTTCAGCGTCGGCCGGAGTTTCTTTCAGGGTCGACAGATGAAAACGACTGGTTTTCATAACGCAATTCTCAGGTTGGAGGTATTATTAGAAAGTTTTGTTGTTCCAGCCCCACATGGCGCGAGCCGGTGCCGAAAACTCAATATAGATTCGTGATGGATGAATGCCGTACAGCCTGTGGAGGGCGGCACAGATACGTTCTGACAGGCCGGTGGTCTGGCTTTCCTGTAACCCCAGGCTCTTTAATTCACAGAACGCCAGTGCATCGTTCTTGCCCGCGAACAGCATGTTGGGATTATGCTGAACCGCGATCATGACATAGGACTCGGGTTTGTTGAGGCCTTGCGCAACGATCTTGCTGAGCATGTCGAGTTGTTCGGAACCGGTATCCAGGATCTGATTGCTGGTGATGGTCAGATAGGGCATTTTTTTGCTTACGTATTGATTTATTTACAGAATTCGTCGATGTCTTTTTGCGCCTGCTGCTTGCGCGACTTCTTTTCCTCATCGGTCATGACTCGCACCTTACCGTCGCTGGAGCGAAGCCGGATGGTATCACTTGTGCTCAGTGTCACGAGATCCTTTTTGGCGCGCTCGCACAACTCGGCGGATTGTTCGTCTGTGTATTGAGGCGCATCGGGGCTCGGTGTTGCCGTGCCAGAGGGTTTCTGTTCGGCGCCAGAGTCTGATTGCCCACCCAGTCGTGGTAGCGGGCGGCCGGGATCGGTAGGTGGTCTCGATACCCGCACATCTTCAATCTGGGTCTGGACCGGCGGACTATCGCCGTAGTGTATCTGACCGTTTTCATCGACCCATTTTTTGATGCCTGCGGCCTGGCTGCCGGTGGCGAAAAGAATAGCGAGAATCAAAAAACGCTTCATGCGGAAACCTCGGTTACTGTTGCAGAGAAACCCATGTCCATAACGACATTATGATTATGGAGTATAGTTTACGAAGCCAGTTCAATCCTGTCAGCATTTCCACAGTAATTAATTGAAAATGGCGGTGAAAATCTGTTTTTCCAGCCCCGACGAGCTTGTTGCGGAGATTGTTATTTTTGATGACTGGCGCGAATGGTCTATGGGCATGTTGAGTATTCTTGCACTGTTGAGGTGCCGCTCAAAGCAATGACTATCCCGAAAGTGATCTTTTGCTCAATAAGTTGAATATTGGCAAATACTAATATATATAGGGACCAATCTAATTTTTGGGATCATGTCATCATGAAAAATTCAAACATCAAGGCCTTTGTGGCCAGCGCCATGCTGATCGGTGCTATGACGAGTGCGCCGCTTGTTGCCGGCGAACGAGACAGCAGTATCGCGCGCCTGAAGCCGGTTTCCACCACCTATATGCTGGAAGGTGTGGTTGAGGCCGAACTGAATACGACCATATCGGCCCAGACAGCGGGCAAGATCAGTCAAATCCATTTCGACGTCAACGATCTGGTGCAAAAGAATCAGGTCGTTGTTGAGATCGATAACCAGCAGCAGTCGTCCGCCCTGAAACAGGCTGAAGCAGCGCTGCGTGAAGCGCGGGCGCGGCGACAGGAAGCCCAGTCAGAATTCGACCGGGTAGAGACGGTTTACGCCAAAAATATCGTTTCAAAGGCTGATTTCGATAAGGTCAAGGCGGCTCTGGAAACGGCGCGCGCGCGCGTGGAGTCGGCCTTGGCCGCCGCGGCGCAGGCGCGCCAGCAGTTCGAGTACACACTGGTGCGCGCGCCGTTTAGCGGCATATTGACCGAACGAATGGTCGAACCGGGCGAAACCGTCAATGTCGGCTCTCAGCTTGTGACCGGGGTATCGCTGGAAAAATTGCGCGTGCTGACCCATGTGCCGCAAAGCATGTACAAGGCGGTGCGTGAACATCGCTACGCCATCATCGTTACCGATGACAGTGAAATCGTCTCCACCGATATGACCTTCTTTCCGTTTGCCGATCCACGCAGTCACAGTTTCGCCTTGCGGGTACGCCTGCCGGATGCCTACGGTGATCTGCGTCCGGGTATGAACGTCAAGGTGGCCATGGAAGTCGCACGTGAAGACAAGGTGGTCATTCCGTTCAATGCGGTCGCGTTTCGCAGTGAGGTCACCGGCGTATATCTTATCAAGGATGGCGCTTTGCAGTTTCGCCATATCCGGCTCGGGCGACGTCTCGCTGATAACGAGGTGGTGGTCGTTGCCGGGCTCGAAGCCGGTGAGCGGATTCTGACCGATCCGGTGGCCGCGGCTGTTGTGATCAAGCAAAAGCCTTGAGGATGAGGCCATGTCTGAATCGACAAACAACGAAGTCGCGAACGTGAAACTGGGTTTTTCCGGTTCGCTGGCAAAAAAATTCCTGCTCTCCGAAATAACGCCGTTGTTGGCGCTGGTCGGAATCCTGCTGGGTATTTTTGCCGTGATTGTGACGCCCAAGGAAGAAGAGCCGCAGATCAATGTCACCTTCGCCAATATCTTTATTCCTTTCCCCGGCGCTACCGTGTCCGAGGTGGAAAGCCTGGTGGCGGCGCCTGCCGAGCAGGTTATTTCCGAGATATCCGGCATTGAACATGTGTATTCGGTGTCCAGCCCTGGCATGGCGGTGCTGACGATTCAGTTTGCGGTGGGTGAGAACCGAACCGATGCGATTGTGCGACTGTACAGCAAGGTGTTTTCCAACCAGGACTGGTTGCCATCCAATCTGGGCGTTGGGCAGCCCATCATCAAACCCAAGGGTATCGACGATGTGCCGATCGTCACCGCGACCCTTTGGTCAGAGGATGAATCGCAAGGCGCTTTCGAATTATTGCAGGTCGCGCATGCGATTGAGGCTGAACTCAAGCGTGTGCCGGGTACTCGCGACATCTATACCATAGGCGGCGCGCAGCGCATCGTGCATGTGCAACTCGACCCGCAAAAGGTGGCTGGCTACCGACTCGATCTGCAGGCCATTCGCCTGGCGCTGATGGCCGCCAATCGCTCGCAGTCAGCGGGCGAATTAATACGCGGCAACAACGAGGTGCCGGTGCAGGCTGGGGTCTTCATGACCAGCAGTGCGGAGGTCGCGTCGCTGGTGGTGGGTGTGCATGGCGATCAACCGGTGTATCTGGGCGATATCGCAACCATCGTTGATGGACCGGCCGACCCGGATTACTACGTCTGGTTTGCCGAGGGTGCGGCCTCGACGGCTGACCCCGAGGCCGCCAGCCATAGCCTGCGACCGGCGGTGACCATTGCGGTGGCCAAAAAACCGGGCACCAATGCTGTGGATATCGCGAACAGCGTGATCAAACGTTTCGATCAGTTGCAGGGCACCTTCATTCCGCAAGGGGTCAAGAGCACGATCACGCGCAACTATGGTGAAACGGCCAACACCAAGGCCAATACGCTCATCATCAAGTTGATCTTTGCCACCGCCGTGGTCATTGCTTTGGTTGCGATTGCGCTGGGCTTGCGTGAGGCGTTTATTGTCGGCATCGCCATCGCCATCACGCTGTTGATCACCTTGTTCGCGTCCTGGGCCTGGGGTTTTACCCTGAACCGGGTGTCGCTATTCGCCCTGATATTCTCGATCGGCATACTGGTCGATGACGCCATTGTGGTGGTGGAGAATATTCATCGGCACATGCAGATGGGTGGCAAGTCGCTGAAAGATTCGATCCCTCTGGCGGTCGACGAGGTGGGTGGGCCGACCATTCTGGCGACCTTTACCGTGATCGCCGCGCTGTTGCCCATGGCCTTCGTGAGCGGCCTGATGGGGCCTTACATGAGCCCGATTCCGATCAATGCCAGCCTGGGCATGGTCATATCCTTATTGATCGCCTTCATTGTTACGCCCTGGCTGAGCTACAAGGTGCTGGCATCGAAACAGCACGCGATGGCGGCGCATCATCACGACGATGCGCAGGGAGGTCGATTGCATGCGTTGTTCAGCCGCCTGATGTCGCCGTTCGTACGCGCTGAGCGCCAGGGGCGCAATTTCCTGTGGCTGAATATAGGCGTATTGCTGTTGATCGTCGGCTCTGTCGCACTGGTGACTACCAATCACGTCGTGTTAAAGATGCTGCCGTTCGATAACAAGTCGGAGTTTCAGATCATCGTCGATATGCCCGAAGGCACGGCACTGGAACAGACCGCGCGCGTGATCAATGAACTGGGCGAATATATTCGTGAGGTGCCCGAGGTAACCAATATACAGGCTTATGTAGGCGCCTCCGCTCCGATCAACTTCAATGGCCTGATCCGTCAGTACTACCTGCGCGAGAGTTCGCATCAGGGCGATATACAGGTCAATCTGGTGGACAAGTCTGAGCGCGAACGCAGCAGTCACGAGATTGCCGGTTCCGTGCGCGAAGGTTTACAGAAAATTGGTGAGCGTCTGGGCGCCAACGTCAAACTGGCGGAGGTGCCACCCGGTCCACCGGTGATGTCGCCACTGGTGGCCGAGATCTACGGTCTGAGCTATCAGGGTCAGATCGAGGCCGCGCGCGAGATCCGCCCGCTGTTCGAGCAAACCGCTGATATCGTGGATGTCGATGACAGCATCGAGTATCCAGCCGAGCGCCTGATCGTACGTGTCGATCGGCCGAAGGCGGCTCGCCTGGGCATTACCCAGGAAGAGCTTGTGACGACGCTACGCACCGCGTTGCAGGGCGAGGATGTCAGTTTCATTCATGGCAACCACGTAAAATTCGCCACGCCGATTCGCCTGAGCCTGCCGACTGCCAGCAAGGAGGATTTATACGCCACCCTGTCGATCAAGTTACGCAGCTTCGATGGCAACCTGGTCGCGTTGTCTGAACTGGTCACGGTGGACGAAGACCGTATCGAAAACCTGATCTATCACAAGGACCTGTTGCCGGTCGTTTTCGTCACGGGTGATATGGCCGGTGAACTGGATAGCCCGCTGTATGGCCTGTTTGAGATCTCGGCGCGTCTGGCAGAGGAAAAACCCGCGTTACAGCAGTATTTCATCAACGCGCCGGACAATCCCTACCAGTTCAGCCTGAAATGGGACGGCGAATGGCAGGTCACCTATGAGACCTTTCGCGACATGGGCATCGCCTACTCGGTGGGACTGGTGATGATCTACCTGCTGGTGGTCGCGCAGTTCCGTTCCTATATTGTGCCGCTGGTGATCATGGCGCCGATTCCCTTGACCATCATCGGTGTGTTGCCGGGGCATGCCTTGCTCGACGCCAAGTTCACCGCGACCTCAATGATTGGCATGATTGCGCTGGCCGGTATCATCGTGCGCAATTCCATCCTGCTGGTCGATTTTATCAACGAGTTGCTGGCAGAAGGGATGGATCCTGCCGAAGCCGTGATCACCTCGGCGGCGGTGCGCGCCAAACCGATCATTCTGACCGGACTGGCGGCGATGCTGGGGGCATTTTTCATCGTTGACGACCCGATCTTCAAGGGTCTGGCGATCTCGCTGATATTCGGTATCTTCGTATCGACCTTGCTGACGTTGATCATTATTCCGGTATTGTATTACCGGATTAAATCGGCCTGACTGGAGACGGGGGAGTGGCTGAATCCGGCCGCTCCACCCTGTCGCTTATAAAATAATCAAATTAGCAAGTAATTAAATAGAAAGTCTGTAGTCATTCATAAAATTAATATATAATCCGTCATCCTTTTTTATCGGGCTCCATCCAGGGGCTGAAATTAACCAACTGATTCGTTACTGCTCAAGGCCATTTTGACAGGCAGGCAAGAAGCACAGTGGTGTCATAAGTCGGCTTCAGCGACTGATGGCACCCTCTGGCGAAAGGGCGCCACCTTAAAGTAGTGAACGCCCGTCACAGTGACGATTCAACTAATAATTGCAGGCGCTGAATAATGAGTGACAGACGACTAAAAGTTTTTCATGCGGTGGCGAAGTTGTTGAGTTTCACCAAGGCGGCAGAGGCATTGCACATGACCCAGCCGGCTGTGACTTTCCAGGTTCGCCAACTGGAGGAATACTTTAATACCCGTTTGTTCGACCGTACGCACAACAAGGTCAATCTGACGCCGGCCGGTTCCAAGGTTTACGAATTTGCCGACCGCATCTTCGATCTCTACGACGAGATGGAAAATTCGGTGCGGGAACTCACCGGTGAGATCTCCGGGGCACTGACCATCGGTGCCAGTACCACCATTGCGGAGTACATGCTGCCAACGCTACTCGGTCAGTTCAAGGCCAACTATCCTGATATCAATATTCGACTCAAGGTGTCCAACACCGAGGGCATTGTGTCCATGGTTGAGCACAACGTCATCGATCTGGGTGTGGTCGAGGCATCGGTTTCGAACAAGAACCTGGTGGTGGAAATCTGTCACGACGATCAACTGGTGGTGGTCGCGCCACCGGAGCATGAACTGTCGAAACGTGTCGGGCCGATCAAGGCCGAGGAACTCAAAGCCTGGCCGTTCATCTGCCGCGAAGAAGGCTCCGGTACCCGGGAGGTCATCATGGAGTACCTTGAAGGCAACAAGATCAGCCAGAACGACATGAATTTCTGCCTGGAACTTGGTAGCCCCGAGGCGCTTAAAGGCGCGGTCGAGGCCGGCATGGGTATCTCGATTCTGTCGCGCTCGACGATCGCCAAGGAACTCAAGCTGAAAACGCTGGCCGAGATTCAACTCGATCCGCCACTGAGCAGGCCGTTCTCGTTCGTACGCCAGCGCCAGAAGTTCCGCGTTCGGGTCATGGAAGAACTGCTCGAATTTGCCAAGGCTTATTGTGAGGCCTCTAATTAGGTAAGTCGCATGGCCAATGATCGAAAGCGTCTCGTCAGCCTGTTTGACGAGATGGACGAGGCGGCGCGCGTAAGTCTGCTGGATTTCGCCGAGTATCTGTATCAGCGTGGCAGGGTGGCGCAACAATCTGTTGAACCGATCAAGCACGAACCACTTGATCATCCGCGTCCGCGAAACGAAAATGTCATCAATGCCATCAGACGCCTGCGTGCCAGTTATTTCATGCTCAATACCGATCCTTTGCTTAACGAGACCTCATCGTTGATGGCGCAGTTCATGCTGCAGGGGCGCGATGCCGAGGCCGTCATTGACGATCTTGAGGCCGTCTTTGCCAAACACTACGATAGCTACCTGCAATCATGATCGACGTTTTCAAAACCTGGTATCAGCGTAACTTCGGTAGCCCGCAGACGGTCATCCTGGCCCTGATACTCGTGCTGGGTACTGCACTGGTGGTCGTGATGAGCGAGCACCTGATGCCGATTCTGGTGAGTATCGTGATCGCTTACCTGTACGAGGGATCGGTGCAGAAACTTGGGCGTGTCGGCATCAATCGCACCATTGCCGCCAGCCTGATCACCGCCATGTTCCTGACCATGATTCTGCTGGTGTTGTTCGTGTTGTTACCGCTTTTGTCGGCGCAGATCAGTGATCTGCTGCAAAAGCTGCCGAGCATGATCTCTACCGGGCAAAACCTGTTGCTGGCGTTGCCGGAACGTTACCCGGATTTCTTCACCGAGCAGCAGATCCAGGATCTGATGCGCGCTCTGCGCGGCGAGATAGCGACCTGGGGGCAGCAGATCGTGACCCTGTCGTTCTCGTCGGTGGTCGGCGTCATCACGTTTTTCGTGTATCTCATTCTGACGCCATTGATGCTGTTTTTTTTCCTAAAGGACAAACACCTGATTCTGTACTGGCTGAGCCGTTTCCTGCCGCGTGATCGTGAGCTGGCGCAGGATGTGTGGACCGAACTGAATCTGAAGATTGCCAGTTATGTGCGTGGCAAGTTTATGGAGATCGCTATTGTCTGGGTCGCCACCTACATCGGGTTTGCCATCTTCGGGCTGAACTACGCCATGCTGCTCAGCCTGCTGGTCGGCCTGTCGGTCATCATCCCCTACGTGGGCGCTACGGTGGTGACGATTCCGGTCGCATTGATCGCGTTTTTCCAGTTTGGCACCGGGCCCACCTTCGGCTACGTGTTACTGGTGTACGGCATTATTCAATTCCTCGATGGCAACCTGCTGGTGCCGCTGTTGTTTTCCGAGGTGGTTAACCTGCACCCGGTGGCCATTATCGTCGCGGTCGTTTTCTTTGGCAGTCTGTGGGGTGTATGGGGGGTGTTCTTCGCCATTCCGCTGGCCACGCTGATTCAGGCTGTCATCAAGGTCTGGCCGAGCCAGCGTCCGGCACTGGATAAACCCTGACGGTCGCCGTTATCAACTGATTGCAGCAAACACGGCATGGGTCAGGCGTTGCAGGTCGGCCGGGCTCAAGCCCATGTCCATGCCTCGTCGGCCGGCGCTGACGTACATGGTGTCGAGCGCCTGGGCGGAATCATCGATTACCGTGGTTAGCGCTTTCTTCTGCCCCAGCGGGCTGACACCGCCCAGTACATAACCACTCGAACGTTGTACCACGGCAGCGTTGGCCATCTCTGCTTTCTTGACCCCGGCGGCCTTTGCCATGCGCTTCATATTCAGCTTTTTCGACACCGGCAGCACCGCACAGGCCAGTTGGCGATTGTCGAGCTGGACCACCAGGGTCTTGAAGACATGATCGGGGTCGAGGCCGAGTTTTTGAGCAGCCTCCATTCCGTAGGAGTCATGCATCGGGTCGTGTTCGTACTCGTGAATGCTGTGCTGAATTCTGGCCTTGCGTGCGAGCTGGATTGCAGGTGTCATGGTGTTACCGATAGAGCAGATTGGCGAATCATATCACGGCTGTTGGCTCGTTTTCCGGCATGACCCATTGCTCTCATTTCCATTACAATGCACGATTGTTTGCAAACTACTGAATAAGCCATGTCCAACCTGCGTATCTGCCTGGCCCAGATCAATCCCAAGGTGGGTGATATCGAGGGTAATGTGGCGCTGATAGTCGATGCCGCGCACCAGGCCCTGAACAGCTTTCATGCCGATGTTGTGATTTTTCCCGAGCTGGCGCTAACCGGTTATCCACCGGAGGATCTGTTATTCCGGCCACAGTTTTTGCAGCAGGTCGATGCGGCCATGGCAGCCATCGATCAGCGTAATCCTGGCGTTTGTCTGGTGTACGGCTCGGTCCGGCGAGAGCAGGATTGCCTGTACAACTGCGCGGTGGTCAGCCGCCCCGCGAATGATCCGCTGTTTTATTACAAACGTTATCTGCCCAACTACGGCGTGTTCGATGAGCGGCGTTATTTTATTCCCGGTTCCCAGCCCTGCGTGTTTGACGTCAAGGGTATTCGGCTTGGTTTGACTGTCTGCGAGGATATCTGGTTTCCGCAACCGGCGGCGGATTCGGTGGCGCAAGGCGCGCAGCTGTTGTTGAATCTTAATGCATCGCCGTTCCACGAATCGAAGGTCAGCGAGCGGATTGAACAGGTTCGTCAGCGCGTGCGCGAGACCCACGTGCCGGTGTGTTACGTCAATATGCTGGGAGGGCAGGATGAACTGGTGTTCGATGGACACAGTTTCGTCATTGACGGTGAACAGCAACTGGTGACCTTGATGCAGGGCTTTGAGGTCGATCTGGGTGCGGTCGATATCAGTCCTGGCGCTGTCGAGGCACTGACCGACATGGCGCCGGAGCGTAGCAAGCTGTCGCAGCTGTATTCCGCGCTGGTGCTGGCGACACGCGATTACGTGCTGAAAAATGGATTCAAGAAAGTCGTGCTGGGGCTTTCGGGTGGTATCGATTCGGCGCTGGTATTATGCATCGCGGTGGATGCGCTGGGCCCCGATGCGGTGCAGGCGATCATGATGCCGTATGCCTATACATCTGAAATGAGCCAGAGTGATGCGGCCGAACAGGCACGGGCCCTTGGCGTGCAGTTTTCGCAGATCCCGATCAACCGTCCGGTGCAGGCGTTTCTTGATTCCCTGGTGGATGAATTCACGGGTCTTGGCCGCGATGTCACCGAAGAAAATCTGCAGGCGCGCAGTCGCGGGGTGATTCTGATGGCGGTCTCCAACAAAAAAGGCGCGATGCTGCTGACGACGGGTAACAAGAGTGAAATGTCGGTCGGTTACGCCACCTTGTATGGCGACATGGCGGGCGGTTTCGCACCACTGAAAGATGTGTCAAAACTCAAGGTCTATGCCCTGTCCGAGTATCGCAACAGCCTTGGCCTGGTCATTCCTCAACGCGTGATCGAGCGGCCGCCATCGGCTGAGCTTGCGCCGGACCAGAAAGATGAGGATTCACTCCCGCCGTATGAGGTGCTCGACCCGATTCTGGAGATGTACATCGAGAAGGACATGTCGGTAGAGGAAATCGTGCGCCAAGGTTACGCCGAGTCCGATGTGACCCGCGTGGCATGGCTTGTCGATGTCAATGAATACAAACGTCGTCAGGCACCGCCCGGCGTACGCGTGACAACCCGTGCATTTGGCAAGGAACGCCGCTACCCGATCACCTCGGGGTTCAAACGCGTTTGATCAGCAGGGATGAATCCTGCCGACTCGCGCTGGCATCGGATTCACGGCAGTGGGTGATATTGACAATCCGCTGCATGATTCAATGTATGGTCATGGTGCGGGAAATTCGCATAATAGCAGCACAGATTCAGCTTGCGGCCATTTGATTGCCTACGCCCATCCGATGCAAAAAATCTTTAGCCACGAAAATCGTCTGATCGTATTCCATATACGTAACCGGCTGCAGGATGCGGGTTTTGAGGTGCATTTGCGCAACGAATTCGCCTCGGGTGGCGTGGGCGATCTTTCGCCCTTCGAAACCTGGCCCGAACTGTGGGTGGACGATGATCTGGCGCAACAGGCCAGCGCCCTGATTGCCAGCGATTTTCGCCTTGAATCCGATACGGGTGAATGGTCATGCCACCATTGTGGTGAGCGCAATGATGGCCATTTTCAGCTGTGCTGGAACTGCAGCGAAGCGAGGATGTCGCCCGCTTGACGGAGGTGTTGCGCAACAAGTTTTGTTGCACATTGGACAGCATGGCAGTCCATGCTTTTATTCGGCAGATATTGGCGATGGTGACATCCTAATATCGGCGCGCCCGTGGCTGGTTCCAGATTCAGCGACGGGTTTTGTTCAAACTGATTCTGGCGGAGATACCTATGAACAAGATTACACCATCAGCCATTTTGGCATCGTTTTTACTGCTCCTGACTCCCGGTGTGAATGCGCAACCGGTTGATGCTGCAGCGCCGGCCGAACCGGCGCCCGACGCCCAGGCCGCGGACGACATGCCGCAACAATACCGATGCAACATGCAAAAAGGTGGTCGCATGGGCATGGGCGGTCCGATGATGGACCCCGAGATGCGTCAGCACATGATGCATCGACGCCAGCAGATGATGGGGCAGGGGCAGATGAATCCGCAAATGCATCAGCAGCATCAGCGCATGATGCCACAAATGATGCAGCGTCGGCCGGGCATGATGCAGGGCGGTGAGTATTCAGGCAAAGCCGCGATGAAACAGGCAATGCGCCAGCGCAGGATGGAGCATATGCAGATGATGGAGCAACGTCTGGCCAATATCGAGGCGCTGCTGCAGGAACTGGTCGAGCAAAACCGGCAAAAAAGCCAGCCCGAGTAGATGACATTGCGCCGCCCGGCCAAGCAGCCGGACGGCGATGTTTAAATGGAACCAGTCAGGTTTTGAAGTGCGATACCAGCTCGGTCATGCTGACCGCGCGGCTGGCCAGCTGATGGGTCGAGGCCATGGCCTGTTCAGCCTTGTGCGCGGTTGATTCGGCAATGCCATGGATGCTCTCGGCGCTGGCGCCGATCTGCCTGGAGGCAATCTCCTGCTGATTGGTGGCCACGGCGATCTGTTCATTGATCGCCAGAATATCGCTGATGGCTTCAACGATGCGATCGAGCGCCTCGTTGGCGCGCGTTGCGCTTTGCGCCGATTCGTCCGTCTGCAGATGGCTGCGTGTGATGACATCGACCGCATTACGCGAACCGGTTTGCAGGGTTTCGATCATGGTTTTGATTTCGGTGGTTGATTCCTGGGTGCGGCTCGCCAGTGTACGCACCTCGTCGGCGACCACGGCAAATCCACGGCCCTGTTCGCCCGCGCGCGCTGCCTCGATGGCCGCGTTCAAGGCCAGCAGGTTGGTCTGTTCGGCGATGCCCTGTATGACATCGAGCACCCCGCCAATATTGTTGGCTTCTGCCTGGACCTTGTTGATCACCTGGGTAGCCGCCTGCATGTCTCTGGCCAATTGTTCGATTTTGGCCACCGTGTCCTTGACCAGGGTTTTTCCCTGACGTGTGCTGTCATCGGCGCTCTGCGAAATGCTGGCCGCATCATTGGCGTGATTGGCGACGCTGGACACGGTCGATACCAATTGGGTGACCGCGCTGGCGACCTGTTCGGTCTCGCTTTTCTGATTCAGCGCGCCCTGGCTGGTCTGTTGAATCATTTGATTGAGCGCCCTGGCCTCACTTGAGACCTCGCCTGCAGAGCTTTTCACCTGGGCGATGATGTCGCGTGTGCGCTGCATGAACTGGTTGAAGCCGCGCGCCAGTTCGGTGATCTCGTCGTTGCCACGTTCGTCAATGGTCTGTGTCAGGTCGCCGCCGTTTTGGGCGATGTTTTTCAGCGTGGCGGCAACCCCGGCAATTGGATTGGCGATGAGGCGCATGCTGGTTATTGATGCAATGATCGCGATCACGATACCGATGATGATCACGCCAATGACGGTGCTGTATGCGAAGCTGACCGATTCGTCGATGGTGGACATGGCGTTTTCAACGCGCGCGTCGCCGTTTTCCTCGATGCTGTCCAGTAGATCGCGAAGCTCGCGCGTTTTAAGGTCGACCGATTGTTTTTGCTGGCGATACTCGGGATATTGGCTGAACAGTTCGCCATATAAATCATCGAGCAAGGAAAACTGGGTCGCAATGACCGAGGCGATCTGGTTGCTGTCACTGGTGATACGTTGCATCAGAGGGGATTGTTTTAACACGTCGATTTGATCACGGGTTTGTTGCATGCCCTGTTTGATGGTCTGCACATGTCTGGTGAAATCCTGACCGGCCATGATCTGGCTGGCGGCATGGCTGCTCATGAGCAGGCCGATACGCGCTTCCATGGTGGCATCCGCTGCATCCCACAGGGTTTGGATCTGTTCGGGTGTCAGATTCAGCAACGCATCACCGTCCATGCTTTGTTCGACGGTGCCTTCAATGTCCATGAGTTTAAGGTCGATCGCGCTCAGTGTTTCAGCGGATCTGATCTGCACCTGGTTAAGTTTGCCGAAGGCCTCAATGGCCGCGTGCTGCTCGCTGCGCAATTGCTCGAGCTGGCGATTCAATTCCTGCACACGATTGCTGTCAACCAGCCCGGACGCGATCATTCGATCGAAGGCCGCTCTGGCATTTGCCTCGGCGCGTTCGATGGCGGCGCGTCCCTGCTGTTCATCTAATACGCCGGTGTAGATATCGGCGGCGGCCAGCAGTTCGGATTGCAACTCGATTGTACCTTCCATCGCGCCGTCGGCTGCATTCCATGCCGAGCTGCGAATGAAATTGAGCGAGTCTGATAACTGGTTGACACCGTTTAGACCGGCTAGTCCGGC
>JGI11705J14877_10000908_pt1 | contig 17645 bp, 23 predicted proteins | sample Etolaghawater15m_FD_14877 | JGI IMG/M metagenome (IMG submission 14877)
ATGCAGGGCTTTATTGGAGGTAGATTTTGAAAATAGGAAAAGTTAGCATGATGGTAGAGGTTGACGGAAAGGCTTGCGTGGTGGTGCTGCCAAAAGAAAGAATGCTGATGTTGGTGGACTTGGCAGCGAGTTTAAGCGATTCAGGAAAGCTCCCAGTTAAAAAACTTGGCAGCGAGTATAAATTTGAAACTATAGAAGCATTATAACAGTGTGCTATACGGAATTGAAGCCTGAACCACTACAACTTGACCTTGCCTTTCTCAAAGAATGCACCAAGCACAGCAGCTACGACGAAAAGGCACAGATCTGGAAGGATTGGAAAAAGAATTTTGAGGAAGGTATGGAGGCAGCGCAGAAACAGGGGTTGCCAGATTATAAGATTCAAAATGCTGGCAGATTCAGAGCAAACTCCCTCTTACGGGAGCGGATAGCACTTAGGAAGGAGTTGAGAGGGTGATGCGCTTTATAATAAACAGCAAGCAGGTCAAGCGTAATTGTCTCGATGCGGTCATGGAAATACGAGGTGATGACCAGATGGAGGTTGTTATCCAGAAGCACAAGAGGCGAAAGACGGACGAGCAGAGATCTTTCTGGCACGTCCTGTTATCAATTCTAGGTGAAGAAACAGGTTATACGCTAGGTGAGGTTAAATATCTGGTTAAAGCCGCTGTAATCGGCTCTGAAACGGTTTCAGTGGGTAATATGACTGTAGAGGTGGTTCCAAGTAGCGAAAAGCAGGATAGAGAGCGTTATTCTGAACTGATTGAGGCTACATATCGGATTGCAGCAGAGGCAGGGATTGAGCTGCCGCCAGCGAGGTTTATTGGTGATGGCTAAACAGAAGAAATGCTCCCAATGCGGCAAAGGCTTTCAGGCTAGTAATTCCATGCAAAAAGTCTGCTCCCTTGATTGTGCGCTGAAGGTTGGTAGAAAAAAGGCAGCACAGGAAAAGCAGAAGGCTCATAGAGCGGCTAAACGCAAGCTGCTGGATGAGGATAGAGGGCACTGGCTGAAGGCTGCACAAAATGCGTTTAATCAATTTGTGAGAGAGCGAGATAAGTTAGAGCCTTGCATCTCTTGCGGTCGATTCCATGATGGTCAGTACCATGCAGGTCACTACCGTACTGTTGGCGCTCATCCAGAGTTGAGATTTCACCCGTTTAACAACAACAAGCAGTGCGCTCCTTGCAATAACCATAAGTCAGGGGATATTGTGAACTACCGCATCAATCTGAAGGATAAGATTGGGGAGGCTAACTTAGAATGGTTGGAGGGGTATCACGAACCTTGCAAGTGGACGATAGAAGATCTGAAAGAGATCAAGGCGTATTACATGGAGCAATTGAAGATTTTGAAGAGTAAGGACAATTTTGAACGATGGACGGAGGGATTGAATGGCTGATGATGCAGATAACGCAATGACTTACATTGAGCAGGAGCGTGAGATGTGTATTGCCAGAGCTAGAAAGACGTTACCAAAAGTAACCAAGGGTATTTGTCAGAATTGCGGAGAAATAAGCACTACTCTGAGAAATATGACCTGCACAGACTGTAGAGCGGAGCTGGAGCAGTTGGCAGGTAGATTTGCAGGTTATTGACTCTGCATAAAAAATAGGCATAATTCACCTATCTTGTTGGTAACAGGGAAAATATCATGTCCGGTGGACTAGAGCAGGTATCAGTCAGTGACTTGGTGCCCTACGTTAATAACGCCAAGACACATCCAGAGGAGCAGGTCTTAAAAATTGCGTCCTCTATCAAAGAGTTTGGCTTTAATGCTCCTATTTTGGTTGATGGCAATAATGGGATCATTGCAGGTCACGGTAGACTGCAAGCAGCAAAGAAGCTGAAGTTATCAACAGTCCCAGTAGTACGGCTGGATCATTTATCCGAAGCGCAGAAGAAAGCCTATATACTTGCAGACAATCGCTTGGGTGAAGTTGGCGGTACAGATTGGGATATGGATCTGGTCTCTCTTGAGCTTCAAGACTTGCAGGAGATGGATTTCGACATTGATCTCACTGGCTTTGAGATTGATGACATTATCCCTGAGGAGGTCGAAGGGCTGACCGATGAGGACGATGTACCGGACGCACCAGAGGAACCAATCACCAAAGAGGGTGATGTTTGGATACTTGGGCGACATCGGCTGATGTGTGGCGACAGCACCAGTATTGACGCGGTGGAGAAACTGATGGATGGGCGGAAGTCGGACATGGTGTTTACCGACCCCCCTTATAATATTGGAAGTGAAAACAAGGGTGTTGCTCAAGACGTATCAAAAGCACATAAAGACCTTATGGCGGCTGATTGGGATAAAGATTTTCAAATTGAGGTGCCTCTAAATTGTGCGCTTGCTGTTATGGCGAAGGATTGCGCGGTTTATGTCTGCACGTTACATCATTTGGCTGGAAGGATTTGGGCGTGGATGAAGGAATGGTCAGATCATCACTCGTTCTGCGTGTGGAGTAAGCCAGACCCGATGCCTTCGCTGACAAAGCGACACTGGACATGGGATACAGAATTAGTCCCGTATGCAACGCGCGGAAAACACATTTTCAACGCAGAAAATGGACAGCACTCGCCAAGCACTTGGCGTATCAACAGGCAACAAGGCGGAGAAAAAACTGGCCACCCGACACAAAAGCCGGTAGCCGTTCCTCAGCATGCAATTGAGAAAAGTAGCCGCAACAACCAAATAATTTTAGACCTATTCGGCGGCTCAGGCTCAACGCTTATCGCCTGCGAAAAGACAAACCGTGACTGCCGCATGATGGAACTCGACCCAAAATACTGCGATGTAATCATCAAGCGATGGCAGGACTACACAGGCAATCAAGCAGTACATGAAGCTACTGGTGCTCTGTACGACAATATCCAGAATGTTGATATAATTCAGGAGGTTGCTAATGGCTAAAACAGGACGACCACCTAAAAAGCTAACAGATGATCAGATAGCGCAAGTTGAGGCGCTGGCTGCATATTTGACCAGCGAACAAATAGCCGATTATCTCGGCATTGGTAGGACTACTTTTTACTCCATCATGGATAGAGAGCCTGAGGTTTCTGAACGCTATCAAAGGGGTAGAGCTGCAGCTATTGGTAAAATGGCACAGTCTCTTATTCAGTCTGGTCTATCTGGCAACACTACTGCACAGATCTTCTATCTCAAGACACAGGGAGGGTGGAAGGAGCCTGACAGGAGTGATGATGGCGATGGATTGGCTGATGCACTTCACAAGTTGGCTGATAGCCTGCCGTCGTGAACCCCTCCATTCAGCGCGAACATGATAGGTGGTATCCACTGATTGATCATGACGTGCAGCTTGAGCTGGTGGATGCAATCCCTAACGGCATAAGGTTTCCGGTTGTTCCTGCTGGCCGACGTAGCGGAAAAACAGAGCGATTCAAACGGTTTCTTGCGAAACAGGCAATGCAGAACCCGAACCAGATATACTTTGCAGCCGCGCCAACACATGACCAAGCCAAGAAGATATTTTGGAACGACCTCAAGCTAATGACGTTTAGCTCGACGCACCCAAAGAAGCCGAGCGAGTCCGACCGCAAAATATTCCTCCCTAACGGTACTGAGATCCACGTTATCGGTCTGGATAAGCCGCAACGCATCGAGGGTATTCCTTGGTCAGGTGGGGGTATTGACGAGATAGCAGATATTAAAAGGGACGCATGGGAGGCGAATATTCTCCCTGCTCTCAACACGGTAAACCCAACTAGGCCAGATTATAGAGCATGGTGCTGGCTGCTTGGTGTTCCTGATGGTTTGAATCACTACTATGATCTGGCGATGTACGCACAAACCGCCAATGATCCAGAGTGGGGTTATTATCACTGGAAGAGTGCCGACATTCTGCCAGATGATGTGATTGAGGCTGCCAAGCGCCAGATGAGCGCGAAACAGTACAAGCAGGAGTACGAGGCCAGCTTTGAGACTGCAGGCGGCAGAATTTACGAGGATTACTCCAGCGATAACCACACCAATGAAGAAATAGAGCCGCATGAGCAGCTATTGTGGGCGCATGACCAGAACTATACCCCATTATCATCCTGTATCAGTGTGGTGAGGGATAATGCGCTATTTATTCTGGATGAGATCATTCTGGAGAGCGCAGTGTCTGAGCAGTCGGCGCTTGAGTTTGTGGAGAGATACAAAGATCACAAGAATAAGCACGTTATAATATACGGTGATCCTGCTGGCAGGGCTGGAGAGAAGCATGGGCAACAATCGGCCTATACTGCGATTGAAGATGTGTTGAGATCAAACGGCTGGAAGTTCACAAGAAAGGTAAAACGCAAACATCCGGCTATCAAGGATCGCCAGAACGCGGTCAGGGCGAAGATCAAGAATGCTGTCGGTGAGATCAGTCTTTTTGTCAATCCGAATAAGTGCGAATATACAAACAAGGGTCTGTCTACTGTGCAACTTAAAAAGGGGTCAACCTTCCTTGAGGATGACTCTGATAAATATCAGCACATTACAACTGCGATCGGTTATCATGTAGACTACGAATGGCCTGTCGTGTCCAATGCAGCAAAGAAAGCCGTAATAGTTGGTATTTAATATGATTGATAGTAAGCATCCAGATTATATAGCCAGAGAGAGTCAGTGGCAGCGTTGCCGTGATACCTTCGACGGTGATGACAAGGTTAAAGAGAGAGGGGAAGAATATCTTCCGAAATTAAAAAAACAATCGGAAGAGGATTACAAGTCTTATAGACAACGTGCTGACTTCTTTGAAGCGGTGGGTCGCACTGTGCAGGGCTTGACTGGTGCTGTGATGCGTACAGATCCGGTGATTGAGGGCGATATTGAAAATGCTGGAGACATTACAGCGACAGGGATCAGTCTTAATAGCTTTATCACTTACGCACTAACAGAACGGCTACTGATGGGGCGGCTCGGCATCTTGGTTGACCATAACGGAGAGAGAGCCTATCTAGCCGGCTACAACACTGAGCAAAACATCAACTGGCTCGATGATCGGGTGATTCTCTCTGAAAAGGTTGTCGAGTCTGCTGCTGATGACATTTACAAGCAAAGCCAGATTCAGCAGTATCGTGAATTGGTGCTGGAGGATGGTCGCTATCTTGTCAATATCTGGCGCGAGAAGGGTAAAGGGTGGGAGGTCGTTGATACCATCGAGCCTACCAAGCAGGGAAGTAGGTTAGATTTTATCCCGTACGTTTCTATCTCAGTGGATGGCGCTAACTTCTCACCAGAGAAGCCACCTATTCTCGGTCTGGCGAATATGAACCTGTCACATTATCGCACCTCTGCTGACTTGGAGCACGGTCGGCACTATACAGCACTGCCCACGCCGTGGGTGACTGGCTTGAATGAGGGAGAATTGTATATCGGCTCTCAAGTAGCATGGATTCTCCCTGAAGGGTCTCAGGCTGGTTATCTTGAGTTTACGGGTCAGGGGTTGCAGGCGCTTGAGAAGGCTTCAGAGGATAAGCGCGGCATGATGGCTGCACTTGGCGCTCAATTGCTACAGAGCCAAAAGAACGGGGTTGAGGCTGAAGGCACTCAGAAGCTGCGCCACAATGCAGAGGCCTCTGTCTTGGTTACAGTGGTTAAAGACGTTGAGGACGGTATCAATGCTGCTCTTGAGATGATGGCAGAGTGGGAGGGAAAAACACCTGCAACCATCAAATTGAACACCGACTTCTCTGACATTGGTATTTCAAACGATGATCTCACCGCACTTATGCAGGCGTGGCAGAGTGGCGGTATTTCTCACGATACTTTCCTGTGGAATCTCCAGAAGGGTGAGGTATTACCAGAGGGTCGCACCATTGAGGAAGAGAAGGATTTGGTTGATATGCAGCTAGGGAATCTTGACGCATAATGCCGTCTGTTAATGACCAGATTCAGGATCATATAATTGACCATCTGGTTGATGTGACACGGTTCTCTACAGGTGAGATTCGCAAGGCTCGCAAGCTGTTTGAGAGTCTGAAAAAGGATTTGAACACAGTTATATCTAGTCAGGAAACAACCGCATATTCAAAGGCCAGAGCAAAAGCCATATTGTCATCCGCAAGTGAGTTTATTGGAGACTCCTATCAGGAGCTAACAGATAGAAACTCTGGCATCTTGGAAGAGATAGCGGCTATTAGTCAGGAGAGTACGGCAAACGCTATCAATTCCGCACTACAGGTAGATATAGTCAGTCCTGCTATTGACGAAAGGTATCTTCGGCGCATAGTTAGCAATCACCTCATTGAAGGCGCACCGAGCGCTGAGTGGTGGGGCGAGCAGGAAAAGAAGGTAAGACGGGTATTCTCTACAGAGCTACGCAAAGGGATGGTGCTAGGGGAAACCAACGCCCAAATATTCAAGCGGATAGAACCTGCACTTGATACCAGCCGAAGATCTGTAGAGGCGCTTATTCGCACCTCTGTTCAGTCTGTCGCCAATCAAGCCAGTCTAGATATGATGGAGGCGAATGACGACATTGTGAAAGGCATTGAGTGGGTCTCCACTTTGGATGGGCGCACATCAACTATCTGTCAAGTGTTGGATGGTAAAACATGGGACAATGACAGGAAACCAATAGGACATAAACACCAATTCCCAGGACCTACCGCCCACTGGAACTGTCGATCTACACAGACTCCGGTGTTGAAATCGTGGGAGGAACTGGGTGCTAAAGGCAGGTTCAAGGAGATACCCGAAACCTCTCGTGCTAGCATGGACGGACAGGTTGCAGCAGGCGTGAACTATGAGGACTGGCTTAGGGGTAAAAGCGAGAGTTTTCAAAAAGAGAAACTAGGGGTAGGAAAGTGGCGGCTCTGGAACGAGGGCAAGATAGGTTTCAAGGATCTTGTTGACCAGACAGGCAATGAGTTGACGCTTGAAGAATTGAAAAAGAAGTTTGTTTAACGCTACGGAGTAGCACTTTGATCGGAGATCATACATGGCTTTACAAGCAACAGTAGATAGTTTGGATAACGTGCCAGAGGCACTACATGAGTATTACGCACAGTCTGACGGTAAATACGTCCTTGGTGTGCAGGGCATGGTTACTAAGGACAAGGTTGACGAGTTCCGCAATAACAATATCGACCTTAAAAAGCAGATGGACGAATTGCAAAAAACCGTCTCATCAATCGATCTGGATAAATACAACGAGATCATCAAGCAGCAGCAAGACGATCAAGCCGCGAGCCTCATTAAAGACGGCAAGATTGACGAGCTGATTGAGCTGAAAACCAGAGCGCAAACAGACCACTTCAATGCCGAGCTTCAGAAGATCACAGGAGAGCGCGACACTCTGACCCAGCAGCTTGAGCAGGTGACTATTGATAACGCTGTGCGTAATGTTGCTATGCAAAACGGTGTAGCTGCTACGGCTATTGATGACGTTCTAATGAGGGCGAAAAGCACGTTCAAGCTGCAAGATGGTAAAGCTATCCCCTTTGACGGCAAAAACCCAATATATCAAGCAGGCACCACTGATCCACTATCGGTTGAAGGGTGGGTAAAGGGCTTGAGCGAGTCTGCGCCTCACTTGTTTGCAAATTCTAGCGGTGGTGGTGCTCGCCACAACTCAGGCGCACCAACCGGAAAGACTATTAACCGATCTAATTTTAATGAGATGAACCCCGTGCAGCAGAAGTCGTTTGTGAAGGATGGCGGGAAAGTAGTTGATTAGCGGTTGACATTGCCTATAATTTAGGCACAATTCAATAAAAGAGAGGCGGCGCTTCTCCTTGTTACGGTGTAACGTAGTGATGAGGGGTGCCGTTTTTGTCATTCCTCAGATTTAATTTTTTTACTTTTGAGGAAATCAAAAAATGGCTGAAAACACTCTAACGGCTATCATCCCTGATATTTACGAGGCGCTCGATGTTGTCTCTCGTGAACTGACAGGCATGATCCCTGCTGTAACCATGAACGCAAGTGCTGAACGTGCTGCGAAAGATCAAAACATCAATGTTGATATTGCACCTGCAATCGCTGGCGTTGACATCACTCCATCCAACACTATTCCTGATCCTGCTGGCCTGACTTCTACCGCTCAGACTATCCAGATCACCAAAGAGCGTGCTGCTCCATTTGGTTTTAATGGAAACGATTACAAGGCTCTGGAAACTGGTGTCGGTTATCAGAATCACCGTGCAGGCAAGATTGCACAGGCTATGCGTACCTTGGTCAATGAGGTAGAGACTGATCTGGCTGCTCTGCATACCACTTGCTCACGCGCATACGGTACTGCTGGCACTACTCCTTTCGCTACCGCNAGCGATTACACAGACGCTTCTAATGTGCTGAANATNCTCAAGGACAACGGCGCACCTGTAAGCGATAATCAGTTGGTTATTGATACCTCAGCAGGTGCCAACTTCCTTGGNAAGCANTCTGCGGTCAATGCTGCTGGCACTGACTCTATGCTTCGTCAAGGNGTTCTCCTNGATNTGGCGGGTATGCCTGTTCGTGAGTCNGCTCAGATTGTTACTTCAACCGCTGGCACAGGCGCAAGTGCCACTACAGATACTGCCGGTTATGCAGTCGGAGCAACTACAATTACTCTGGCTTCTGCTGGTACTGGTACTATCGTGGCCGGTGACGTTATCACTTTTGCTGGTGACAGCAATCAGTACGTGGTTGCTTCTGGTGATGCTGACGTATCAGATGGCGGCACTATCACTCTAGCTGCGCCAGGTTTGCGTCAGGCTATCGGTGGTTCTGCAACTGCAATCACCGTTGTTGCTGCTGCGGCTCGTAACATGGCGTTTAACCGATCTGCTATCGTGCTGGCTACTCGTATGCCATCACTGCCAGCAGAGGGTGATCAGGCTGAGGATCGCATTACCGTAACTGATGATCGTTCCGGCCTTAGCCTTGAGTTCAGCATGTATAAGATGTATCGCAAGGTACGTTATGAGGTGGCGCTGGCTTGGGGTGTTAAGAACATCAAGCCCGAATTCTCTGCAATTCTGCTGGGGTAGTCTTGGTTATCAAGCCTGAATGATGTATAGTGGTATCTCCAATAAAAAGGGGATACCACTATGATAATCAAGAATGAAAATGTTTTTAGATCGTTACGCCATAGATATAATCACATGATTAGAAGGTGTTATGATGAGAACAATCGGAGTTATCATTCGTATGGCGCTAGAGGGATTAGGGTTTGCCAGAGATGGAAAGATAACTTTTGGAATTATGTGAATGATTTGCCAAAAGGTCACTCTATTGGTTTAGAGTTAGACAGGATTGATAACAATGGTGATTATGAGCCAGATAATGTTAGATGGGCGACAAGGGCACAGCAGAGCAGAAATCGAAGATCAAACAAGTTTATAGAATTCGATGGCAAAACGCAGTGCGTTGCAGATTGGGCAAAAGAGATAGGGATTAGCCAAAGTTCATTAGATGAGAGATTGCAGCGAGGGTGGTCATTAAAGGATGCCTTAACACAGCCGAAAGGTGCAAGGCTTCACAATAGATGGGATGGGCATATAAAGAAGCCTGAGAAGCCCAAAAGGAACACGAAACTATATGATTACAAGAAGCAACGCCTTACAATGAAACAGTTATCAGAAATGTCTGGAGTGCCGGTCAAGCTACTAAGAAAAAGAATAGATGAGCGTGGCTGGACTGTTGAAAGAGCTATGGAGACACCATGAAAGTTGAAACAGTTGTAATCGACACTGAGAATGGGCCTGTTGTTATTAACAAGTCTGATTATGATGAAAAGGCTCACGTTTTGATAGGCGAGAAAAAAAAGCCTGTTAAAAAGAAAGTTGTTAAAAAAAAGTCTGTTAAAAACAGTTAAAGATGCTATCTATAAGCACCACCGTTTCTGACCTATTCTTTCAGGAGATGCTGAAAGGCAATGCTTATGTAATGAGCGGTGATTTGACGCTGGCTGCCTCTGGTGTCACTGATTTCCATATAAAGACTGGTGTTCGAGACATTATTATCTACGGAGTGAACGTTAGTGTGGACGGAGCTGAGACGCTGGTGCAAGGTTTCGCGGAATCAACGGTAAGCGCCAATGGGGCTGGTTTTAATGTTCAGGCGCAGAATCGATCAACAAACAGACAACCAGACACCGTGTATTTCTACTCTTCCCCCACTGTAACAGATGATGGGGAAGAGGTTATACACATGGTTGCTTATGGTGAGACTCAGGGAAGTAAAACCAAACTGGCGAACGCCAGTGAAGGGCTGTGGTTTTTGCTGAAAAAGAATAGCAGTAACCTGTTCAGGATCACCAATAGAGACGGAGCTAGCAGTGTGAAAGTATCCTATAAACTGCAATTTATCGAGGTGGAATTGTAATGGCTCTGGATTCAACCATAGGTGGTGCAAGTGCAGACAGTTATATTTCTGTGGCAGATGCAGATACTTACCACGGTAATAATCTGAATGTAACAGATTGGACGGGCGCTTCATCATCAGATAAAGAGAAGGCCCTGAAAATGGCAACTCGCCTACTTGATGAGCGTATCGATTGGAACGGCAGCAAGTACACCGAGGCACAGTCTTTGCGCTGGCCTCGCTCTAACGTAACTGATCCTGACGGGTACGCTGTTGGTACGGATGAGATCCCAACTGCTGTTACTAATGCAACCGCTGAGTTTGCTAAGTTCCTGATTGCAGGCAATCGGGTCGATGATTCTGATGGTAAAGGTATCAGCAGGGTCAAGGCTGGAAGTGTGGAGGTTGATTTTGATAAGACAGATACCGCTGACGTTCTTCCTGAAATCGTGTACGAGATGCTACGCGGATGGGGGACGATTCACACCCGTGGTAAATTTGGCGCTGTTGCAGTGGTACGCACATAATGGGACTCAGAGCAACGATAGCTTCAGCAGTTGGTACGGCATTTAATGCTATTGGTGATGTTGCTGTAAGTGTTACCTATAGAAGCAAGGGGTCGCAAGCATATAACCCCGCTACGGGCGCAGTTAGCTCTACTGATGTTGATTACACGATTCAGTGCATTATTGAATCTGCTGCTGATGAAGGCGTTGAGAATGTTATTAGAAGCGGGGATGCGCCAACACTGTGCATGACTTTTGATTTATCAAGTCTTGCAGTTACTCCCGACACTGGCGATGTGGTTGTCTACGGTGGAGATACTTACAGTGTAGATGTGATTGAGATTGATCCAGCAGGGGCGACCTGTAAACTAACTGTTAGTGAGGTTTCGTAATGGGTTTTGAGAGCGAGAGGGCGGCGATTGAGGGCAAGATGAGCGAGTTTACCACTACTTCTATTGCTTATGATAACGCACCGTTTGAGGCTGATAATAATGAACCGTGGGTGCGCCTTACTATCTTGAACGGCGCATCATCCTATCGCACATTGAACGGTGACACTAAGCATAACGGGCTGATTGATATTAGCGTGTTTGTTCCTAAAAATGAGGGGAGCAAAGAGGCGCGAACTATTATTGATGAGCTTGATACCTTGTTTAGATTGCAGAGTCTGGATAGCGGGTCGATTAAGATTGGTGCAGGTTCCGTGACTACTTTAGGGGTCACAGGTGCATGGAAGCAATACAACATCTCTTTTCCATTCCGTAGAGTAGAGAATGACGGTATATAACGCATCAAAGCGCGGAGATCTCCAGAAACTCGCCGATAAGATGAGTTTGAATCTCGATACAGTGGTTCGTAAGAGTTTGCTGGAGCTGACTGGAGATATCATTAAGAGGACTCCGGTTGATACCGGACGCGCCAGAGGGAATTGGCAAGCGACTGTCGGGAGCCCTGCAACTGGCGTACTTGATGCTGCTGACAAGAGCGGTGATAAAACGACAGGAAAGGCTCAAGATGCTATTTCCAAAGCTACCGGAAACATTTACTATTTGACGAATAACTTGCCCTACATCCAAGCATTGGAATACGGGCATAGTAAGGAACAGGCACCGCATGGGTTTGTCCGACTTGCGGTTGCTGATTTTGAGGACTATGTTAAACAAAATATTAGGAGTTAATATATGGCTGCTCAAACTTCAGCAGGTACTACTATTGCAATCACCGCTACAGGGCCATCTACGTATGATGACAACGTAACTACGGGCTTTCCTTCTCTGACATTTACGACAGTGGGTGAGGTCGTGGATGCTGGCGAATACGGGCGCACTTATAACCTCGTTACCTATAACCCGCTTGATTCTCGCAAGACAGTCAAGAAGAAGGGATCTTATAACGATGGCACAATGACGCTTCAGGTAGCGCGTGATCCAGACGATGCAGGACAGGCGATTCTAGTAACCGCTTTGGATAGTGATAACGACTACTATTTTGAGGTTACATTGCAGGATGGAACAGTACAGTATTTTGCTGCACAGGTTCTCTCCTATACTACAGGCGTGGGGTCTGCTGACCAGATTACTAATGCCACCATTCAGATTGAGTTGACTAACTCAATCATTGAAGTTTAATAATAGGAGGTAGAACATGGCTGCTCAAACTTCCGCGGGCACTACGATTGAGATTAGTGCCTCCAATCCAGCCACATATAACGCGGCTGGTTTTGGTGCTCTCTCTTACTCAGTAGTTGGTGAAATTGTTGACGCTGGCGAGTATGGACGTACTTACAATCTGGTAACTCATAACCCACTGGATTCTCGTAAAACAGTAAAGAAGAAAGGCTCCTACAATGATGGGACGATGACTTTACAGGTAGCACGCGATCCCTCTGATGCTGGTCAAGCTATTTTGGTGACTGCTTTGGATAGCGATTCAGATCATTCGTTTAAGGTTACTCTGCAAGACGGTACGATTCAGTATTTCGCTGCACAGGTTCTCTCTTATACGACTGGCGTGGGTAGTGCCGATCAGATTACAAACGCAACCATTCAGATTGAATTGACGGATGCAATTGTAGAGGTTTAAATCCGCAAGGATCGTGAGGGGTGGGCCTGTCAGCGCCCTCTCACGTTATTTTTTAGTCGATACTGGCAGGAACTAACTGACAGGAGTATTTTGTATGGACTTTTCCGACTTAGATGTGACCACAGCGGCAGACAAAGGCGCAGAGATGCAGGTGCGCCACCCTGTAACGGGCGAGGCGATGGATGCAAGTATTGTACTTTTGGGATCTGACTCAAAAACATTCCGTGACATTGTGCGTGATCGTGCAAGAGATGCAATGAATCAGCGTAAACGCAAGAATGTATCTCTCGAAGAGGCAGAAGAACAGGCATTGTCTACATTGGTTCGCTGTACGGTGTCATGGAAAGGAGTACAGGAGAAGGGTGAAAGCCTGAAGTGTACCCCTGAAAATGTTGAGCATATGTACAAGGGTTACCCGTGGTTGCGTGAGCAGGTTGATGAGTTTATTGGTGATCGGGCAAATTTTTTGAAGAGTGCTTAGAATCGTGGATTTTATGGGTAAGACAAGAAGCGTGGCTCAATACTGTACCGGAGAAGGCGAAACAGTCTCGACGGCACACAGTATCAGAGAGCGCCTCTGTTTTGCCAGAGGTTCTTGGCACAATGTTTTATATCGATGCCCTACATGATGCTGGCACGCTCGATATTGTAGGCATGGGCGGGTATGCGCCTTTAAGTTGGAGAGAAATTTGCGCGTGGAATAGGGCGGCTGGATATGGTTTAACAGGTACAGAGTTAAGCACAATTCGGAAGCTATCAAAAGAGTATGTTGCTCAGGCAAATGCAGCACGAAAACCAAACTGTCCAGCGCCTTATGTTGAGGCGATCGACAGAGAAAAAGTGGGACAAAAGGTGGGTAATTTGTTTAGACTAGCATCAAAACGAATAGAGGCGAAAAAGCATGGCAACTGACTTTATGAAATTGGGTATTTCTGTTGATACTCGTGAAGTTAAGAAAGCAGAAAAGGAAGTCTCCAGCCTCGCCACCACGACTGAGAAAACCGCTCGCCGCTCAGTAAAAGCCACCGATCAAATGAAGGGTGGCTGGTCTAGCATGAGGAGTGCTATTGGGCTAGTTGGAACAGCAATGGCGGCTCTTGGTGTTCGCGAATTGATACAAGTCAATCGGCAGTTTGCCGTGATGCGTTCTAGCTTGGTTACAGTTACAGGGTCTGCTGATAAAGCAAATGCAGCATTTCAGCAGATCAGCAGTTTTGCGGCACAAACCCCATTTTCCATTCAAGAGGTCACAAACTCATTTATCAAGCTGAAATCTCTCGGTCTTGACCCCTCAGAGGCTGCTATGCGCTCCTATGGCAACACAGCGGCAGCTATGGGTAAATCCATGAATCAGATGATTGAGGCCGTTGCAGATGCCTCTACAGGTGAGTTTGAGCGCCTAAAAGAGTTTGGTATCAAGGCGAAGTCTCAAGGGGATCAAGTGTCCCTTACCTTCCAAGGTGTGACCAAAACCATTGGTAAGAATAGCGAGGAAATCCAGCAGTATTTGATGGATATTGGAAACGTCCAATTTGCTGGAGCAATGGAAAGACAAGCTGCCTCACTGGATGGCGCGTTAAGCAATCTCGGTGACTCATGGGATAGTTTTCTTGATCGGCTCATGGGGCCGAACCTTGAATCTGCTACAGGCGCAGTCATTTCTGCGATGGCTGAGATACTTAGAGCGGCGGGTGATGCTGCTGAATTGCTTGATGGCCTGTTTGCTGATGGTGATCGATTTGAGGCATCTAATGCTGCTCATGCTGCAAAAGTCTTAGAGGACTCTATCAAAAGTCTTGAGGGGCAGATCAGCCAAACAGAAGCAGCTATGCGACAGCAGCTTGAAGCACTGGAGACACTAGAGATACAGGCACAGAATAACTCACAAATGGAAGAGTTGCTGGCAGGCTCCATAGCATCTACCAAGCAGCAATATTCCGATTCAGAGGCCAAACTAGCGGAGTTGAAAGCGCAATTGGCGGCATACCTTGCACAACAAGGGGCGGCACCCGCGACAATTGCGGCAACTACTGGAGCGATTCAGGCACAGATAGGCGCATTACAGGAACAAAGCGCGGCGTTTGCTGGAGTGATGGCGCAACTTGCTGACCATAACCGTAAACTGACTATGACAGCAGAACAGTACCAGTTTGCCACGTATGCGGCTAAGGGGATGACTGCCGCAGAAATCAAAGAGGCTATGGCGTTGTGGAATACTAATAACGCCCTTAAAGAGAATAAAAAGGCCACAGAAGCAGCGGCAAAAGCAGCAGCGAAGGCCGCAAAGTCCACCGCAAAAGCAGCAGCGAAGGCCGCAAAGTCCACCGCAAAAGCATCAGAGAAAGCCGCAAAGTCCACCGCAGAAGCATCAGCGAAAGCAGCTAAACAGGTTGAGGAGGATGCGGCGAAAATGACAGAGGCTGTCAACGGCTTCATTGATGATTTTGTAGATGCAGCGTTTGATGGCTTTGAATCTGTCGGGGGTATGTTTGAAGATCTGCTTGTTAACATGGTTAAACAGGCAGCAGCTAATCAGATCCGTCTTGCGTTGGATATGGATGTTACTGGTGGCGGTCTGTCTCTGTTTGGTGGCGGCGGTTCTACTGGCATACTTGATATTGCAAGCGGCCTCAACACTGGGTATGGGTTACTGACAGGCACCAGCGCCCTCAGCACTGCGTTAGGATATGGAACCAGTGTTGCAGGACTAACAGCGGGCGGAATGGGTATGTCGCAGGCTTCGATGCTAGCGGCTCAAACTGCTGAGTTCGGACTTGCTGGTACGAGCGCAACAATGAGTGCAGCAGGTTATTCCGCCTACACTGCTTTGGCCAACGCTGTACCTTACATAGCAGCAGCAGTTGCCTTGTATTCTATTTTTGGTGACGACGACCCCCCAGACATTACGGGAGCGGGTGACGTTGATCTCACTCTCAATAAGCTTAATACCGCCCTTATGGGTGCCGATGTCACAGAAGATAATGCAGCAATCGGGACAGCAATGGCGGAAGCAGTGCTTGGGCTTAACAATGCAATTGAGCAGATCACAGGTTTTGACCCTACGGGTCGTTTCAGGATGTGGTATCGCCCAGACCAAGGTGCTCCATTCCAAATATCACCAGGGGGCGAGGGTACCCCTGCAGAAACCTTCAAGACCTATGAAGAGTGGTTGGCGAGAACGAATGAATTGCTCCTTGAAGGGGTTGGGTTAACAACAGAAGAATACCAACAAATAATCGATTTAAAAACTATGCAGACAGCCTTCACTGAAGGGTTGAAGCCATTACAACAGCGTCTACAAGAGGCAGGACTAGAGCTTCCCGCCACACAAGAGGCATTCAATCAGCTACTCACAGAGCTTGATCTGACGACAGAAGCAGGTCGAAACACCTTCGCAACATTCTACAGTCTGCGAACTGAAATTAGCGCCCTCTATAAAGAGATGGAGCAGAATAAAGAGATGGAGCAGACCCTCTATAAAGAGATGGAGCAGAATGGTTTGGGTGCAATGTGGGCGAATGTCGCCAAAGAGTTTGAGACGGCGGTCTCTTCATCCTTCAAGGTGTTGTCCGATGCTGTAGAGACTCAGAAAACGGCTGTAGAGGAAGCGTATGAAGCGTCAGCAGACTCTATTGCAAACCAGATAGAGACTAAGCTAGGTAGCGTTGAGGTCGTTAGAGAGCTGTCTGATGCGTTAGCTGCTGCGATTGGTGATGCTGCTATCTCTGGTGGTATGGATAGATTCGCTGCAACCAGATACCTGCAAGGGGTTATCGCTACTGCGAGAAGTGGTGGCGGTCTACCTACAGCAGAGGGTATTTCTGGTGCGCTAACTGCATTAACTGGGGTGACTGGTGGACAGTTTGCCTCTCGTCTTGAGTATCAGCGTTATCAGGCGACCACTACAAGCCTGCTTACTGATCTAAAATCACTTGCTGATGACGAGATAACTACTGAAGAACTATCCCTTGAAGAACTAGAGAAGCAGAGCGAGACACTAACTGCCACCTATGAAGCAGAGATAGAGCGTCTTGATGGTATTCTTGAAAACGCACAAGAGCAATTAGATACCCTGAATGGCATTGATAATACTCTGGTGGGTGTTGAGGCCGCACTACTGGCATTCAATAACTCCATTCAGGCGTTGGCCTCCAGTCAAACAGCGTTTGGTGGCGCTGCTGCATCGGAGGCAAGCTCAGCAGCAGTGGCAATGACGGGTCGTGCTACGCGTGAGGAAGAAATAGCGTACCTTGCAGGCGCTGACTTACAAGCTCAGGCTACAGTAGACGCCATCGCTGAATATACGGCGAAATACAATATTGGAGCGGGTGAGGCTGCTGGAATCTTCAGTGAGGCATTAGGAGAGACTGTAACAGCCTCTGAATTACGCACCGCTGGACTTGCGTTTGCCAATGGCGGTTTTCATGCTGGTGGTTTGCGCATGGTGGGAGAGCGGGGGCCAGAGCTTGAGTGGACGGGTCAATCTAATATTATGAGTAACGCCAGTTTGCGAGATATGCTTGATTCTACTGATGTGGTTAACGAGATCCGCGAGCTTAGACAGGAAAATCGAGCCGCTTTGTATAGTGTTGCTAAAAATACAAATTCCATTCGCAAGCTAAATGACCAGTGGAATAACGATGGTCTGCCACCGGAGCGCACACAATGAAGATTATTAGACCGCTTGATGTTACAGATGCTGTCTTAACAGATTCTAACCTGACAGAAACAGAGCATTCAGAGTGGAGCAGTGCAACCACCTACGC
>JGI11705J14877_10000910_pt1 | contig 17616 bp, 21 predicted proteins | sample Etolaghawater15m_FD_14877 | JGI IMG/M metagenome (IMG submission 14877)
TACAGCAGCATTGTCAGATGCAGGTCAAGAAGTTGACGAAGAAATCGTAAGCAAGTTGACTGGCAAAGCAGCAATGTACTTTGCAGGCGTTATTGCAGCAGTTAACAGCTAATTCTTAGGAGGCGTTCATCTCGCGTATTGCCAATTGATGTAAGTCCTCCATTTCACAGTCCTAAGCAAGTCGGCACGGAAGAAGATTCTGCCAACCCGCTTCATTAGGAGCATTTGTGAAAAAAGAAGAACTAGCACGGCTCGTCGATGAGTACGGTGATGCTGTTATCACGTATCGTAGTGAAAACAGTAATAAGTTGAAATACAATGTTTGTACATTGGACTTCAGCACGCCTTACATTCAGCAAAAGAAAAACAGAGCAAAGGAATCTGAACAGACTCTTTTGCTTTTTTGTTGGGACACCGACTCCTTTCGCTTACTTAAACCTCAGAACGTCACGAGTGTAGTACCTCTTGCCTCTGTTCTCAAGAATGGAGACTAAGATGGAACTATACCAAGCGCCTGAAGTATATGAAAAAGTAATTCATTATGATGAAGCAAAGGAGACGCAAGTCCGGCTTACTATCTCAACCTTTCGTGGTATTGAGTATCTAGGTGTGCGTAAGTATTACTTAGATTTCAATGAAGAGTGGAAGCCTAGTAAGGAAGGTATATCAATGCCTTTGGACTTTGATAACTCACGCAATCTTTTCGTCGGGCTAGTAGAAATCTTATCACTCGCAGAAAGTAAGGAAATCATAGAAGAACACTTCTTTGATCTAATCAAGGACTTATACGTAAATAGTTCTTGACTTTTGTTCCTTGTTTCTGTATAATATACTTTATTCAGTGAGGGAACTATATGCATCATTTTTTAGAAAAAGCATCTGTAATGTATTATTCTGGTACTCCGATACTCTCGGACGAAGAGTTTGATGCGTTAGCACGAAAGTACAGATACGAAGAGGTAGGCTATCAGGTAACTGACGGTATTCCTCATATGTATCGTATGTACTCTCTGCAAAAGGTGTTTAATCTAAGTGACATAGAGTGTACTACGTCACCTTTGGTGCGTACTCCTAAATTGGATGGGGCGGCAGTGTCGTTGCAGTATGTCAACGGCCACTTAGCTCAAGCATTGACTCGTGGTGACGGCCAGCTTGGTCGTGATATCACATTGAAGATGGAAGAGCTAGTGCCTAATGTCATCGGTATCAAAGGAGAAATCCAAATTACTGGTGAGGTCGTAGCGCCCGATACGATCCCAAATGCTCGCAACTTCGCAGCGGGGTCGCTCAATCTCAAAGACTACAATGAGTTTCGTACTCGTGGCAAAGACTTGCGCTTTGTTGCATACGATATTCAAGGTGTTGAGTACGAGCGTCTTTCTCAAGCGATGGACCATTTGGCCCAGAACGGCTTTCATGTTATCACTCACTTCGATGCAACTGGCTATCCCACGGATGGCGAGGTGTTTAGAGTAGATAGCTATGAAGCCTTTTATAGAATGGGATATACAGCTCACCACCCCCGAGGGGCTTGGGCTCTTAAAGAGCAAAAGGATGGGGTGATTACAGAATTACTCGATGTTGTGTGGCAGGTAGGCAAGTCAGGGGTTGTGAGCCCAGTTGCTATCTTACGCCCAGTCGAAGTGGGAACGCGCTTGTGAGCCGCGCAACTCTACATAACATCGAGTACATTCGCTCTCTTAACCTAGAAATAGGTTGTTCAGTAGAAGTTATACGCAGTGGTGAGATTATTCCACGAATCGTCCGTCGCGTGGACGTTGAGAAAAATAGTTCTTGACATTCAGGTAAATTCTGTCGTATAATATCCATTCACTAATTCGGAGTAGTCCATGTTTCAATCTATTTTTGCACCTTCACATTGTCCTTCTTGTGACAGTGAGCTTGTGTGGGAAAATGATTTATTGTATTGCCGTTCGACCACTTGTGGTGAGCAGGCTTATAAGTCAGTTGAACATTTTGCCAAGACTATGAAGATAAAGGGTCTCGGTCCTGCATCTATTCGTAAACTTGGCTGGACGTGCCCGTCCGATATTTACACCTCTACGGAGGAAAGTATCTTAGCATCGTTGGGTTCTGAGTTAGTGACACAAAAGCTCATGTCGGAGATATTGAATTCGTTCGATGCTCCGCTTGAGCGCCTTTTGCCTGCCTTTGGCATTCCGTTAATTGGAAACACGGCAACACGAAAGCTGTCTGAGACTGTATCTCATATTACTAACATAAATGCAGACACTTGTGAGCGTGCCGGACTAGGCCCAAAGGCTACTCATAACTTGCTTGAATGGATGGAGAATGAGCTATCTTACTTTCAGGAACATATTCCCTGTAGTTGGTATTTTTCTAGCACTCCTTCCTTACCAATTGTGAGTAAAGGAACCGTGTGTATCTCAGGTAGACTGAAGAGTTTCAAGTCGAAAGCCGAAGCTACTACGGCCTTGAACGCGGCTGGATATGATGTAAAATCCAGTTTAACCAAGCAAGTCACACACCTCGTTAATGAGGGCGGAACTGAATCCGCAAAAACTAGACAAGCCAGAGACACTGGCGTAACTATAGTTACAGACCTAATTTCTTTTTTGGAGAACTAATATGGCACTTCCTAAGTGGACCGATGAGCGTACTGAAGCGCTCACTAACTTTGTAGGCGACGAATCGCCTGTATCACAAGCTACTGTTGCAGAAGCAGCAGACTCGCTTGAAACTTCTACTCGTTCTATCTCTAGCAAATTGCGAAAGATGGGCTACGACGTAGAACTCGCTTCTGCAGCAGGTGGACGTTCGTTCACTGAGACTCAAGAAGCTACTCTCCGTGCTTTCGTTACTGACAATTCTGGTCAGTACACATATGCTCAAATCGCTGAGCACTTCGAAGGCGGTGAGTTCTCACCTAAGTCAATCCAGGGCAAGATTTTGTCTATGGAACTGACTGGTCACGTTGCTCCTGCTCCTAAGGTAGAGAGTGTACGTACTTACACAGAAGCTGAAGAGGCTACTTTTGTTCAAATGGTTAACGACGGTGCATTCGTCGAAGCTATCGCAGAAGCTCTTGACCGTTCTGTAAACAGCATCCGTGGTAAGGCTCTTAGCCTGCTTCGTTCTGGCGACATCCAAGCGATTCCTCGTCAAGAAAGCACCAAGGGTTCTACTAACGTAGATCCTCTTGCAGATGTTGATGTTGCATCAATGACTGTTGAAGCAATTGCAGAAGCAATTGGTAAAACAGCTCGCGGCGTAAAGACTATGTTGACTCGCCGTGGTCTAACTGCTGCTGACTACGACGGCGCTTCTAAAGCAGCTAAGTCACAGTAATTACACTTTTGTGTAAGCGGCTGGGTCTCGCACCCAGCTTTTTCGTGTTCGGGGGAACTTAATTGAATATTTCCAGTGCTTTAATAAAGCAGTGTATTGCTACGGCAGACTTTGAAACGTGGAGTTATCTGCGTAAAGAGTATCTGCCTGTAGAGTATCACACGCTTTATGGTCAAATTGACAAGCACTGTGAAACCTTTCATGAGTTCCCTTCGTTCGACGACCTCAAGTTAAGCATCCGTCATGCACCTACCCGAGACAAAGTCTTCGCTATCGAAGCTGTCGATGTAGACGTTGATGCCGGTGCTTTGCTTGAGTACTTAAAGAATGAATATACTCAGAAAGAAATCCTTAACTCTCTTGACAACTACATTGATAATTCAGTAGTCTTTTCGTCTGCTGAAGAATCAGTGCAAGAGCTTCATCAGATTGTTTTGGATATTGAGGACAAAGTTGACCTTGAAGTTCCTCAAGAAAGTATGCAACGTATTGAGCTATTTGAGCCAGAAGAAGAGATTAGTAAGTATATCGGTCTTGGCCTCAACGCAGAGTACGACCACGAAATCAAGTTCTCCCCCCGAGATTTGGTTCTGGTTGGGGGACGCAGAGGTTCTGGTAAATCTCTTACGTGTGCAAATATTGCGAACAACGTGTTTCAATCTGGTCGTTCAGCTATTTATTTCACGATCGAAATGGATAGTAGATCAATACTGCAACGGTGTTGTTCTATCGCTACTGGAGTGCCCTACTCTCGACTACGAACACAGAATCTTTCTGTGACCGAGTGGGAGAAAGTGGCTGGCTGGTGGGCGAGCCGCTTCCAGCAAGGTCAAGAGCGGATGAAAGAATACAAAGATAACCGAGACTTTCAGGAGTTCCACCGTAAACTTACTACCCAACATGAGCTTCTCCCGACTCAACAGTTGGATGTTGTTTACGACCCTGGACTTACTCTTGCAAAGATTCGGGCTGAGCTGGATAAAAAAGTCAGCAAAATAGATGCCGGTGTTATCATTGTAGACTACATCAACCAAGTGAAACGCTCTAACCTACCCTCACGAGGAGGGCAGTACGATTGGACTGAGCAGATTGAAGTTTCTAAAGCGTTAAAAGCTATGGCACAGGAGTATGAATGCACAGTGTTCTCTCCTTACCAAACCGATGCAACCGGCGAAGCCCGCTTCGCAAAAGGCATTCTTGATGCCGCCGATGCAGCTTATGCACTCGAAACGTGGGATCAAGAAGACGAATGCATCACCTTTAACTGTGTGAAAATGAGAGCCGCTAGTATGAAGTCTTTTAGTTCAGTAATGGATTGGGAGTCTTTGAAAATGGGGCCGGATACAGCTTTGACTCCAAAAGAGCGCGAAGCTAGTTCACACAAAACTGATGAAGAAATTGACGACCTCTGATAAAAATAATTCTTGACTATCCCCGCTGATTGCTGTATAATATCTACTTCAATCATCGGGGATTTTTATTTATGGGAATGTTTTATGGATCAATTCAGCATACAACAAGTGGTAGAAAGAAGAAAAGCAGTACTCGCCGCTCTCGACGAACTATCAGAGCAGTTCAATCAAACGCTCCAGAGCCTTATCGACGAGAAACCCCTGAGTACGCAAGTGCCTCCGACACAACTGGAACTGCCCCTCGGGTGGACCCGATGCAGTATACAGGATCCTTGGTTAAAGGTATCGGGACAATGCACAAATCAAACGCAGTCCCAATCATCAACGAACAAGAAATGAAAGACATAGCAAGGATGAGACGATGAACGAACGTTTAGCCCCTAAAATTAAAGACTTATTTGATATGCTTGAAAAAGACATGGACCTTGGCGACTATGAACACGCTGATGTAGTACTTGCACGTCTTTCAAAGTATTTTCATTTGTTTGACGATGAGCACGTTGACTACTATCAGTATGCTCAAGATGTTTGTGACGAAATGCTGAACGGAGAAGTAGAAGACGATTACTATGATGGCGAAAACTATCTTGACGACTGGGACGGAGATGCTCTTGCATCTGCGGGATTCGGCGTGGATGAAAGCTATTGAACGTAGAAGATTTACTTAGACAAAAAGATATTGCATACATTCCAAAAGGTAAAGATTTTGTTGTTAGTTGCCTGAATCCAGAGCATCCTGACAAAAATCCTAGTATGCGTATTGACCAGGTAACTGGCATATTTAACTGCTTTTCCTGTGAGTACAAAGGTAATTTGTTTACTCACTTTGGAGAAAAAGCAAACAAAATGGAAATCAAGCGTCAGCTCCTAAAGAAGAAGATTGACGAAGTAAGGGCTGAAAGCGTGGGTTTACAAATGCCAGAGGGATATGCTCCCTATGTAGGAAACTGGAGAGGTATCAGCCCTGCAACATACAAAGAATTTGAAGCGTTCATACACTCCGGCAAGGATTTTGTAGGACGTATTTGTTTTCCAGTGCGTGACCGTACTGGAAGAATAGTATCATTTCAATCAAGAACTACCGGAGACCAACAACCAAAGTATCTAAACACTCCTCCCGGAGCAAAGATGCCTTTGTTTCCTGTAGTTCAGCCAATACAAGGGCGAATTATTCTTGTAGAAGGTATTTTTGATGTAATGAATCTACACGACAAAGGACTTCCGAATGCGGTATGTTGCTTTGGAGTAAAGAATGTAACAGAAGAAAAGTTACAAGTACTCGCTGTAGCGGGCGTGGAAGGTGTGGACATCTTTCTCGATAATGATGAAGCGGGCCAGGGACAGGCTGTAAAAGTACGCGAGCTATGTGAATCAGTAGGATTCGATACACGCAACATTGCTTTTGGCGACAAAAACATGGATGCGGGTGCACTAGCTGAAACTCAAGTAAAGAAACTAAGAGATAAATTATATGCCTAAGGTTGCATTAGTAGAAACCAAACCCAGTAAAACAAGATTTTCTGCAGAGTTCGACGGTCTGGAGTTTGACCAGTACCAGTTGTGCTCTGATCCTAATATTAAGAAAGTATTGAAGCGTGACTGCGACATTGATATGAACCCAGACGATTATGATTGGGTTATTCTTGTNGGTAGTGATGCGATGAAATACTTCACAAAACTAAGTTCCGTNACGGAATACTCTGGGAAAAAAGTAGANGGCAAGTACTTGCCTATTATTAACCCTGCGATGCTCGCATTTAAACCTGAAGCCAAAAAAGTATGGGAACAGGGTAAGCAGAGCATCCTAGAGTATATCGCTGGCGAAAAAGAAGATGTAGTCATTGATGAATCCATCGCCTTCGGTATACAAGATACGGAGAAAGCAAATGAATTCATCCAAGCAGCATTGGAGCACCCGTGCGAATACATTGCACTGGACTCAGAAACTACCGGACTCTACCCTCGGGATGGCTATATGCTCGGCATTAGCCTTTGTTACGATGGGGTTACTGGTGCCTATATTGATACCGATTGTTTTTCTGAGCGTACTGAGCACCTGCTTCGTGAGCTCTTCCTCAAGAAAACAGTAGTATTTCACAACGCCAAGTTCGATATGGCGTTCTTTGAGTACCACTTTCACTTCGAGTTTCCGAACTTCGAAGACACCATGTTGCTCCATTACCTCATAGACGAGAATCCCGGAGGACATGGCCTCAAACAACTTACAATGAAGTTTACTCCCTATGGCGACTACGAGAAGCCAATGTATGATTGGATTGACCAATACCGAAAAGAAAACGGTATTCTCAAAGATCAATTCAATTGGGGAGATATTCCTTTTGATGTAATGAAAACGTATGCAGGCATGGATGCTTTGTGTACGTTTCTTATCTACGAAAAATTTGTAAAAATTAAACAAAATCCAAAACTCAAGTGGGTCTATGATAACATTCTTATTCCTGGTACTCGCTTTTTGATTGATACGCAGGACAACGGTGTTCCGTTTGACCGCAAGCGCCTGTACGTAGGTCAGGATGCAATGCAGAGAGATATTGATAATGCAATCGCTGCTTTGTATGAAAATGACAAAATACGGAGGTTTGAAGAGATAAATGGAAAACCTTTTAATCCTAATAGTACTATGCAGCTTCGTAGTCTCCTTTTCGATTATCTTGGTCTTGCACCAACAGGAAAGAAAACTGGTACGGGCGCAGATTCTACTGACGCGGAAGTGCTCAAAGAACTCTCGCTTCAGAGCGATGTACCAAAACGGATCTTGGATATACGACAAAAGTCAAAAATCAAGAATACTTACCTTGATAAAATCATACCACAGCTCGATAGGGATTCTCGTTTACGTACTGGCTTTAACCTTCACGGTACTACTAGCGGTCGCCTCTCTTCTAGCGGTAAACTTAATATGCAGCAGTTGCCTCGGGACAATCCTACCGTAAAAGGTTGTATCAAAGCGGCACCAGGACACAAGATTGTTGCGATGGATTTGACGACAGCAGAAGTGTATGTTGCGGCAATTCTAGCACAAGATAAAGCACTTATGGATGTATTCCGCAGTGGAGGTAATTTTCACAGTACGATTGCTCACAAAGTATTTCGCTTGCCTTGCGAAGTAGAACAAGTAGCAGAGCTGTATCCCGATAAACGCCAAGCTGCAAAAGCAGTAACGTTTGGTATTATGTATGGTGCTGGACCTGCAAAAATCAGTGAGCAAGTAACAAAAGATAGCGGAAAACACTTTTCTAAACAGGAAGCCCAAGAAGTTATTAGTGACTACTTCAAAGCCTTCCATAAACTAAAGGCGTGGATTGATGATAATCAAAAATTTATTGAACAGAATGGGTTCATTTATTCTTACTTTGGTAGGAAGCGTAGACTCCCCAACGTTGAATCCACGGATGCAGCCATCCGTTCACATAGCGTTCGGTCTGGTCTTAACTTTTTGGTTCAGTCTGCTGCTAGCGATATTAACCTCCTTGGCGCAATAGATATGGGAGAGTATATCAAAGCAAAGGGTATGAAGTCTCGCATTTTTGCGTTAGTACATGACTCTATTCTTGCCGAAGTACCAGAGGACGAAATTGAACATTATTGCGAAAAGTTATTACACTTTGTACAATTGGATCGAGGACTTAGTATCCCAGGCGCTCCCGTCGGATGTGACTTTGAAATCGACGAAGACTATTCAATGGGAAAGTTTACCAAATTGTATGGTGATACAGTATAAAAATTTAAATAAAATTAAATTTCCAGTTTACATTCTGCCCTCCGGTAATTGGGAGCGGCAGGATGGTTTATTGTTTTTAGACGGAGACATAGTAGATGATAGGAATATGTCTGGGGATACTTTGGGCATTCGTCGCTTACAAAGCCCTCATAAAAACTTTCATCCCCTCAACAAGCAGATTGATAACTTTCGAGGGATACTTAAATCAAAAGAAAAGCATTTTATAGATACTAACGGTACTCCGTTTATCTACGAAAAGACTGAATTTTGTAAGCTAAAGTACTACAAGATTAAGTCAGTGGTGCAAAAGGATACTTGTTCGTTGTTGAAGTTAGATGGCGTAAAACAACCTTTTGTTATTCCAAGGCCTCCAGCAGGAGAAATGCGGTATGCTGGAGTTTTACACTACGGGCCCATGCCCTGGGTCTTATACGAGTACTCTGAAGACCGTCGTGACGACACTCGAAGAAAAGTATAAATTATGCGTAAAAAATCTAAAACTTTACAAGGTGCAAACTTAGAGTTGCAAGAGATTGAGCCACTCACTAAGAATCAGCTTCGAGCATTCGAAAGTGACAAGAATATGGTACTGCACGGGGTCGCAGGAACTGGAAAAACTTTTATAGCGTGCTATTTTGCGTTTGATGATATGATTAAAGGTGAGTATGACAAACTCGTACTCATTCGTAGTGCTGTTCCAACAAGAGATATTGGTTTTCTTCCTGGAACAGAAAAAGAAAAAGCTTCTGTATATGAAGAGCCCTACAAAGATATTTGTGTAGAGTTATTTCAAAGAGGAGATGCGTACCAGATATTGAAAACAAAAGCACTGGTACATTTTATGACAACTTCTTTCATTCGTGGAGTCACTTTACGAAATGCTACAATTATCGTAGATGAATGTCAGAATATGTCTTTTCATGAGTTAGACAGTATCATAACTCGTGTGGGGGAAGGCTGTAGAGTCATTTTTTGCGGAGATTTTCGCCAAGCTGACTTACAGAAAAACGGATTACGAGACTTTATTCGTATTCTGAAAGCCACAGAGCTGTTTGATGTAATTGACTTTGAGATTAACGATATAGTCCGTAGTAATTTTGTAAAACGCTACATTGTTGCCAAGGAGCAACTAGGACTGTGACAAATGAAAAGAATACTACCGCTACTTTTAGTAGCTGGTTGTACTACTGTAACTGATGATCGTATTTGTTTAGATTGGAAGAGCAGTATTGAAGTTGTAGAAGAGTGTACGCCGATGTACGGTAACGTAATATGCGTCACAAAAGAAAAACCACGATATTGGTGTGTATTATACGATGAAAGCAGTACTGAGCAACAGAATCTTCATGGAAGTAACTCCAGAGCAAAGAAANGCGCTCTCGGACGAGCTTACGTATAAGATAGCACCACAAAACCCCAACGATCCTCCGCAGATTATTAANAANCTGCAGCGGGTGCGCGAAAATCTGGTATCTATACCAATCGGACGAACGGACCTTATACCGAATGATTATGAAATTGTTGAGAAACGCTTGTGTGTTCCTGTTGATTTTCCTNAGTTTAAGTTTGATTTACGGCAAAGCCAACAAGACGTCTACGACGAACTCGACGATAACTGTATCATCAACGCGTGGGTGAGTTGGGGTAAAACTTTCACNGGTCTCGCTATTGCGGGCAANCTCGGACAAAAAACACTNGTGGTAACCCACACGGTTCCTTTGCGTAATCAATGGGCAAAGGAAGTAGAGAAAGTTTATGGATTTAGTCCAGGTATTATTGGTAGTGGTAGGTTTGATACCGACAGCCCTGTGGTTATTGGCAATACTCAAACACTTTATCGTAACATTGACAGGATCAGGAAAGAGTTCGGGACGGTCATACTAGATGAAATGCACCACGTTAGTTCGCCAACATTCGCCAAAATTATTGATACTTCTCACGCTCGGTATAAGATTGGACTTTCTGGTACTATCGAACGCAAGGACGGAAAACACGTTGTCTTCCGAGACTACTTCAGCCCGAATATTTTCAAACCACCGAAAGAGAATTTCCTCACGCCAACCATTCACATTTACAGAAGTGAAGTTCGCTTTCCCGATGGAGCGAGCATTCCATGGGCTAAGCGAGTCAATGCAATCGCAAATAACGACGAGTATCGCCACTCTGTTGCGATGTTAGCAGCAGCATATTCGGCACGAGGACACAAGGTACTTGTGGTGTCAGATCGAGTTCATTTCTTGAAGAGCTGCGCCGAACTGACTGGTGAGAAATCTATATGTGTTACGGGTGAGGTCGCACATGAGGATAGAGAAAAACTCATAGATGAAATACTGTACGGAGATAAAAATGTACTTTACGGAACTCAAGCAATTTTTAGTGAGGGCATCTCAGTTAACACTCTTAGTTGCCTCATTCTCGCTACTCCTATCAATAATGAGCCTCTTCTTACTCAGCTCATCGGTAGAGTTATTCGTAAGCAAGATGGTAAGAAAGATCCGGTCATAATTGACATTCATCTAAAAGGAAAAACAGCACAAAGACAGGCATCCAACAGAATGGGCTACTACATGAAGCAAGGTTATTCTATTAAACAGCTTTGAACGTAGAAAAATACTTCTTGACAAATGCCTCAAATGAGAGTATAATATGTTATTCTACGATTGGGAAAAGATCTTTAATGCATCGCAAGGTAAAGGTAGCGATATGTTTGCTATCATTAAAATGATGTATTTAAAAGAGATACCAAAAAACAAGTATGATAAACTTTACAAATTTTCAACAAAGAGTTTTCTTGGAACATCCTTCTTGGTACATCCTGATGTATTACTCTACAATGCTTATAAGCATAGCTTTCGCGAGATAGCCCAGTATCTTGCGTTAGCTTCTTTACGTCCGTTCGCGGATTATGCAATAACTGGGGACACTACTCTGGATCTTGACCTTGTTGAGATACCAGTGGAATTATTTTACGACAACAGCCTACTACGTATAGAAGATGATAGACTTCATTTTCTATACGAAGAAGTCAACGAAAAGGACATACACTAATGGCACTATCATTTAACAAAGCCGCTGGCGGCGCAAAGAAATCATCTATCACTTCATACGCATACCGAGACGGAGACAACGAAGTTCGCTTAGTTGGAGACGTACTCGCTCGCTATGTATATTGGCTAGAAGGTAAGAACGGCAAGAACATTCCTTTTGAATGTCTTTCTTTTGACCGTAACGAAGAGCGTTTTAACAACCTCGAGAAAGATTGGGTTCGTGAGTATTATCCCGACCTCAAGTGTGGTTGGAGCTACGCAATGCAGTGTCTTGACAATGGTGAAGTAAAAATCATCAATCTCAAGAAGAAGCTCTTTGAAGCTATTCTCACTGCAGCAGAAGACTTGGGCGACCCTACTGACCCAGAAACAGGCTGGGACGTCAAGTTCAAGCGTGTAAAGACTGGACCTTTACCCTACAATGTAGAGTATCAGTTACAAGTACTGAAGTGCAAGCCTCGCGTACTCTCTGAGTCAGAGATGGCAGCAATTGCAGACCTGAAGTCAATGGATGATGTTATGCCTCGTCCTACTCCAGATGCACAAAAAACTCTTCTCGATGAGATTCGAGCAGAAGCGGAAGGCGGTATTGATGAGAGCATTGAAGACGAGTTTAACTTGTCATGATTCTCTTTACGGCAGACTGGCACATCAAGCTAGGACAAAAGAATGTACCTCGTGAATGGGCCATAAATCGTTACCAAAAGTTTTTTGAGCAAGTACACGAGCTAGAAAAACAGTGCAATATGCACATCATTGGTGGTGATTTATTTGACCGTCTGCCGAACATGGAAGAGTTGGAGTTATACTTTTCATTCATTTCGAATGTGAGTATTCCAACTCTTATCTATGACGGTAATCACGAAGCTACAAAGAAAAACAAAACATTCTTCACACAATTGAAGAAAGTAAGTCGAGACATAAATCCTCTCGTAAAAGTAGTCGATATGTCATANTATGACAATGACTTTGGATTTGGAGTACTGCCGTATGCAGANCTTCACCGTAAAAACTCTATTGAACTGTTTAAAACAGACCGACCTCTGTTTACTCATGTTCGCGGAGAAATACCTCCACACGTCAAGCCAGAGGTGGACTTAGACAGATTCGAGGACTTTCCCGTAGTTTTTGCAGGCGACCTTCACGCACACAGCAATACTCAACGTAACATTGTATACCCTGGTAGCCCTATGACAACTTCGTTTCATCGAAATGAGGTAGAAACAGGCTACCTCTTAATAAATCCAAGAGATTGGTCGTGGAGATGGGATCCTTTCGAATTACCACAGTTAATTCGTAAAACGGTGACAGACCCAAGTGAGATGATACCTACAGACTGGCATCACACGATTTATGAGATAGAAGGGGATATACAAGAACTTGCAAATGTTAAGAACACAGAGCTTCTTGACAAAAAAGTGGTCAAACGCAGTAGTGAAGCTACTCTTGTCATAGACAAAGAAATGACCATACAAGATGAACTAGTAGAGTATCTAACATATATTCTGGAAATACCAGAACCACGGATACCGGAAATAGTAGGTATATTTAATGATTACGCTACAAAAGTTGAAATGGAGTAATTGTTTTAGCTACGGTCCTGACAATGAACTAGACCTCAGTAATAATACTGTAACACAAGTTCTTGGCACTAACGGTATGGGCAAATCGTCCATACCGTTAATTATTGAAGAGGCCCTGTACAACAAAAACTCAAAGGGTATTAAAAAGGCGGATATACCCAACAGATACGTAAACGCAGGATACCATATTCATCTTGAGTTTACAAAAGATGGTAAAAAGTATGATGTCATTATTGATCGGAAGTCTAGTATTAAGCTTAAGTTGCTGGAAGATGGAGAAGATATTAGTTCTCATACAGCTACCAATACATACAAGACACTCCAAGATATTATTGGCATCGACTTTAAAACCTTCTCTCAGTTGGTATACCAAAACACAAATAGCAGTTTACAGTTTCTTACTGCAACGGATACGAACCGCAAGAAGTTTCTCATTGATCTTCTTCACCTAGAGCACTATGTAAAGCTCTTTGATTTATTCAAGGAAGAAGCGAGAAAGAGTACGCTAAATCTCAATAGTATTGAATCGAAAATAGCGACAATTGAAAAGTGGTTAGCAAATAACAAATTGAGTGATACATCCATACTGCCCGTGTCTGAAATTTCTATTGAGACGGCAGAAGACGAGCAAGAACTCGCCACTCTTATGATTGAAATTAAAAATATTTCTGAGAAAAATAGAAAAATTTCTCAGAATAATACTTACAAAGATATGCTCGCTAAGATAAATATCGAAGAAGCACAGAAATGTAAAGTATCAAGCATACAATCATATGATAGTCTACAAACAGAGGCAGGACAGTTATCACAAGCAGTAGCGGGGTCAAAGCGACTCTTAGACAAGCTGAGCAAACTTGGAGATCACTGCCCCACTTGCGAGCAAACTGTAGACAGTTCTTTTAAACAGGGACTCATTGATGCGGAAGCATTAAAAGTCGCAGAAGCAAGAGAAAGACAAGATGAAATTGAACGAAGAATATCAGAAATTAAACGAGACAATGCAGAGTTTTCGGCTGCAAGAAAAATTGAAAGTGATTGGCACGAGCTGTTTCGAAGCATTGACAACAGCCTTCCAGCATCTGTACTGGATCCTGAAGAGCTTAAAAGTCGGGCTCGTGGAATCCAGGAGAGAATACAGACTGCTAAGGACGAACTTATTCGACTCACACGAGAAAATGAAGCAATCACTAAACGAAACACAAGAATCCAAGTAGTACTCGAACAAACCGAGGAGTTTGAGCAACAGCTTTTTGAGCAACAAGAACTTCTTGATTTAGAAGGTGCAACTGCAAGCCATCTCGAAGTATTGAAGAAGGCATTTAGCACAAATGGATTGTTGGCGTATAAGATAGAGAATTTGGTAAAAGAGTTGGAAGAACTCACAAATCACTATCTAGCAGAATTATCCGATGGTCGTTTTACTTTGGAGTTTGTAGTATCAAATGATAAGCTCAATGTTCAAATCACTGATAATGGTAACATTGTGGATATTCTTGCTCTCTCTAGTGGAGAGTTGGCAAGGGTGAACACAGCTACTCTCATCGCCATACGCAAATTGATGAGTAGTATATCGAAGTCTCAAATCAACATATTGTTTCTTGATGAAGTTATCAATGTGTTAGATGAAACGGGACGAGAAAAATTAGTAGAGGTACTTTTGGGAGAAGACTTAAATACTTATGTCGTGAGCCACGGTTGGACTCATCCTCTACTCGACAAAGTAGAAGTAGTTAAGTCAGGTAATGTAAGTAGGTTAGAACATTAATGGGACACGCGAGACGTATGCAAAGTAACCGTCGAAGACTAATTTGGGAAATGACCAAGGAGAGATATAATGAAGAAAATGATAGCAGACAGCCTGATGAGCTATCTGAGCGGGAAAGTAAAGTATCACCAAGCGAATGTGAGGATATATTTGCAAAGTCCCGTCGGAATCGGCGAGCATCCTGATATACTTGCAGCGATTGAAGAAGAGCTTGCAAAAGCAGCAGAATATCAAGAAAAACTAGACCAGCTTGGCGAGATATTAATGGGTAATGACTAAATGGTTGATAGTAGAGCAAAGGGGGCTCGTGGAGAGTATCTAGTACGAGATATGCTTCGAGAATCAACTGGTCTGCAGTTTGAAAGAGTACCTTCATCTGGTGCTCTTGACTACCTGAAAGGAGACTTGTATGTACCTCACGCAAAAAATCGTTTTTGCATTGAAGTAAAAAACTATGAAAGTTCTCCTCTCAGTGATAAAGTATTCACTGCCCCAAGAACAAACAATTTAATTAAATGGTGGAAGAAAGTAGTACAACAAGCAGAAGGCGGAAACCAGGAGCCTTTGTTGTTTTTCAAATACAATCGGTCAGCGGTATTTGTTGTTACTGATATTCTTCCGGAATTCACAGATCACTGGATGTACATAGAGTGGCTCGGCTGTTACATTCTGCTTGCAGATGTATGGTTGAAAGAAGAAAAAGTGGAGTTTATAAGTGGCGTTTAATTTGACTGACAAAATGGTCAATGATGCCAACTCTACTCTAGTTGTAGATGCATTAAATTTAGCGTTTCGATGGAAGCATCAAGGTCGCACAGACTTTCGATACGACTATCAAAGCACAGTAAAGAGTTTAGCAAAGTCATATGATTGTAAGAACATTATCGTTACCGCAGATTGGGGTTCCTCTTCTTATCGCAAGGGCATCTCGCCCGAGTATAAGCAGAATCGAAAAGATAAGTTCGCTGAGCAATCAGAAGCAGAAAGAATCGCCTTTGAAGAGTTTTTCGAAGAGTTCGAAGCAAGCCTCGACCTGCTCGCAGAAGACTACCCAGTCCTGCGATATAAGGGTGTAGAGGCTGATGATATTGCAGCGCATCTCGTAAAGTACAAAGACAAGTACGACTTAGAGTATATTTGGTTGATTTCGAGTGACCGTGACTGGGATCTATTGATTCAAGAAAAAGTAGGTCGCTTCTCCTACGTCACAAGAAGAGAAGTAAGACTAGATAATTGGAATGAGCACTATGACATTGATCCTGATATGTATATCTCGATGAAGTGTCTTACAGGCGATAAAGGCGACAATGTACCGGGCATTCCTGGTATTGGTCCAAAAAGAGCAGTACAGCTAATACAAGACTATGGTACTGCTTGGGACATTTACGAAGCCCTCCCAATTGATAGTAAGTACAAATACATTCAAGAATTGAATGCAAATGGCGAACAACTACTCGTGAACTACGAGTTAATGGATTTAATGACCTTTTGTGACGATGCAATAGGTCAGGACAATATTGTAGATATTGAGCGAGTAATAAATGAATATAGACATTGATTTTCGAAGAGATAGGTATCTGTCTGAGTTTAGTATTAAAACTCTGCAGGACCGCTATCTTGTAGGTGGAGAAGGCTCTCCACAACAGGCTTTTGCACGCGCAGCAGAAGCGTTTGCAGACGATGAAGCACACGCACAGCGTTTGTACGACTATGCAAGTAAGTTATGGTTTATGTTTTCTACTCCCATTCTGAGTAATGGAGGAACAAAGCGCGGACTTCCTATTAGTTGTTTTTTGAATTATGTAGACGATAGTAGACTTGGAATTACAGGACACTACACAGAGAATGCATTCTTGTCTTCTGCTGGCGGTGGTGTTGGTGGGTACTGGGGTGATGTACGCTCTGTAGGCTCAAAAACAAGTAGTGGTTCTGAGTCAACTGGAGTAATTCCTTTTATGAAAGTAGTTGATGCAGAAATGCTTGCTTTTTCTCAGGGAGTTACCCGTCGGGGAAGCTACGCGGCATATCTACCGATGAATCATCCCGAAATCGAGGAGTTTCTAGATGTTCGAAAACCAACTGGAGGAGATATTAACCGTAAGTCTACTAACTTACACCACGGTGTCGTTATTCCTGATAGCTTTATGGAGCTTATCGAAGGTGCGACTAAACACGAAGGGTTTGATGATAGTTGGCCTCTGGTCGATCCTCATAGCGGCCATGTTGTAAAAACTATCAGTGCAAAAGCATTGTGGGTCAAGTTGATTCAAAATCGTGTTGAAACTGGTGAACCCTACATCATGTTCGGTGATACAGTACAGGAAGCACTGCCTGATTGTCAGAAAGACCTTGGACTACAGGTTCATCAGTCAAACTTGTGTAGTGAAATTACACTGCCAACAAACGAAGACCGTACTGCGGTATGTTGTTTATCAAGTGTAAATCTGGAAGAGTATGATTCTTGGAGTAACAATCCAGACTTTATTCCAGATTTAGTACGAATGCTCGACAACGTAATTACTTACTTTATTGCTCATGCTCCAAATGAGCTTGAGAAGGCACGTTATAGTGCAGAAAGGGAGAGATCAATTGGCTTGGGTGCGATGGGTTTCCACGCCTATTTACAACGGCACAACATTCCGTTTGAATCGGCAATGGCGAAAGGACGTAATATGGCTATGTTCTGGCACATTAAATCTGCTGCAGAAACTGCTTCGAGAAAGCTTGCAATGGAGCG
>JGI11705J14877_10000912_pt1 | contig 17610 bp, 17 predicted proteins | sample Etolaghawater15m_FD_14877 | JGI IMG/M metagenome (IMG submission 14877)
GGAGATTCCCATTCACAACCATTTTTATCACCAGACCATGTATATTTTGGCCGGCCGTTTTGAATGCTGGCAGTTTGACAAAGAAACCGATGCGCTTTTGTCAAAGGTGGAAGTCGGCCCGGGAGACGCCATCTATATCCCCAGCATGGAACCCCATGGCATGAAAAACCTTTCTGACACCGAGCCCGCTGCATTTTTGTGCTGTATCGCCAATGTATATGAGGATGAGTAACGTCGCTTTATGTATCAAGTGCCTGATATGAAAGAAAGCGAAGCCCTCCTGCGTCATTCCGGCGAAAGCCGGAATCCAGTAAACGTGGATAATCAGGAGATTCTGGATTCCGGGTCAAGCCCGGAATGACGGTATTTTTTGCGACATTATAGATGTGACAGAAAACTAGGTTTTTTTTGGGGCATTGATAATTTATGAGGCTCATAAAACCTCGCAGCTTCGGGGATGTACAGGCTTATGAAGTGGGTTGGTCTCCCTTTGGCCATCCCATGATGACGGTTTACCTGTACGTGGTGGATGACCTCATGATTGATACCGGGTTGGCCCATATGTGTCGTGAAGTGGTTTCGATTGCCAAAAAAGAAGGTATTTCGAGGGCCGTACTCACCCACCACCATGAAGATCACAGCGGGAACGCAGCAGCCCTCAAGGATATTCTAAATGTTTCGGTTTACGGACATCCTTTGACGATGTCCAAAATGAAAACCAGGTTCGGTATTCTTCCCTATCAGCATTACATGTGGGGAAAAGCCGCCCCGCTTAAAATGGCGATCGTGCCGGAAATGATTGAAACGGCAAATTTCAGACTTCAGACCATCCATACGCCCGGGCACTCCAAAGATCACGTGGCTTACCTGGAACCGGACAGGGGTATTATTTTTTCAGGAGATCTCTATCTTTCGGGCCGAGTCAAATACTTTAGAGCCGATGAGGTCCTTCTGGAGCAGATCAATTCACTCCAAAAAATTCTGCGCTTTGATTTTGATGCCGTTTTATGCAACCATCACCCAAAACCCACAAATGGAAAAGAACGGATCGCGGAAAAGCTACAGTTTCTGGAAGATCTCTGCGGCGGCATTCGGAAAGCCTGGGAAAAAGGATACGGGGAAAAGGAAATATTTCGCGAACTGGGATTGAAAGAACAGCACTTTATCAAGTGGTTCTGTTTTGGAAACGTGAGCATGCGAAATGCGGTGCGTTCGGCCGTTCGATCATTCCAAGCGAAGCCTAAAGCAGGATAAAGTGAATAAGGAGAAAAGATTATGCCATTAAATGAATTGCTTCCCAAAGCGGTTCGTCTGTATCCTGAAAAAGAGGCGGTTGTCTGTGGTGAATTGCGGATGAACTATCGGGAGTTTGCCGCTCGGGTCTGGCGTTTGGCGCAGGGATTGCGGGATTTGGGGATTAACCAGGGCGACCGGGTTGCGGTTCTCCATGAAAATGCACACGAATATCTTGAAATCTATTTTGCCGCTGCGCATCTGGGTGTTATTCTGGTTTCGCTCAATTACCGGTTGGCGCCGAAAGAACTGACGGGAATTCTGAACGACAGCGAATCGCTCATGCTCATTGCGCAGGGCGCGTTTCATGAGAAGGCGAAAGATCTTCCCCATAGCGTGGCGACCCTGAAAAAAATCATCTGGACGCGAACCGATGCCCAACGCTTCAATGAGGAAAATCTGGAATACGAAGCCCTTTTGAAAAAATACCCCGATCAACCGCCCCCGTCTCCCGCCATAGCCGATGATGACGTGGCCCATCTCTATTACACCAGCGGGACCACCGGCCGGCCAAAAGGGGTCATGCTGACCCACAAGAACGTCAAAAGCCATGCTCTTGGGACCGTTGCGGAACTCCACCTGACCGATCGTGACCGGTGGTTTCACGTAGCGCCGCTTTTTCACCTGGCGGATGCCTGGGCCACCTTTGCCATCACCTGGGTTGGGGGAAAGCATGTATTGATCCCCGCCTTTGATGCCGGCAAGGTATGCCGTATGATCCAGAAAGAAAAAATCACGCTCAGCAATCTGATTCCCACCATGCTCAACATGATGGTCAACCATCCCGACGTGGGGAAATTCGACTATTCCAGCCTGCGGGTGATTTTAAGCGGCGGCGCACCCATTGCGCCGGAGACGGTGCGAAAGATTGTGGAGGCCTTTGGATGCGATTACATCCAGACTTACGGTATGACGGAAACCAGTCCTTATTTGACCCTTTCCATTCTTAAGGATCATCTGAAATCCCGCTCCCCCGAAGAACAGCTTAGTTTTAAAGCCAAAACCGGCCGGGAATTCATCGGTGTGAGCCTTCGGGTGGTAGATGAAGACGGCAATGATGTGGCCATGGATGAAAGCCAGGTGGGAGAAATCATCGTAAAGGGGGACACGGTGACGCCCGGGTACTGGCGTTTGCCGGATGAAACCGATAATGCCTTTCGAGATGGATGGCTGTATACCGGAGATCTGGCGGTCATTGACGGGGAGCGTTACGTGAATATTGTGGACCGGAAAAAAGACATGATCCTTACCGGTGGGGAGAACGTCTATTCGTCAGAAGTGGAAAATGTGTTGTATGCGAACCCCAACGTATTGGAAGCGGCCGTCATCGGTGTGCCGGATGATCACTGGGGAGAAGCGGTCAAGGCCTGTGTGGTGTTAAAGGAAGGATGCTCGGCCACCGAAGCGGAGATCATCGGTCACTGTCGAAAGGACCTGGCGGGTTACAAAACGCCCAAAAGCATTGATTTTCTGGAGAACCTTCCCAAGACTGGATCCGGTAAGATATTTAAGAAGGGCCTGCGAGACCCGTATTTAAATAAGACAGTTGACAGTTGACAGTTTCCAGTTGCCGGTAGACGCCACAGTGAACTGCCAACCGGTAACCGTCAACCGCTTTCTACCCGAAACAGATTGATGTCGAAGTCCGGTTTCCCTTCGTATTTCTTCATAAATAGTGCCGGCAGTTGTTCCTTGGCTTCAAGAATACTCGGGTTGAAGGGAATGCCGGCATTTTGAAAGGCTTCCACGATCTGTTTCATGGAAGGGGGACACCCCTTAACAGCAAACATTTCCTTAATATCCGGGTTGTCTTTATTGGCCTGATAAATGCACTTTCCGATGAGGATGGTTTTCTTTTTTCCGGGAGTGGGTGACATGATTTTTCCGGTCAGTACTTCAACATCATCCCACGGTTTCCCTTCCCATGATTGGGCAATGGACGTCAGAATCATGCCATTTAAAAGGGAGCAATAGGTGCACATGGAATGATCATATTTGCGAAAGCTCAACCCCTGGATCCCCATCCGTTTCATGGGTATGGGAAGCGCCTGGGTTTCGTCCGGTGTATAGGGAAAGCTATATTGGTGCTTTGAGGCTACGGTTTCAATTTCTTCACCCAGCACATCTGTATCCGAGAGGTCAATGGGTCTGCCCGCATCATGGGCGATCTGGGCCAGGTAGGGAACTTCAGAAGGATCGTAGCCCAGAACCATGGCGCCCACCTTGTCGGCGGAGATCACATCCCGGCTTCCGATGAGCAGGTTTTCACGCCTGATTTTTCCGTCAAAGGCGGGCCCCCTTTCATTCGTATAAATTCCATCAATGATTGTAAATCCCTTGGGCAGGATCTCCTGAAATCTGGCGATCATGTAGTGGAGGTCTTTTTCCATGTCCGCACTGTGGCATTTTTTTCGAGAATTGACGTCCAGGGTTCCTTTGAGATTCTTGATTCCCAGGGTGACAACGGTTTGAGCGTGCGTTTTGAGCACAGGTATGTTGACCACAAAGTCTGATTTCAGGAAATCCGTGCTGAAATTAAGGGTCGTACCGTCACGAAAATTAATTTTTTCATAGGGCCTTTCAAACAGGTTCACCGCCTCGACCCCGTATTTTTGCTTCAGGGTATTGTAGCCAAGGGTCTCATAGGCGTGGGCGGTTGTTTCCTTGTCCCGGGGGTCAAAAAGTACGATGCCTTCCCCAATGCAAATTTTGGATATGCCACGTTCTTTGAGCAGAATGACCATGTCTTCTACAACCCGGCTTGTGGTAATGACGCCGTAGCCGGGAAAGGTTCCGAAACGGCTCCAGAAAACGATGTTGGGTTTGATGAACACGCTTGCATCGGCNGGCANGTGGTCAAGCCCGTAGGATAAGGCTACCGTTTTTCTAACGGATTCAAACGGTTTCTCATAACGTACAATGGCAACTGTTTGTTTTTGTGGTTCTGTCGGCATGGGATTGGTTCCTTTGGGTTCACAGGGCCCGGGTTGCGCTATTTGAAATTTTTGAACATGTCAACCATTTCCCGTTTCAGGCCCCGGGAAACAGAAGAGAGCTGGTCTTCTGCGAGCATTATAAATTCGGCACGGCTTCTGACAAGAAGCTTTCCCTGAGCATCCACGATTTCGCCTCTGATAATAATTTTGGAGGCATGGGTGTCATCCAGGATTTTTCCCCGTGCGGTCAACGGTATTCCGAGGGGCACCGGTTTGATGTATTTCATATCCATTTTTCGAGTGACCAGAAAGGTCCGTTTAAAATACAGCACGGTCCAGGACATGACTTCATCCAGCAGCGTGGAGGTAATGCCGCCGTGGGCCATGTTTTCCCACCCCTCATGATTCTTTTTCAGCGTAATATCTGAGCAGACCATGTCTCCCATGCGGTAAAACTGCATGTTCAACCCGATGGGATTGTCGGTACCGCAAGCGAAACAGTGGTGCCCCTGAAGTTTCTGAATGGGAATTCTGCCTTCATTCGTATTCATAAATCAACTTTGCCTCAAATTGAATATGGGTTTTTGGAATTAGCGGCTTCCTTGTAACGCCGAATGCTTTAGAAAGTCAAGAATTCATTGGGTTTTCCAACGTTGAAAACGTNCGGATCAAGAAAAAAAGGATCGGTTTTTTGTTTTCATTATAGTCTTTTTATGGTAAATCAGTGCCCAGATTTTTTAAGTTTTCTCTGTTTCTCGGAGGGCGTTTATGATGGGAAATGATGGATTGAAGGATCTTTTCACCGGGGAAGAGCTTGAAAAACTTTTTCCAGAGGGGAGGGCTGACGCGTTTTTTGAATCCCTTTTCGGGGACGCTGAAGAGGGGGCTTTTGATATTGGGCTATCGTATAAGGCCCATCGTGAAAACGAACTTCATTTCGAATTTCAATTGCGCCAACGTCCCGGAAAATGTTTGGCTTGCAACCTGACCTACGGGCTGCCGAAGGTTTTCAAGCGTCATCCGGTGATTGATGTGAGCGGCCTGGCGGATGAAATTGAGAAGCGACTGGATGGAAAATTTCGCTGCAACCATTGGGAACTGGGCGCTACTCGGGAATTATCCAGAGAGCTCCATGTGATTCCGCTGGTTCTTTCGCTGGAATCCAAAAACGGCGATTAGCTGTTAGCCGTTAGCTTATCGGTCACAAATAGTTGCAGCACTCAGGGTTTTTCCGCCAGGACCGTAAACCAGGTCATGTCATGGTCCCATTCCCTCAGGTTCCGATACCCTAAGCTTTTCAACTGCAGTTTAAGATCTCTGGACTGACTTCGCATCTGCCCTGAAATAATGAGGGTCTGAGTTCCGACCGGGGTGTTTCGCTTCAGAAACTCCCGAATAACTTCATGCTGAATATTGGCCAAGACCACATCTGCTGGCTCTTTTGCAAAATCTTCCGCTTTTCCCTGAACGGCCTTCACCCGGTCCGCCAGACCGTTTAACTCAAAATTCCCGGCAGCGGTTTTGACGCAAAGGGGGTTGAAATCAACGGCCAGCGCTTCCTCAGCTCCCAACAGAATCGCCGCGATGGCGAGAATACCGGTTCCCGTTCCAAGGTCAAGTACGCGACCCAAGGGGGATCGATCCGCTATGAGGGAAAGCGCTTCAAGACAGGTCCGGGTCGTGGGGTGAAGGCAGTTACCGAAGACCACGCCGGGATCCAGCAGAATCTTAATGCCCCCGTCATGTGAAGGACTTTCCAGCCAGGGCGGAACAACCATGAACCGCCCGATTTTCAGGCTATCCAGACCGCCTCCCTGCCAGTCTTCGTAGGTGAAATGAAAGTTGTCCTCAAGGCGCAGCTCCCGGCGTTTTTCGAGCAATCGGGCCACCTGGTTTTCAGCGGGGGCTGAAAAGAAGAGAAATGCACTGCTGTTTTCCACCCAGTTTCCGATGAAGGAGGCGCCGAGAGCCATTTCATCCACTGCCGTCAGGGTGCCGTTGACCAGATAGATATAGAGATCTTGAAAAGGCCTTGAATCCATTTATTTAACGCTCTTAGTGCTCTGGTCCTTTTCCAAAAAAGGTTTGCACGTTTCCACAGATTCTTTCAAACGGCCTCTGTCTGCCATGGACTGTGCGGCGTGAAGCCCCACCAGTCGCGCTACGAGAAGTGCAATATAAAGCTGCCCTACGATGGCTTCAAGGGTTGAAGTCGTTTTGGCGGGGCCCGAAAGTGGAATAACATCTCCATAACCCAGGGTCGTCAGAGTGACGAAACTGAAGTAAGAAAGGTTGTCGTTTAGAAATCCATAATGGCTGATATAATCGGCACGGGTCAGCACATGCCCGGAAACGCTGAAGGAGCCAGGGATGAGCAATTCGATAATTCCATATCCGACGGACCAAAAAAAGCCAATCAGAAAATAAACACAAGCTGACCCGTAAATGAGGTCCATCGTGACACGTTCTTCGCCCACAATATGGATGAGGATGGCTGTCGCCACAAACCCAAAAAAGGCCATGCCGAATACGAAAGCCAAAAGGGCCAGATAGAAATTGTCTTTTCCTTGACCAGACCAGCCCAGATAGAAAATGGGGATCACTAGAAGGGTGCCCGCAAGAAGAATTTTGCGATTTCCGCTGATGGAGTAAAGGGCGGTCAAAAGGAATATGGTGAAAATAACGTCAAGAAAATTGAGCCCGAATTTCCCCAATTCAATGAGAATGGGATCAATCACTGCGAGCATGAACAGGAAAATCAAAAGGGTTCGAAACTTGAACCGAGTGCTCAACAAACGGATCATGGGGACCTCCAAGTGCAGAATAGGCGCTGAAATGACGGATCACGGGCCCTGAATCGGTTTCAAAAGATCATTTTGCTGCCGTCGCTGTCAAGGGTTTGTTGGACGTCAGGAGGAGATAAAGACAGGGAATGACCAGCTGGGAGATGAGGGTGGCGGAGATCAGACCGAAAATGATGGCGTTGCAGAGCGGCATCCACATGGGGCTGCTGAGGGAAAGGGGGATGAGCCCCACAACGGTGGTGATGGTGGTGCTCACAATGGGCCTGAGACGGTCCGCGGCTCCCCTGGCTGCCGCTTGCCTGACTGAAAGCCCGCGTTTTCGTTGTTTGTTCATGGTCTCAATCATGACAATGGCATCATTGACCACGAATGCCCACGAGAGAAATAATGCCGATCATCGCTGGAAAAGAAAAGGGAATCCAGGCCAGAAAAAAACCACCGAAAGTACCGATCATGGCAAAGGGCAGGGACAGCATAATAATAAAGGGTTGAACAAAGGAGCCGAATTGAAGGGCCAGAAGGGCAAAGACGAGAAAGATGGCCACAAAAAACATCTTTCCGGCCGATGAATAAGTTTCAGCAGCGGATTCGGCTTCTCCACCGAAACGGAACTCATACCCTGCGGGCCAGTCTGCTTTCATTTGTTTCAGGACCGGCTCAAGATCCGAGAGTATTTCGTTAACCGTTCGGTTTTCCGTTTTACTCATGACGGTCACCGAGCGTTGGCCCCCCTGATGGGTGATGGATAGGGGGGCGTCACCCAATACCGGTTTCAGGATGGAGAAAAGCGAGACGGTCCGTCCATCCGGTTTAAAGGGCCGTATGAGCCCCACTTCTTCAATTTGTGTTGGCCCTCCCGGGAGCCCTCCGCGACTCGGCCACGCCACGCCCATGCGAATTTCCAGATCCTCTTCGGTACCCTCCAGCGGAAATTTTCCGATTTCATCGTCTGTCATGGCAAACCTCACCTGATAGGCCAAATCATCCTGGTCTATACCGTGAAAGTCCAGGGCTTCCCGATTGGGAAGGAGCTTCACATCCGATCTGGAAGGCCCCAGGTTATCGCGAACATCAGATGATCCCGGAATCTGTTGGAGCGCCCCCTGGACNNGTAGGGACAGCCGGCGCAGGGTTTCCATATCGTCGCCTGAGAGCTGCACCTGAATAGGATCTTCCGTAGTCGACCCGCCCGTTTGCGGCGTAAAGACCAGTTTACTGCCCGGATAGGGCCTTAACACAAGGGCCAGTTCCGTTCGAAGGTCATCCAGGTATTGAAAGGCCATTTTTTTCCGGGCATCCAGTTTTGTGAAAATACAGGAAAAGCCGATATAAGCGCTGTCCTTGAAAGGCATCAGGGATTCGGCGATGGAATTGCGGCTCAATGGGCTTTTCTGACCCACAAACTTGACCACACTTTCAAGGTATGGTTTTGATCGAAGTGTTTCCCCCAGAATTTCAGCGACCTCTTTTGAACGCGCAAGGGTTGTGCCCGGAGCCAATTCCACTGTAATTCCCAAATTTCGTCCATCCGCTTTGGGGTAAAGCATGCTGGGTAGAAGTCCCACTCCCATAAGGGACAGCACCAGGAGTGCTACTGTGACCGCTGTGACCCCCAGGGCAGTCCATTTGTTTCGAACTGTTGTTCTGAGGCTCCAGTCACACAAATTCTTGGATGCCGCTTCGGTCAAACGGTCAATTCGACTTTTGGGGCTATCCTTTTGGATGTTTCTGAAGACGGCGCGACACAGGGGGATATCGACAAACATGGCAATGATGAAACTGAGAACGAGACAACAGATGGCAGTCACCGGAATAATGCGGATGAATTTTCCATCGATACCGCCAATGCCGAAAAGCGGCACCATGGCCAGAATGGTGGTGGCCTGTCCTGCAAAAGCAGGCATGGCGTAAGTCTTCACGGTTTTTACGGCCGATTGATCAAAGGGCAACTTATCAGCGAAAATGCCTTCATGCATGCCCTCCATCATGAGGATGAACACATCCACCAGAAGTCCCAGGGCGATGACCATACCGATGATGACCATTTCGTTTAAACTGTAACCCAGAAGGGAGACCACCGAAAGGGCCCCCAGAAATGTGATGGGGATGGAAAGGCCCGCCACCAGGGCTTCACGCCACGAAAGCAGAAAGAACAGGACCACAAAGACAGCGAGCATGGCCTGCCAGCCGTTGTTGAACACATCCTTGAGCTTTTCCCAAATAAATTCGGATTGATTGATCGGTCGTGACACTGTAGTTGAGCCCATAAGGGATACCGGGGCCGTCAAAAGCCTTTTTCAACGATGATTTGATCAGGTCAATGGTTTTGAGGGTATCCACTCCCGGAACTTTCATCACCGATATGTCAACGGATGGCGCAAATGCTGATCCAGCCCAGCTGACAGAGACACTGGATTTTTCCCGTTCAAGGTCGCGATGAACGTCTCCGATCTCGTCTAAACGGACCACGCGGCCGGCGTTCAACCGGGATACCGGCAGTTCCGCCAAATCCTTGATATCCCGAAAACGTCCGTAAAGCCTGACAGTCGATCCGATTTCATCACTTTCAATTTTGTCCCACGGCATGTCCAGGTTGGCCGTTCGAATTTTGTCCCGAACCGTCGTAGGGGAAATGCCCAGGGCTACGAGGCGGCTGGGATCCAGCAGGACCTGGACCACTTCTTTCCTTCTGCCGCCGAGATCGACTTTCTTGACCCCCGGCAGTTTTTCCAGGCGGTCTTTGAGATATTTTGCGGCATTGCCCAGAATGATGGGATCAACCTGGCCGAACAAGGCAACGGTCAGCATGGGGGTGTCATCCACGGAAACCTGTTCGATTTTCGGCTTTTTTGCATCCTTTGGAAGGTCCGGTTCCGCATCACGAACTTTCTCTCTCAGGATCTGCATGGACTCCGTTAGGTCTGCAGAAGGGCGAAATTCAACGGCGATTATGGAATAAGAATTGAAAGAAGCGCTTCGAATCCGTTTGAGCCCCTTCATGGATTTGATTTTCTTTTCAATCTGGTTGGTAATCTGCTTTTCAATGGTTTCAGGATCGGCACCGGCCCACTCGGTCTGTACGATGGCCTGGGGAATGGCCAGATCCGGGGCCGCTTCCTTGACAATGGACTGATAGGCCATGAGGCCGGAGAGCACCATCAGGAACGTGAGAAGGATGGCAAATATGGGACGAATGAAAAAAAACCGCATGATGGGACCGATAGGCTTTTGAACCTTAAAGGAAGACGCGGCTGGTTTGTGCTGTTCGGTATTCGGAGAGGATGCCTCCGGGCTCATTTTTTATCGTCTCCAACAATTTCAATGATGGTGACCGGTGCGCCATGACTGAGGTGGTGTCGGCCGTCATTCACCACCAATTCACCTTCTTGAACGCCTTTAAGAATTTCTTCTGTTGAAAGGCCGGCAATGCCTTCAACCACCGGTCTTTTTTCTACCACGCCCTTTTCCTGGTCTACCACAAACACATAAGGTTTGTTTTTTCGATAAACGAAAACATCATAAGGGACCACGATGGCATCCGTTTTTTCAGCAACNATAATCCAGCAGGTGACAAACATGCCGTCCTTTATTCCCAGTGAACCTTTTTCAGTTCTGATTTTGANCTGTATGGCGCGCCCTCCGGGACTGATAGCCGGGCTTACCGAAAAGACGGTACCGGGCACGGATCCTTTTTGCAAGGGGTTTCTCGATTGGAAGTCTGCCGCTGAAGGAATAACATCGGCGGAGGTCATGACAATGGCCCGCTGACCCGGTTGAACCAGCGCACCGTCAAAATAGGGGAGCTCCATGGTGATTTCGAATTGGGTCGGATCAATGACCACCATGGGAATGGTCTTCAGAAGCGCTTCCTCGCTGCTGCTGTTGACGAGATTGGGTGCAAAGTAATCCCCTTTCTGGATGTTCACATAGGTGAGGATGCCGTCAAAAGGGGCATAGATGCTGCTGCGCTCCATGGGCAGTTGGGCCTGTTTCATGCGGGCCTGAGATGCTTTAACGCCGGATTGTGCGGCTTCGAGCCTGGCTTTTGCGGATGCTACGGCAGTCCGGGCCGTTTTTGCGCGGGTGCGGGCGATGTCCAGTTCGTATTTGGAAATGGCTTTGACCTGATACAGTTTTTCGTGGCGCTTGAGATTGTCTTCGGCCAGTTGCTGTTGGGCTTGGGCTTCACTGATTTGCGAATGGGCGATTTTCACCTGCTGCCGGCTTTCCACTAGGTTTGAGCCGGTGACATTTAATTGTTCTCGATGCTCGCGTTTGTCCAGAGATGCCAGGATTTCCCCCAGGTTTTCACCTTCACCCGGTCCTTGAACAACGTCACCTGCGCGGATGGATTCTCCGTCTTTGTTCAACTTCAAATAGGTGATTTTACCCTGATGTTCAAAGGTCAAAAATTCCCGGCGAGCGGCCCGGGCGGTTCCTTCGCCAAAAACCAGAGCTTGAATGGGCCCGGATACGGCTCTGATACAGCGTACGGAAAGGGGGCGAGCCTTTCGGCTTGGAAGGTCGGCTTTTTCTTTGGCATGATCTTCTACCCGCTTCATGGCCAGTGCACCCACCGCAATGACCACCAGCAGTAACGGAACGAGAAACAGAACCTTCTTTGTTTTTGATCCGGCCATTTTGTGCTCCTCTCTTTCAGCGCCTTTTGGGACCGCGGATCGGCCGCCGGAAATAAACGGGTTTCCAACATCTAAAAGTGGGAGTGCAGACGAAAATTGCGCAATCCGCATTCCGAACTCCGCAATGGGTATGCCATTCTTGTACATGAACCGGATTTTCGTCAAGGCAAAATTTTAAACGGGACCGGTTCATTTGGCGCCCAAAGTTTGCATTGACATATTTAAGGCCTTGTTTTAATGAATACCCGTACTTAAGCATTAAAATAACCGTTTGGATTGTCTGGGAGGAATGTAAGATGAGGTGCAAAGGCTGTTTCGTGATGGCTTGTATCAGTTGTTTGCTGTCCATCCTTTACCTTTCAAGTGGGGCCCTGGCCGCGGAAAAAAAGGTCTATACGCTGGAACAATGTGTCAAGGAGGCCCTCGCCAACAACTGGAAGCTTAAAGCCAAAAAGGAACAGATCAATCAGGCGGAGTATGTGAAAAACCAGGCGAGAGCGGATTTTCTGCCTAAGCTCAGCACTTCCTATGGGTATAAGCGCTATGGTATGGATCAGGAAGCCTTCTTTAAGGACGTTCCGGGTAGCCCCTTTAAAGTGGGCAGCACCAATAATTATCAATGGAGAGGCACTGTCAAGCAGCCTCTTTTCACCGGGTTTGCCATTCTAAGTACTTACTTATCGGCTTTCAGAATTGGGTATTGATCAGTCGGAGCTGGAGGTGGAAACCCAGGAACTGGATCTGGCCCTTCAGGCCAAGACGGCCTATTTTAACATCCTGACGGCGGACATGGCGGTGGAAACAGCTTTGAAGGCGGCGGAAGCACTGGAGTCCCACGCGGAAACGGCCCGGAATTTCTACAAGGTGGGGATGATCCCCATAAATGACCTGCTGGAGTCGGAAGTCAACGCCAGCAATTCGAAACATGATTTGACATCCGCCAGGAATCAGTCCAGGCTGGCACGGTCCAATTTCAATGCGGTTCTGTCGAGGCCGGTAAATGCAGAGGTGGAAGTCGAACAAATCAGTGTACACAATCCGGAGAAGGGTGATTTTCAGGAATATGTGGAGATTGCTTTCAAGAACCGGCCGGAAATAAAACTGATCGATGTCAATCTCCTTCAGACGGATCAGCAGATTCGGTTGAGCCAAAGCAAATTTTATCCCGAAGTGGTATTGTCCTGGGACTATATCAAGCAGGGGGATACGCCGGCGGTTTCCGGCGGGGAATGGCATCAGGCCAGCAACTGGGAAGCCACAGTGGGTCTTGAATGGACCTTTTGGGAGTGGGGCAAGACCTATTATGCGGTGAAGCAGCAGCAAAGCGTGAAGAATGAAGTCTTAAAGACCAAGATGGAGTTGGAGGAGCAGATCCAGCTTCAGATAAAGGACGCGGTCTTGGACCTTAGAACCGCCGAGGAAAACATTCCCATTACCCAAAAGGCGGTGGAACAGGGAGAAGAGAATTTGAGGGTGAGCCAGGAGCGTTACAAAGCCCAGGTGAGCACTTCCACTGAAGTTCTGGATGCGCAGCGGTATCTGACCCGCGCCAGGGTTAATCATTTCAGTGCGCTTTTTGACTACTATCTGGCCCGGGCGAGACTACTGAGGGCCATGGGCACCTATTAAATGATACAGCTATTTCACCTGTCCAAAAAATATGACAACCACATTGCGCTCGATGATATCAATCTCAGGATCGAAAAAGGGGAATTTGTTTTTATTACGGGGCCCAGCGGTGCAGGAAAAACAACGCTTCTGAGGCTGCTTTTTGGGGCAGAGAAACCGGAGAAAGGCTATATTCTCATTAATGCCATCAATTTGACCCGCATCAGCCGGTCAAAAATGGATTTACTACGCAGAAAAATCGGGTTTGTTTTTCAGGATTTCAAACTTCTGCCCCAAAGGACCGTATTCGAAAACGTGGCCATTGCCCTGGAGGTGACCGGCGAGCCCGCCCGGTGGATCAGAAAAAAGACCCGCCAAACCCTTGAACTGGTAGGGCTTGAAGATAAGGAAAAGGTTTATCCCCTCTCGCTTTCCGGCGGTGAACAGCAGCGGGTTGCCATTGCTCGGGCCATTGTGAAAGGCCCCGTGATTCTCCTGGCCGATGAGCCCACTGGGAATCTCGATCCGGATCTGACCCGGGAGATTATGGCGCTTTTCAGGAGTATCCATCAAAAAGGAACCACCGTTGCGATTGCCACACACAGTCGGGACCTGCTTGAGAATGCCCCCTATCGGACGATTCTTTTGCAGGAGGGCAAACTTTCCGGGGATACATGCGCATAAGATTCAGAACCTATTTCCTAAAACAGGCCCTGCAAAATATCAGGGACAATTTGGCGGTACATATCCTCGGTTTGGGCACGATGGTGTCTTCCCTGTTGATTTTCGGGATATTCATGCTGCTATATTCAAATGTGGCCAACTGGATCCAAGGTTGGGGGAACAGCCTCACTTTTTCAGTCTATTTGAAAGATGATATCAGCGCTTATAAAAGAGATAAGGTCGATTCCTTTCTGCGCCAGCTGCCGGGCAAAAAATCCCTTGTTTACATATCAAAAAATGATGCAATGGCCGATCTCAAAAAGACCCTTGGGAGCGACGGCGTTCTTTTGAAACGATTGTCTGGCAATCCCCTGCCGGCTTCCTATGAGGTTTTTTTCGATCGTGCTGAAAAGCATGATTTGAACCCCGAGGCCACCAAAACGGCCCTTTCGAAACTGGAGGGTGTGGCAGAGGTNCAGTGCAGTGAAGAATGGTTGAATAATTTTAAACAGATCTTGGATATGGCTAGNGCAATATTTTTTGTAATCGGTGGCCTTCTGTGTGTTTGTGTTATTTTTATTGTCACAAATACTATCAAACTAACCATCTTTTATCGAAAATCTGAGATTGAAATCCTCAAGCTGGTTGGGGCGACGGACTGGTTTATCAAAGTCCCTTTTTTGTTGGAAGGGGTTATTCAAGGTATTCTGGCGGGTGCTTTAACGCTATTGCTGCTGGGTGGGAGTTATTTGTTTTTCGCCACAAAAGATATCCAATTTTTCAGCACCATTTCTCTGGGGCTTGTTTTCTTGCCATTTACCTATACCGTATTGCTTTTTCTAATCAGCGTGGCCCTCGGAATAATCGGAAGTTTTATCGCCATCGGCCGTTTTTTTAAAGTATGATGAACGCAACCGTGAAAACCGGATTCACAGTTTGCCTGTGTCTAATATTGGCATTTGTTTCTTCTTGGAATTTTACCGCTGATGCGGCGGTTAAAAAGGCATCGGAAGAAAAACAGATTCGACGGATCGAGTCCAAACTGGACGAGGAAGCCAGTAAGCTTAATGCATTCCAGTCAAAAGAAGCCCGTTTGTTGACGCTTGTGGCGGATCTTGAAAAACAGGTTGCCGATACGAAGAAGGAAACGGAAGCGCTGAAACTGAACGTTCTTGATGTACGCGAAAGATGGGATGCACAAAAGAAAAAACTGAAAGAGCTCAAATCGACTTTAATGCGCACAGAGCTTCAAATTGGCGAATATTTGATTGCTCTTTACAAGTTTTCGCGGCGGAGGAATATCCACATATTGGCAAACGCCGAGGTGCTAAGTGGATTGCAGCGGAACATTAAGTACATCGGCATTGTTACGGAAAAAGATCGGATGCAATTGCGCACCCTGACCCAACGGGCTTCAGACTGTCATGATGAAATCGCAAAAACAGAGTCTTCAATCGGTGTGACGGAACGGGTGGTAAAGGAGAAGAGTGCGCGGCTGGTNTNTCTTGAGACATCGCTTGAAGAAAAGATTCTGTTGTTGATGAAAATTCATGAAGAGAAAGAATTTTACGAAACGTCTGTCGAGGAACTTGAAACGGCGGTGGCAGATCTCAAGCGGGCCCTTAACCCGATGGTTGAGCAAAATTTCCATAAAATTGATTCCTCGCTTAATTTTGAGAATTGCAAAGGAAGGCTCCCCCTTCCCGTTCGGGGAAAGATTGTCCATAACCGGAAAATAATGGGAGGGGCTTTTTCAGGGACCAAAGGGGTTGTGATTCAGGCGGACGGTGATAAGGCGGTGCGGGCTGTTTTCAGAGGAGAGGTGGCTTATTCAGGTCACTTGAAAGGTTATGGTGAAGTCATTATTTTGAACCACGGCGGACGGTTTTTTACCGTGTCGGCGCATCTGTCGAAACGTGAAAAGGCAAAAGGTGAGCAGGTTCAGGGGGGTGAGGTTGTGGGTTGGGTGGAGGAGAACGGTTCTGACAAAGGGGCAATCGTTTATTTCGAAGTTCGAAAAGCGGAAAGGAAGTTGGATCCCACGGCTTGGTTGAAACGTGATTAATAATGGTTTGCCGTTTTTTTTGTTGGCTTCCCGGCTCAATTCACTTAATATCATAGCCTACTTTTCAGCGCATGGATTGAGATGAAAAGCTGAAGTCGTCGGTCAAATTACCAAAGGAGCTCGAAATGGTGACATCAAAAAGGAAATTTTTCGCAAATATTGTTTTAATATTCGTCTTTTTTTTGGGACTTTTCTTAGTCAACGGAAATGATGCTAGGGTGGTTGCTGATACAGAAGACGTCTATCAGAATATTGAGATTTTAACCGAAGTCCTCAGGCAGGTGGAGAAGAATTACGTTGAACCTCAAAAGGCCAAAGACCTTATCTATGGGGCCATTAAAGGCATGGTCAGCAGCCTTGATCCCCACTCCTCTTTTATGACCAAAGAGGAATTTCGCGAATTGATGACGGAAACAAAGGGTAGCTTTTCAGGCATCGGCATCGAAATTACCGTGAAAGATAAAGTTTTGACGGTTGTCTCTCCCATCGAGGGAACACCCGCCTATCTTGCGGGCATGAAGGCAGGTGACAAGATCGTCAAGGTGGAAGGCGAATCCACAATGGATATGAGCTTGATGGAGGCGGTTAAAAAAATAAGAGGGCCTGAAGGAACCAAGGTCAATTTGACGGTGGTGCGAGAAGGAGAAGAAAAACCCTTGGAATTTGCCATTACCAGGGGTGTTATTCCCCTTAAAAGCGTACGGTATTTTTTTCTGGCTCCCGATATCGGATATGTGCGGGTTTCCAATTTTCAAAGCAATACCGCTGAAGATCTTTCAAAGGCACTTGCGGCGCTGGAAAAAGGCGGAAAGATGAAAGGGTTGGTCCTGGACATGAGGAACAATCCGGGGGGCTTGCTTTCCCAGGCCATAGACGTATCGGAAATGTTTCTGGATGCGGGTATCATTGTTAGCACAAAAGGAAGGACCGGTTCCCATGATATCGAAGCCAGGGCTCACAAAAACAGCCATCCTCGGAATTATCCGATGATCGTTTTGGTGAATGGGGGAAGCGCCAGCGCCGCTGAAATTGTGGCGGGTGCGCTTCAAGATAATAAAAGGGCTCTGATATTGGGATCGAGAACCTTTGGGAAGGGATCTGTTCAGACGATTTTGCCCCTTTCAGACGGCTCGGGTCTTCGTTTGACAACAGCCCGATATTACACCCCAAGCGGAAAATCAATACAGTCAAGCGGGATTACGCCTGATATCGAGATCACGTTTATCGCGCCGGACAAGGATGTGAAGAAAAAGACGCCGCGGTTTATACGAGAGGAAGACCTTAAAGGGCATATGATCGGTGAAGCCAGCGAGGAGAAAACAAAAAGCGAAAAGAAGTCTGAGACTGATGAAGAAAAAAAAGCCAGAGAAATTCTGGAAAAAGACAACCAGGTTCGTCAGGCTCTTGAGCTTTTAAAAGGTTGGAAGGTTTTTTCAAAATTCAAAACAAATCCCTGAAAAAAGTTATTGACAAGGGTTGAGAGCGAGTGTATAAACGGTGATTCTTTGGCGCGCGAAAAAGGGTTAGACGCTTGGACGATAAAGCTTGACATTCTGGATGGAGCGCCTTAAAGTAAAAGCTTGTTGAAGGTTGTGCTTGTT